>ERZ1292623.1282-Hain-H51-01um-R1-1282-length-24464-cov-34_pt1 | contig 20008 bp, 23 predicted proteins | sample MGYA00564398_ERZ1292623 | MGnify/ENA primary metagenome ERZ1292623 (study PRJEB36523, sample SAMEA6512633) | groundwater metagenome | collected 2019-01-07 | study: AquaDiva: Metagenomics assemblies of 32 groundwater samples | reverse complement strand
TGGCCCCGACCGGCGCACTCGAGGACGTCGCGCCGACCATGCTGACCCTGCTCAATCTGCCGATCCCGTCTGAAATGAGCGGCCGTCCGCTGGTCGATGTGACAGCGGCTTCGGCCGCGTCCGCGGGGACCGGCGAAGCCCGTGCCTGATCGGGGCAATCACCCGCTCCGCTCTTTTTCGTTTCGCCGATGGGAGGCGTCTTAGGTGGGACGTCAGGGACACGTGTTCGAGGGCCGCGGGCCAGGGACGGTCTGGTTGCGGCTTTTTTTCTGCCTCCTGCTGCCGGCAATGCTCCTGCCGGCCGCCGCCGACAGCGCCCGGCTGCGCGATGTGCGCACCCGCATCGACGCGCTGCAGCAGCAGCTTAACGAAACCCGCGAGCAGCGCGACAGCGTCCGTCTACAGCTGGAAACCCTCGATCGCCGCCTCGGTCCATTGGTAAATACGCTGCGCGACACCGAGCGCCGCCTGCGGCGCGAACGCACGCGCGTGCAAGGGTTGGAACGCCAGACCGAAAAACGCCGGCGGGAACTTGCTCGTGAGCGCGAGGAACTGGTCGAACTGGTGCGCGCCACCTACCAGGCTGGCCGCCAAAGCGAGTTGCGACTGGTGCTGGAAGACCAGAGCCCGGCGCGCCTGTCGCGCACCCTCGCTTATTACCGCTACGTCGAGCAGGCGCGGATCGAGCGCCTGCAACGCATCGAATCGGTGCTGCGGGAACTGGCCCGGCTTGAGGAATCGCGACGCGAGGCGGCCCGGGAACTTGAGGGCCTGCGCGCGGCCCAACGTCGGGAGAAGGCCCAGTGGGAAACCCTGCGCCAGGAACGCCGTGGCCTGCATGCCCGATTGTCGCGAGAAGTCCGCGACCGCGGCCGCTCGCTGGAGCGCCTGCATGCCGACCGGGACCGGCTGGAGCGGCTGGTCAGCGAGATCCGGCCGTTGTTGCCGGCCATGCCGCCACCGCCAGCGGGTGCACGTTTCGCCGATAGGAACGAGGCGAGGGCCGCAGGCCAGGGACGGCCTGATAGCGGTTTTGCCGGCATGCAGGGGCGTCTGCCGTTGCCGTTGCGAGGCCAGTTGCTGGCGCGTTTCAACGATTCACGCCAGATCGGCAATCTGCGCTGGAAAGGGATTTTTCTCGCCGCGCGCGAGGGCCAGGCGGTGCGAGCGGTGTTCGGGGGACGGGTGGTGTATGCGGACTGGTTAAGGGGTTTTGGGCTACTCTTGATTCTGGATCACGGGGATGGCTATATGACGCTGTACGGACACAATCAAAGCCTGGCCAAGTCAGTGGGCGACTGGGCCGAGACCGGTGAAACCATCGCCACCGCCGGCGCCACCGGCGACCAATCCCGTCCCGGCGTATACTTCGAGGTCCGGCACCAAGGCGCGCCGGCCGACCCGCTGCGCTGGTGCACGGTCCGCGCCACCTGAGCGGATGGCGTCCACCCGCTATTGCCCTGACGATCGTTCATATTGTTTGGCTATTGAACATAACCATTACACCACGGAGTGTTAGTCCATGAAATTGACCACCCGCTATGTGCTTGTGCTGCTGCTCGGTGTTTTCCTGGGTGCAGCCATCGTGCTCGACGTCCGGGTACTGGCCGATCGCAACAGCAAAGTGCCCGAGGAACTGGCCACGCTGCCGATCGAGGAGATCCGCAGCATTGCCGAGGTCTACAGCCGCATCAAGGCCAACTACGTCGAACCGGTGTCGGACAAGAAACTGTTCACCAACGCCGTGCAGGGCATGCTCAGCGGACTCGACCCGCACTCGGCCTACCTCGATCCGGACAGCGCTCGCGAGATGCGCGCCGACACCGAAGGGCAGTTCGGCGGCCTCGGCATCGAGGTCACCATGGACAAGGACGGTTTCGTCAAGGTCGTGGCGCCCATGGACGACACGCCAGCAGCGCGTGCCGGCGTCAAGGCCGGCGATCTCGTCATCCGCCTCAACGAAAAGGCGGTCAAGGGCATGACCCTGAACGAAGCGGTGCGCGCCATGCGCGGCCGGCCGGGCAGCGACATCACCCTCACCATCGTGCGCGAGGGCGAGTCACGGCCGCTCAAGATCAAGATCACGCGCGCCGTCATCAAATTGCAGAGCGTCCGGCAGAAGATGCTGGACCCGGGTTATGGCTACGTGCGCATCACCAACTTCCAGCTTCGCACCGATCGCGACCTGGCTGACTCCCTGCGCGCGCTGGAAAAGGAGAACAAGGGTCCGCTTAAGGGGCTGATCCTCGACCTGCGCAACAACCCGGGCGGGGTACTGACCTCGTCGATCGAGGTCAGCGACCTGTTCCTCGACTCCGGACTGATTGTCTACACCGAAGGCCGCATGCCGGAATCGCGCCAGCGCTGGTCAGCCAAGCCGGGCGACCTCCTGCGCGGTGCGCCGGTGGTGGTGCTGGTCAACGGCGGTTCGGCCTCGGCCTCCGAGATCGTGGCCGGCGCCCTGCAGGACCACAAACGCGCCGTGATCATGGGCACCAAGACCTTCGGCAAGGGTTCCGTGCAGACCATGCTGCGCGTCAGCGGCGGCGGCGCCCTCAAGCTGACCACCGCCCGCTACTACACGCCCAATGGCCGTTCGATCCAGGCCCAGGGCATCGTCCCCGACATCGTCGTCGAAGAAGGCCGCGTGACCAAGCGCGACACCAGCGATCGCCTGAAGGAAGCCGATCTGGCCCGTCATCTCGACAACGGCAAGGAAAACGGCGAGCCCGTCAAGAACGATCCGAAGAAGAAAGGGGACACGACCAAGCCGCTCGGCCGCCGCGACCTGCCGCCGCCGGACGACTACCAGCTCAACGAAGCACTCAATCTGCTTCGCGGCGTCGCCATCTTTAACCAGCGGCGCTGACATGCCCGTGTTCGTGCCGCGGACGGCGTGGCGGTTGGCCATGCTGTGCGGCGCGCTCCTGTCCGCCACGGCGGCCACAGCCCAACCGCCGAATCCGCAGACGCGCGATCCCTCGCGCGCGCCCTCGGTGATGTGCAGGACGCACGAATGCCGCGAAGGCGCAAACGGTGCATCCATGCACCGCGCCCCTCGCCTGGTCCCAATCGGCGAAGGCCAGGGACGGCCGGAAGCGGCCTCCGTCCAGTCGCCGCCGCGCATCGCCATCGTCATCGACGATCTCGGTCACAGCCTGGGCGACGGCCGGCGGGCGCTGCACCTGCCCGGGCCGGTCGCCTGCGCCATCCTGCCGCACCAGCTCCACTCGCAGGCGCTCGCCGCCGAATCCCGCCGGCAGGGCAAGGAAGTGTTACTGCACCTGCCGATGCCGGGCGCCAATGGCAACGATGCCGGCGCCGGTATGATCGAACCCGACATGCCGCCCGGCGAGCTGCGCGCCATGGTGGAGTACAACCTGGAAACCGTGCCGCACGCGCTCGGCGTCAACAACCACATGGGCAGCGAACTCACCCGCCAGCCGGAGCCGATGCGCCGCGTCATGCAGGAGCTCGCCCGGCGGCGGCTGTTCTTTCTCGATTCCATGACCTCGCCGCAAAGCGTCGCCGCCCGCGAGGCGCGCGCCGCCGGCCTGCCGACCCTGGTGCGCGATGTGTTTCTCGACAACGACCGGACGCCCGCCGCCATCGAGCGCGAATTCGACCGGCTGCTGGCGCTGGCCCGGCGACGCGGTACGGCGATCGCCATCGGCCACCCCTATCCCGAGACGCTGGCGGTGCTGGAGCGGCGCCTGCCGCTGCTGCGCGCCGCCGGTATCGAACTCGTCCCGCTGTCCGCTCTGCTACCCTTGAAACCGCAAACGCGCGATCCCTCGCGCGCGGCCCTCGGCTCCGTCCAGTCGCCGAATCCGCAAACGCGCGATCCCTCGCGCGCGGCCCTCGGCTCCGTCCAGTCGCCGAATCCGCAAACGCGCGATCCCTCGCGCGCGGCCCTCGGCTCCGTCCAGTCGCCGAAACCTGAAACGAGGTCACGCTGATGGCCACTGTCCTCGTCCCACTCGCCGCCGGCTTCGAAGATCTCGAGGCCGTAACGATTACCGACCTGTTGCGCCGCGCGCAGGTCGAGGTCGTCACCGCCGGCCTGACCGACGGCCCGATCCGCGGCAGCCGCGGCACGGCGATCATACCCGACACCACGCTCGATCGGGCGCTGACCCGCGACTACGACATGATCGTCCTGCCCGGCGGTCAGCCGGGCGCCACCCACCTCGAACAGGATGCGCGCATCCGCGCGCTGCTGCAGAAAATGGCGAAACAGGGCCGTTACACCGCGGCCATCTGCGCCGCGCCGAAGGTGTTGGCGGCCGCCGGCCTGCTGGACGGAAAACGCGCGACCAGTTTTCCCGGCTCGCTGGAGGCCGGACTATTTCCCAAGGTGCGGATCGAAAGTCTCGACGTCATTGCCGACGGCAAGGTCATCACCTCGCGCGGGCCGGGCACGGCCATGGATTTCGCCCTGACCTTGATCGAGCTGCTGGCCGGCGCGGACAAACGCAACCAAGTGGAGGCCGGCCTGCACCGGCCGGCCTCTCACCGCCAAGGAGAATCCTGATTATGTGGCCTCTCAAAAAAACCAAAGTCCGCCTGCGCCCGCTGCGCAGCGGCGATATCGACATCATCATGAAACTTCATCGTGAGCTCGGCTGGAATCCGGCCTTCCGCGCCGACGGCAGCACGCTGCGCGGACGCCTGACCGCCCTGACCGGCGAGGAAGACGCGCTGCTGCTGGTGGCGGAGACCGGCGGCAAGGTGGTGGGCTACGTGCACGGCGAGATCGTCACCTACCTGCTGTTCGCCGGCCGGGAAATGCTGCTCTCCGAAATTTTCGTCAGCGCCGGCGCACGCGGCAAGGGCGTCGGCACGGCGCTGGTGGCCGCCATCGAGGCCGAGGCGGTCAAGCGCAAGTGTTTCCGCATCAGCGTCCTCAACGGCCGCGAACGGGAATCGTACAAACGCGGTTTCTACCCCTCGCTCGGTTACGAGGAACGCACGCAGGTGGCCAACTTCATCAAGCGCCTGGATTGGGGCGAAGACGGTCTGCCGGCGGTGCCGGGCCGGTCGAGCGGCGAGTGAGGAAGACGGGCGGCGGAGCCGCCCGGGTCGATCAGCGGAAGTCGAAACGCGTACCGAAGAAGACGCGCTTGCGTTCCTGGTTGTAGAGATCGACGCCGTCGGCGTTGAGGCCGAAGCTGGCCTCGGCCTTGAGGCTCAGGCTGCGCGTGGCCTGCCAGCGCCAGCCGGCGGCGAGCAGCGAACGATCGTCGATGCGCGGCGGCAGCAACAGTTCGTCCCCACCGGTTTCATGCCCGTAGTAACTGCGCCGCAGCTGGTAGTTGACGTACGGCGTGTGGTCGCGGCCGACGGTCACCTGGCCGCCGAACGACATGCCCACGAAGCGGCGACCCAGTTGCTGGCGGTAGGCGTCGGTGCGCGCGCTTTCATCGCCGAAGAACATGCTGCCGGTCAGACTCGGCCGCCAGCGCACATTCCATTCGTGGGTCCACGAGACGGCCGCGCGCGATTCAACGGTGTCCTGAGCGAGCGAATTAAATCTCAGATTCTCACCCATCTCGGCGGACAGCGAGAGGCGGTCTTTCGGGAACAGGCGGTGCTGCCAGACCACGCCCATGGCGGTGGTGCGGCGCGGGTCGCTATCCGCCGACAAGGCCTCGCCCTGGATACGATAAAGGCGCAGGGTACCCCAGGTCGGGTCGCCCGTTGGCGGCCGGGCGTCGTCCTCGGCCGGCGCCAGTGATTGCAGTGGAATATCGAAATGCAGGCGGGTGGCATTGGCGCGCAGCAGCGGGCCGGGGCCGGAAAGCGGCCGTGCGTTCGGGTGTTCGTCGAACCAGGTGTAATTGCCGGCCAGCACGACGGCGCCCAGCGCCGCTGGGGCCGCCCCGCCCAGCAGGGCCACCGTCAGAAATGCAAGCAGGTGATGGCGATTCATGTTCGAAACCGGCAGATATCCACAGAGAAAGTATACCAGCGGCGCCGGGGCCACCGGTACCGGCCGTCAGCCGTGATGGCGCGGCCAGGCAGCCAGCAACAGAAGCAGACCCAACGCCCCCAACCCCCACCCGGCTCCGGTGACCACGGCGGCCTGACCCGGAACCGCCAGCAGAATGGCGCCGGCAACGGTCAGGCCGCTGCCGGCCACGGCCCGGTACTGGCGGCGCTGGTTGATGCGCAACTGGGCCCGCAGCCGGTCGAATTCATGCGCGCGGCTTTCCGTCGACAGTTCGCCGCGGCCAACACGCGCCAGGGCATCGTGGACCAGACCCGGCAGCTGCGGGAACAACGTCCACCAGCGCGGCAATTCCCGTTGCAGGGTGCGCAGGAAGGCGCGCGGCCCCAGGCGTTCGCGCATCCACCGTTCCAGATAGGGCTTGGCGGTCTCCCACAGATCGAGTTCCGGATACAGCCGGCGACCCAAGCCCTCGATGTTGAACAGGGTCTTCTGCAGCAGCACCAGTTGCGGCTGGACCTCCATGTTGAAGCGGCGCGCGGTCTGGAACAGCTGCAACAGCAACCGGCCGAAGGATATCTGGCTGATCGGCTTGGCGAAGATCGGTTCGCACACGGCGCGGATGGCGGCCTCGAAATCCTCCACGCGCGTGTCGCGCGGTATCCAGCCGGCGCGCAGGTGGGCATCGGCCACCGCCCGGTAATCGCGATTGAAGAAACCGAGAAAGTTCTCGGCCAGATAGCGCTTGTCGATATCGTCGAGCGTGCCCATGATGCCGAAGTCCACCGCCCGGTACTGGCCGTCGGTCGAGACAAAAATATTTCCCGGATGCATGTCGGCGTGGAAGAAACCGTCGCGAAACGCCTGGGTGAAAAAAATCTCGACCCCGTGGTGGGCAAGCTTCTTCATGTCCACGCCGGCGGCGCGCAGGGCCTCGATCTGGCTGATCGGAATTCCGTGGATGCGCTCCATGGTCAGCACCTCGCTCCGGGTCAGATCCCAGTAGATCTTCGGCACGTACAACAACGGGGAACCTTCGAAGTTGGCCTTGAGGCGGCTGGCGTTGCCGGCCTCGTAGCGCAGATCGAGTTCCTCGTGAATAGTGCGGTTGAACTGGTCGACCACCTCCACCGGCCGCAGGCGACGCGCATCCGGCGAATAGCGGATGGCCATGCGCGCCATCGTGTACAACAAGGCAATATCGCGCTCGATCACCGGCGCAATGCCCGGGCGCAACACCTTCACCGCCACCTCGGTGCCATCGTGCAGGCGCGCCAGATGCACCTGCGCCACCGAGGCCGAGGCGATCGGCGTGCGATCGAAGGCGGCAAAGTGGGTCGTCAGCGGCACACCGAACGCGCGCTCGACAATGGTCGCGGCCTCCTCGCCCGCGAACGGCGGCACCTGGTCCTGGAGTTTCGCCAGTTCCAGGGCGATATCCTCGGGCAACAGGTCCGGGCGGGTGGACAACATCTGCCCGAATTTCACGAACACCGGGCCGAGCGCCTCGAGGGCCTCGCGCAGGCGCCGGGCGCGTGGCGGTTGGCGGCGCGACAGCCAGTGCCAGGGTGTCAGCAGGCGCAACAGAATCCGGTAGGGACGAAACAGATGGATGGCGGACACGAACTCGTCGAGGTCGTGGCGCACGAACACGCGCGTGATGCGCAACAGGCGCGCGACCTGGCGGATCGGCCTCACGGGTTCGCTCCACGCGCACGTTGCAGACGTTGTTCAAAGCGCTCCAGGTCATCGCGCAGGCGATCCACGTCCTTCAGAAAAATCTCCACTGCGTCCCGGCGTGCCAGCAGGCGCGCCTCTTCGCGGAAATACTCGGCGGCATCCTGCGCCAGCGTCCCGGCCGCTTGCCGGCCGTAGGCGATGGCGCCGCGCGCCAGCCGCCCGAGCTGGTGGGCGAGCACGTCGCCGGTCACCGGCGCCAGCGCTTCTTCCCAGTCGGGATCGATGCCCTGGAGAATTTCGCGAAAGCGGTTACCCAGCGCAAGATCGCCGCGGATGCGCAACTCGCCGGCGGCCGGCGCCGCACCGGGGCGGCGGAAAAAGAACCCGGGCTCGCCGCTGATCTCGACATCCGCGGCGGAGTCGGAGGGCGGTCGCAGGCGCAGACCGGCCTCGTCCGGCAGAACATCGAGTACCAGCCACGGGCCATCCGGGCGCTCGATGCGCAGACGGATGCGCCGCCCGTGCAGTTCGCCCAGCCGCTGGCGGGCATGCGGATCGAAGCGCAGCGCGGCGTTGATGCCGGTCTCCAGGATAGCGGTATAAGGATGAGGCACAGTCATGAGGATTGCCCCGGCCGCGGCCGGATCAGAGCCGGTAGCCCTTGTGCAGGGCGACAATGCCGCCGCTCAGGTTGTGGTAATGCACGCGGCCGAGCCCAGCCTGTTCCATCATTGCCTTGAGCGTGTCCTGGTCGGGAAAACGGCGGATGGACTCGGCGAGGTAGCGGTAGCTGGCCTCGTCGCGCGCCACCACCCGCCCGAGCCAGGGCAGGATATTAAAAGAATAGGTGTCGTAGGCCCGGTCAAGCAGCGGCAACACCGGCCGGGAGAATTCCAGCACCAGCAGGCGCCCGCCCGGTTTCAGCACGCGCGCCATGGAGGCCAGCGCGCGCTCGATGTGCGTCACGTTGCGCAAACCAAAACCGATGGTGACCAGATCGAAATAGCGATCGGGAAAGGGCAGGTTCTCGGCATCGGCCAGCACGAACTCGACGTTGCCGGTGATGCCGCGGTCGATCAGCCGGCCGCGGCCGACGTCGAGCATGACCGGATTGATATCGGACACCACCACCCGGCCATCCGGGCCGACGCGTGGCGCGAACAACGCCGCCAGATCGCCGCTGCCGGCGGCGACGTCGAGCACGCGTTCGCCGCGGCGCACATCGCTGACCTGTACTGCGAAGCGTTTCCAAAGCCGGTGAACTCCGAGCGACATGAGGTCGTTCATGAGGTCGTACTTCGACGCCACCGAGCGGAACACGTCGCCGACCAGGCGTGACTTGTCGTCCGCCGGCACCTCGCGGTAGCCGAAGTGGGTCGTGTCGGAACGATTCGGGTCGGACATGGAGAAGAGGGATTTTATACGATCTTGCGGGTATGGCCGGCCTTGGCGAGCCGGTCCAGGTATTGTTCCCAGAGACGCGCGTGGTTGTTGGCGAGTTCGTGCAACCAGTCCCAAGAGTAGATGCCGGTGTTGTGACCGTCGTCGAAGTGCAGGGCCACGGCATAGGTACCGACCGGCTCGATGGCGGTGATGTTGACCTTCTCCTTGTCCAATTGCAGCACCTCCTGGCCCGGGCCGTGACCGCGCACCTCGGCCGACGGCGAATAGACGCGCAGGAATTCACACGGCAGCTCGAAGTGGCTGCCGTCGTCGAAGGCGATTTCGAGTACGCGCGACTTTTGGTGCAGCTTGATGTCGGTCGGTCTGGTTTTGTTTTCTTTCATAGCTGAAAAAATAAATCAGTTTGGTCTTTTCTCAAGGAAGACAAATACTTGATATTCTCAACACCCTTATGACTCACCACTTGTATATCCTGTTTTCCACTCAGAAAGGAGGTCGTTAGAGGACTCAACTAGGGTTGCATCTGCAAAGAATTCGAAGTTACTGATTGGCTGATGTTCGATGCCTACTCCCTTTTGTTTCACGGTACTTTCTATAGACGCGAATAAAGACGATTGAGAGCTTATCCCCTCTTTTTTCCCGTTTCGCTGAGAAACAAAGTCTCCCATTGGTTCAGTCCCGATTGCGAAGCGTCTAAGAATTGTTTTAATTGCGAGTGGGCTATCATCTATTCCAATCCAGAATCTATTAAGGCTCGCAGCAACGGCAAGTGTTGTGCCTGATCCAGAAAAACAATCTAGAATCAAATCACCCGGTTGTGATGACGCTTCGATAATTCTCTTCAATAAGTCGGGGTTCTTTTCGGTTGGATAACCTGTAATTCGAACGTTCTGGTTGTGTGCATCACGGAAATCCATCCAAATATCCTGAACCCCAATACCAGCGTTTTCATCCAAATAAATCTTTCGCCTTGGATTACCATTGGTTGACCAATAAATTTTACCTCGCGCATCCATCTCATCGAGTTTGGCCGGCGTAAATTGCCAATGTTTTCCTGGCGGCGGCATCATGCCACGCCATGGTTTGCCCGTTTCCCCATTTCTAACCCCAGGCGCATGAAGCGGCACTTTCATAAACCGTCTCCCTGTTATGGGCTCGATGTACTGGTATTCTTTAGATCTTTCTTCTGTCCATGCCTCAACAGGACGGTTCCAAGAAAAATTATCGGATTTCGTGTAAAACAAGATGTAATCTGAAATGTTCCCAAATTTCTTTCTTGTATAATTTTTAGGATTGCATTTTTTGCGAATGATGCAATTACGATAGTTTTTGGCCCCAAATATTTCATCCATGATAATTTTTATATGAAACACCATCTTTTCATCGAGATGCAGATATATTGAACCGTCCTCAGCCAATAGCTCGCGCAATAAAATCAGTCTCTCACGAATAAACTCAATATATTCCGAGCCGCACAATGTATCTTCATATGCATGATCGAGATTGCGCGAATGGAATGCTGACTGTGTCGCAAATGGAGGATCTATATATATAAGGCGGACATTGCCACAGATTTCTGGGTTCAATAAGAGAGTGGATAATATTTTTAAATTATCGCCAAAAAATAACCTATTAGGGCTATGCCCATCTGGGTTAGCCCAAAGCCTAACTACATTCGCGGGAGTTGTATCAAGCACGGTGGATTTAGGCTTCTTCCCAAGATACTCCAATTTCATGGAAGAAATGCTTGATACGCTATTCGCAAATAGCATTTCTTTGTCTTGCTGCCGCTTTTTCGGGATGCCCGTAGCCATGGTCTTAAATTAAGGAAGACTAAGACTTCAACCACTCTTCTGTAATCCGCTCAATGAGCATTCTTAGCGTTACAACTTTTACTCGACCGGGCCATAAATTCTCGAGGTGCGCATAGTCATCCCGCATTGAGCCTAACAGTAGCCCCGGGCCATCGTTTACGAAAATAACTTTAGTTCTTAGTCCTTTTGAATTCGCACATGTAATGATCTCTTGGGCACAGTCCCGATATTGACCGATACGGTCATCCTCCTGCGCACCACCACGATCAGAGTCATATCGTGCTAATCCAACCGCAAGAACAGATTTATCATCATAAATCACAAAATCAACAGGGCGATCGGGTTTCGGATAATCAGGGAAGACTGACTTCATTAAAACATCTTTGCCCGCTCGCTCCGGGCCAATAACGTGAAGTTTCTTAAACTTCTCACGAAAGATACCGAAGAGCCGCTCAGTTAAATCGTAGCCCTTCTTTCCTCTATCTTTATATTCCCACAATACGGCGCATATAGCCTCATCTGGAATGGGGCGACTAGCGAAAGCTGCTTGGACTTCGGTAATCGCTCTGAAGCCAGATCCATATCTATCGCAAATTTCATCGGCGGCAGACTTCTTCTTCAGCATTTCAACTGGAGTCTCAGGGCTAACGTATTTGCGGAAAACGCGCGCCAATTGAACCCTCATCCATTGTTCTTTGACGGAACAAATTGTCTTAAAAAGATCAGCCGAAGAATGCGCCTCTTTAAGCATCTGTCCAAACATTACGAGAACCGGCTTATAGAGTTCGCAGGCCGACGGCAGAATATCTGGATAATACTCACCGGTCGCCAGAGTAATCCAAAGATATCCGTTGGATTTGTAGTCACCGAATGATTTCTGATTTGTCATGAGCTTTATTCTAAAAATTTATGAAATGTTCGCCTAAATCGGTGCCTCTTAATATCAGGGAGGCGAATTTCACATACTTTCGTTGAAAAACCACCTTAAAAACACATAGTAACCAAATTGTCATATTTATGGTATGAAATGACACACCGGTTAAACGGCCGATCCAGTCACAAAAGGTACCACCGGTATGCGCGCCAGAATTCTGATTGTCGAAGACGAAGCCTCCATCCGCCAGATGGTTTGCCTGGCCCTGGGCCAGGCCGGGTTTGAGTGCATCGAGGCCAATGACGTCAACGAGGCCCAGACCACCCTCCTCGCCCAGCCCCCGGACCTGATCCTGCTCGACTGGATGCTGCCGGGCGTGAGCGGCGTGGAATACGCCCGCCGCCTGCGCCAGGAAAAGCTGACCCGGGATATCCCCGTCATCATGCTCACCGCCCGCGCCGAGGAAGAGGACAAACTGCGCGGCTTCGACAGCGGCATCGACGACTACCTCACCAAACCCTTCTCGACCCGCGAACTCATCTCGCGCATCAAGGCGCTGCTGCGGCGCAGCGCCCCGCACACCGGCGAGACCACCGTCGAACTCGACGGGCTGCAACTGGATCCGTCCAGCCACCGGGTCACCGCCGGCGGGAAACCGCTGGCCCTGAGCCCGACCGAATTCCGCCTGCTGCACTTCTTCATGGCCCATCCGGAACGCGTGCATACGCGCGAGCGCCTGCTCAACGACGTGTGGGGCGAGAACGTTTACGTCGAGGAACGCACGGTCGACGTCCACATCCGGCGCCTGCGCAAGGCGCTGGCCGACAGCGGTCACGACCGTCACCTCCAGACCGTACGCGGGTCGGGTTACCGTTTTTCGCATCAACACTGATCGTGCCGCAAAGCCTCTGGCGCGAAGTCCGGATCCTGATCGCCATCACGCTCGGCAGCCTGGCGCTGGGCGCACTCACCGACCGTTACTTCATCGTCGCCGCCGTTGGCTTCGGCCTGTACATCGCCCTGCAATTGCAGTCGCTCACTGCGCTTTATCGCTGGCTGACCGATCGCGCGCACCGTGACATTCCGGATGCCGAGGGACTGTGGGGTGACACCTTCAACGAAATCCGCAAACTGGTGCGCGCCGCCGAGCAACGCCAGAACGAACTGGCCGGCCAGGTGGACCGCCTGCAATCGGTGGCGGCGGCCATGCCCGATGCGGTGGTGATCCTGTCCGGCCAGGACGAGATCGAATGGGCCAACGATATCGCCGGACAACTGCTTGGCATCCACTACCCGCGTGATGCCGGCATGCGCCTGCTGAACCTCATCCGCGACCCGGTTTTCAGCGCCTATCTCCGCAAACGCAACTTCATCGAACCCATTACGCTGGAAGCACCTCAGGTACCGGTCCCGCAGGTCTCCATCCAGATCATCCCTTACGGGCGATCGCAGAAACTGGTCATGGCCAGGGACATCACCCAGCTGGCGCGGCTGGAGCAGATGCGGCGGACCTTCGTGGCCAATGTCTCGCACGAATTGCGCACCCCGCTGACGGTGCTCGGCGGCTACGTCGAAACCCTCTCGCAGATGCCGAAAATTGCCGGCGATGAAGAACTGAAGAAGCACTTCGCGACCATGGCGGACCAGGCCGATCGCATGCAACGACTGGTCGATGACCTGCTAACCCTCTCCAAGCTGGAAACCACCGCCCCGCAACGACACGATGAAGTCATCGATGTAGCGGCGCTGGTGTCCTCGCTCAAGGACATGGCCATGATCGTCAGCGGCAAGGCTCGACACCGGATTGAGACGGAGGTCGACGACAGTCTTTTTCTGCGCGGATCGAAGGACGAGTTGAACAGCGCGTTTTCCAACCTCGTGAACAACGCTGTCCGTTACACCCCGGCCAGCGGCAGTATCACGCTTCGCTGGCGGAAGACCGCCCACGGCGCCAGCTTCTCGGTCACGGACAGCGGAGAAGGGATCTCCGCCGAGCACCTCCCGCACCTCACGGAGCGCTTCTACCGCGTCGACACGGCGCGCTCGCGCGCCAGCGGCGGTACCGGTCTCGGGCTTTCCATCGTCAAACATGTGCTCGCCCGGCACGATGCCCATCTGGAGATCGACAGCCATCCCGGCCAAGGCAGTACCTTTGCCTGCCTGTTTCCTGTATCCCGTATAGCGAATCAAACGACCTGAGCCACCTTCACGATATTGTCATAATGAGATGCGATAGTGGAAAAGATCCCAATGGTCCATGACACAGATTTTTTCCGGAGGTTTACCCTGAATATGATTACGAAACACATCCTGTTGGCCACATCCCTGCTGACCCTGGTCAGCACGGCCAATGCCGCTTCCAACATCAAAATTGACGGCTCCAGCACGGTCTACCCGATCACCGAGGCCGTCGTCGAAGAGTTTCAGAAGTTGAAGCGCGGCAAGGTCCGCCTGACTGTTGGAATCTCGGGGACCGGTGGCGGTTTCAAGAAATTCTGCCGCGGTGAGATCGACATTGCCGATGCCTCGCGTCCAATCAAGAAATCGGAGATGGATGCCTGCAAGAAGGCCGGTATCCGCTACGTCGAGATTCCGGTTGCCTATGACGCGCTGACGATCGTCATTCATCCGGACAACACCTGGGCGCGCCACATGACCGTGGCCGAGCTCAAGAAGATGTGGGAGCCGTCGGCGCAGGGCAAGATCAAGAAGTGGAGCGACATCAACCCGAAGTGGCCGGACCACGAGTTCAAGCTGTTCGGTGCGGGCACCGATTCGGGCACCTTCGAATACTTCACCGAAGCGGTCAATGGCAAGCCCCGGGCCAGCCGCGGTGACTACACCGCCAGCGAAGACGACAACGTGCTGGTGCTGGGCGTGAGCCGCAACAAGCACGGCCTGGGTTACTTCGGCTATGCCTACTATGCCGAAAACAAAAACAAGCTGCGCGCGGTCGCTGTCCATAATGGCAAGTCGTTCGTTCTGCCTTCGACCGAAACTGTCGAGGCGGGCTCCTATCAGCCACTGGCCCGACCGATCTTCATCTACGTGAGCGCCAAGTCGATGGCCAGGCCCGAGGTGAAGGAGTTCGTGCACTTCTACCTGGACAACGCCATTCAGCTGGTCAAGGAAGTAAAATATGTGCCATTGCCGGCCAGTGCCTACGCGATGGCCCGCAAGAATTTCGACGGCCAAAAGCTGGGCACGGCCTTCGGCGGGAAAAACGAGGTGGGCCTGAAGATCAACGAAATTCTCGCCCGCAAGGCGCACGAATAACCCCGCGCTGCATCGTAATGCTGTTCAGCAAAGGGCGCCGCGGCGCCCTTTTTTACGGGGACTTCCACCCGGCCCGGCGAGCACATGAACATGGACCGGGCCCGTTGTAACATAACTGTCACACTCGCTGCCTACCATCGCGCTGCTCATGTCCACCCCCTCCACCCACGCCCCGGTCGCCGGCGCAACCCCATACCGCTTCACCCGTAACCGCTGGCGGCATGCGCGTGAGCGGCTGATCGAGTCGTTGTTGTTCCTGGCCGCCCTGTCCTCGGTGGCGATCACCGTCGCCATTGTGGTCATCCTGGTCTATGAGTCGCTCGGTTTCTTCAAGCACGTCTCGGTCTGGGATTTTCTGACCGATACCCAGTGGACACCGCTGTTCTCCGACGCCCACTACGGCATCATGCCGCTGGTGGCCGGCACGCTGGTGACGTCCGGGGTCGCCTTGGCCGTGGCCATACCACTGGGCACCATCATCGCCATCTATCTGAGCGAATTTGCCCCGCACAAGGTGCGCGAGGTCATGAAACCTACGCTGGAGTTGCTGGCTGGCGTGCCCACCATCGTTTACGGTTACTTTGCCCTGCTGTTCGTCACACCTATTCTGCAATACTTTTTTCCTGAACTGCCCGGTTTCAACATGCTGTCGGCCGGTATCGTCATGGGCATCATGATCATCCCGTATGTGAGCTCGGTGTCCGAAGATGCCATGCATGCCGTGCCCATGCACATCCGCGAGGGTTCCTACGCCATGGGCGCAACCCGCTTCCAGACCGCGCTGCGCGTCGTGACGCCGGCGGCGGCCTCCGGCATCATCGCCGCTTATATCCTCGGCATCTCGCGCGCGGTCGGCGAAACCATGGTGGTGGCCGTGGCCGCCGGCATGCAACCCAATCTGACCTGGAACCCGACTGAACCGGCCGCCACCATCACCGCCTACATCGTGCAGGTCGCCCTGGGCGACCTGCCGCACGGCAGCCTCGAATACCAGAGCATCTTCGCCGCCGGGCTGGTACTGATCATCATGACCCTGATCTTCAATATCCTCGGCCATTGGCTGCGCCGCCGGTATCGCGAGACATACTGATCATGGATGACACGAAGGTCAGCGAAATCCGCCAAATGATCATCCGGCATAAACGCTGGGATCGATTGTTCGCACTACTCGGCCTCTGCGCCATGATCCTGGGCGTGCTGACGCTCACCGTGCTGTTTGCCGACCTTCTGATCGACGGCGCGCACCGTATCGGGGTGGATTTCTTCACCTCCTTCCCTTCGCGCAAACCGGAATCGGCTGGCATCCTGTCGGCCTTCGTCGGCACCTGTCTGGTCATGCTGGTTACCGTGGTCACCGCCGTTCCGCTCGGCGTAGCGGCGGCGGTCTACCTGGAGGAATACGCACCGCGCAACTGGATGACCGATCTCATCGAAATCAACGTGTCCAACCTGGCCGGCGTGCCGTCGATCATCTATGGACTGCTGGCGCTGGGGCTGTTCGTCTATGCGCTCGATTTCGGCCAGAGCATCCTTTCCGCCGGCCTCACACTGGCGCTGCTGATCCTGCCGATGGTCATCGTCGCCACGCGCGAATCGATCCGCGCCGTGCCGGGTTCCATTCGCGAAGCCGCCTATGCCGTCGGGGCGACCAAGTGGCAAACCGTATCGAGCCACGTCCTGCCCTATTCCACCGGCGGCATCCTGACCGGCGTCATCATCGGCCTGGCCCGGGCCATCGGCGAAACTGCACCCATCATCACCATCGGTGCCCTGACCTTCATCGCCTTCCTGCCACCGGCCCCGATCATGGCCGAAGCCCCGTTCATTTCCTTCGAATGGCTGTTCGCCCCGTTCACGGTCATGCCCATCCAGATGTTCAACTGGCTGTCGCGCCCGGAAGAAGCCTTTCAGTCCAATGCCGCAGCGGCCGGCGTCATCCTTATTGCCATGACGCTGGCCATGAATGCACTGGCCATCTGGCTGCGCTACCGCTATCGCAAACGCATCAAATGGTAGGGAGTTCATGACCATGCTCAATATCCCCAAGGCCAACCTGTCGACACGAAATTCCGGTTCCTCGCCGGAACCGACGCACCTCAAGGCCGAGGTGCAGCAACTGAATTTCTATTACAGCAACGGGTTTCATGCCCTCAAAAACATCAACCTGGCACTGGCCGAACACCAGGCCACGGCCCTGATCGGTCCGTCCGGCTGCGGCAAATCAACCTTCCTGCGCTGTTTTAACCGCATGCACGATCTCTACCCCAATAATCGCTACCAGGGGAAAATCATCATGCACCCGGACAACACCGACATCCTCGGACCGAAGGTCGATCCGATCGAGGTGCGCATGCGCATCTCCATGGTGTTCCAGAAACCGAACCCGTTTCCGAAATCGATCTACGAAAACGTCGCCTACGGCCTGCGCGTGCGCGGCCTGCGTCGGCGTTCAATGATCGACGACAAGGTCGAACAGGCCTTGCGCAGTGCGGCACTCTGGGAAGAGGTCAAAAACCGGCTCAACGACCTGGCGTTCAACCTGTCCGGTGGCCAGCAGCAACGTCTGTGCATCGCCCGCGCCCTTGCCACCGATCCGGAGATCCTGCTGTTCGACGAGCCAACCTCGGCGCTCGATCCGATCGCCACGGCCTCCATCGAGGAGCTGATCCACGAGCTTAAGACCAAGGTCACGATCCTGATCGTGACCCATAACATGCAACAGGCGGCGCGCGTGTCGGACTATACTGCCTTCATGCACATCGGCGACCTGGTCGAATTCGGCGATACCGATCAGATATTCACCAACCCGCGGCAGAAACGCACCGAGGATTACATCACCGGACGATACGGGTAGACATGAAGAATCTCGCATGCCTCCCCTCTCCCTCCGGGAGAGGGGAGCGAGCCGAGCGCGCTAAGCGCGATTTCATTTACTCTGGAGAACACTATGGATCCGATGTACACACATATTTCCCAACAGTACAACGCCGAGCTGGAGGACATCCGCTCGAAGGTGCTGCAGATGGGCGGGCTGGTCGAACAGCAGATCGATCAGGCGCTGCAGGCCCTGGTCAAGGGTGACGTCGCCCTCGGCGAGGCCGTGATCATGGACGACACCAAGGTCAACAGCATGGAAGTCGCCATCGACGAGGAATGCAGCCAGATCATCGCCCGCCGTCAGCCGGCGGCCAGCGACCTGCGGCTGGTAATGGCGGTCATCAAGACCATCACCGACCTGGAACGCATCGGCGACGAGGCGGAAAAAATCGCCCGCATGGCGGTACGCCTGGCCGGCGAGGAGCGCCCGAAGAACAACTACGCCGAGATTCACGCCCTCGGCATGCACGTGCGCACCATGGTCCACAACGCCCTCGACGCCTTCGCGCGCGTCGATATCGAAGCGGCCTTCAACGTAGCGCGCGAGGACCGCAAGGTCGACGAGCAGTACGAGGCGGTCATCCGCCAGCTGATCACCGTCATGATGGAAGACCCGCGCACCATCTCGCGCGTGCTCAACGTCATCTGGGCGGCGCGCGCGCTGGAGCGCATCGGCGACCACGCCAGCAATCTCTGCGAGTACATCGTCTACCTGGTCAAGGGCAAGGATGTGCGCCACACCAGCCTGGAGCAGGTCGAAAAGGAAATCCTCGGGCGTCCCTCCGGTAGCTGACGCCGGGCTGGCCAGCGGTCGGAAGTCAGGGGCCCGACTGTCACGGGTCGGCCGCTGCCCACCCGGTATTTTTTAACCTGCTAGACTTGGGGTTGCGATCCCCAAACCCCGGCCCATGGACTTCGTCTACCTCCAGTACCGCATCCTGATGCCCGGCGGGCGCGAGTTCAGCCACAAGCTGCGCCTCGATCCCAGCACCTACGAGATGGTCGAGGCCACGCCGGCCGAGCCGCCGGCCTGGACGGCGCTCAAAAATCATCAGTGTCCCAACTGCCCGTTGTCGAGCGAGATCAAGCCGCAATGTCCGGCGGCCCTGGGCCTCGCCCGCGTGCTCGATCATTTCACCAACGTCGACGCCTTCCTGCCGACCCAGACAGAGGTGTCGATGCCGGAGCGCATGATGATGGCCAAGGTGCCGTTGCAAAAGGCCTTGAGCTCGCTGGCCGGGTTGATCATGGCCACCTCCGGTTGCCCGCGCACCGCCTTCCTGCGGCCGATGGCGCGCTTCCATCTGCCGTTCGCCACCGACGACGAGACCCTGTATCGCGCCACCTCCATGTATCTGCTGGCGCAATACTTCATCGCCAAGCAGGGTGGCCACGCGGACTATGCAATGGACGAGCTGGTCAATCGCTATCGCGAACTGCAAACCGTGAACGACGCCATGACGGAGCGCCTCAAGGCCGTGTATGGAAAGCCAGGGGCGCAGACGCTGATCAATCTCGACCTGTTCTCCCATAATCTGCCGTACGACATCCGCTCCGAACTCAGCCGAATTCGCAAACTGTTTAATTCCCTGGCTTCCTGATCCGGTCGGTCATCTCGACCGGTCGTCCCTGTTCCCAAACCTGTGCGCATCCTTCTTCCATGGCCGTCATTGAACTCAACAGCAAAAACTTTGAACACACCATCCGCGACAACAACCTCGTGATCGTCGATTTCTGGGCACCGTGGTGCGGTCCGTGCCGCTCGTTTGCGCCCATCTACGAACAGGCCTCGGAACAACACCCCGACGCGGTGTTCGCCAAGGTCAACACCGAGGAACATCACGACCTCGCCGCCTACTTCGAGATCCGCTCGATCCCGACCCTGATGGTGTTCCGGGAACAGATCATCCTGTTCGCCCAACCCGGCGCCCTGCCGGCGGCGGGACTGCAGACGGTCATCGACAAGACTCGCTCGCTCGACATGGATGAGGTGCGTCGTCAGATCGCCGCCCAGCAACAGGAAAAATCCTCAGAGGCCTGATGGCGCCCGGCTCCGTCCGGTGGCAGATCCATGACAATCCGCGAGCCCGATACCCTGCAACGCTTTATCTTCGAACACGTGCCGGTTCGCGG
>ERZ1292623.1800-Hain-H51-01um-R1-1800-length-20017-cov-8_pt1 | contig 20017 bp, 18 predicted proteins | sample MGYA00564398_ERZ1292623 | MGnify/ENA primary metagenome ERZ1292623 (study PRJEB36523, sample SAMEA6512633) | groundwater metagenome | collected 2019-01-07 | study: AquaDiva: Metagenomics assemblies of 32 groundwater samples | reverse complement strand
ACAGCCTAAACATCCCCCCAACCCAAAGGGTTGCCCGAATTATGCAACACAGCAATTGTGGCTTTAGTTGCAATCGTTGCTTTAGTCGTGTTGTTGAAAGCCCAGAATCAGGTACAAATGGGAAGTTTAGATAATAGTATAGGAGGTTCTGAGAAGGTTAATACAGGTGGACAGATGATCGCTATACGTGGAGCATGTAGCGAGCAAGTGACTCCAGATGGCAGCTCGTATTGCACGGGCGGTTGTGATTATGGAACTTGCCGAAAGACGCATACCGGTAGTGGCTGCGTATGCGCTGGAGGGTAATGGAGTAGGGTACCTCTCTTTATTTTTCTTTTCTTATTTTTCAGTCATTATTTTCGCAACAGCTTTTACAGAATCTCCTTCGTGCATCTTCATGATGCGTACTCCTTGTGTATTGCGGCCAATGACTGATATGCTATTCACAGGCACACGAATAATGATTCCATTTTTGCTAACAATGATAATTTCATCGCTTTCTTCAACTGTGCCCACACTAACGACTTTACCATTCTTATCAGTACATAAGATATTTCGCACACCGCTTCCGCCACGGTTGATTTCTCGGTACTCTCCCACATCGGTTCGTTTTCCATAGCCTTTTTCCGTAACCGTAAGTAAAGTCTTGTTGTCAGGAGCGGTCACAAGCCCGATAACCTTATCTTCTCCTTTGAGTTTAATGCCTCGTACGCCCGTTGCGGTTCTTCCCATGGGGCGGACCCCTTTTTCGTGGAAGCGTACGGCCATGCCTTCTCGGGTAGCCATAAGGATTTGCTGATTTCCATCTGTAAGGATGACATTAACGAGTTTATCGCCTTCTTCAATGCCTAAAGCAATGATGCCTCCTTTACGAGGATTACTGTAAAGGGAGAGGTTTGTTTTTTTGACAATGCCTTTTTGAGTGGCCATAAAAAGATTGTGTTGGTCATCAAAGGTTTTGACAGGGATAAGTGCAGCTATTTTTTCATCACTAAGGTCAAGCAAATTAGCAAGGACTCTACCTTTAGCTTGTCTACTTGCTTCAGGGACTTGGTGAACCTTAAGCCAGTGTACATTGCCTTGATCAGTAAAGACCAGTAAGTAAGCATGAGTGTGTGCAATAAAGATGTGTTCAACCAGGTCTTCTTCTCCAACGCCCGCACCAATAACTCCTTTTCCACCGCGATTTTGGAGTTTGTAGGTTTCCATAGGAAGACGTTTGGCATAGCCTGCTTGAGTGATGGTAATCACAACATCTTCAGGAGCAATAAGGTCTTCTACATCCATGTCAGAATCTTCTCCATCAACGATCTGTGTACGGCGCTCATCACCATAGGTATCAATGAGTTCTTGGAGTTCTTGCTTGATGATGCTTAAAATGCGCAGTTCACTTTCAAGAATTTCTTGAAGCTCTTTTACCTTTTGGAGGAGTTGCTTGTGTTCTTCACGGATCTTTTTCTGTTCCAGTGCAGCCAAGCGTTGGAGTTTCATGTCAAGAATAGCTCCTGCTTGAACCTCAGTTAAGGAGTAGTCTTTGACAAGTTGGACCTTTGCTTCGATAGGACTGGGACTTTTTCGAATAAGGGCAATAACAAGGTCAAGATGATCCAGGGCAATGGTGAGTCCTTCAAGCAAGTGGGCTTTTTCTTGGGTTTGCCGTAAGTCATATTCAGTTCGCTTGCGCACGACTTGTCTTCGAAAGCCCAAGTAGTGGTGGAGAAGCGAGGTAATAGGTAAGATAACGGGTTGGTTGTCTACTAGGGCCAGCATGATGATGCCAAAGGTGACGGAACAGTTGGTGTGACTATTGAGTTGGTTTTCAACAATTTTGGGATCTGCACTTTTTTTGAGTTCAATGACAATGCGCATGCCTTCGCGGTCGCTCTCATCTCGTATATCTGAGATGCCTTCGATGTGTTTATTGCGGACTTGGTCAGCCATTTGTTCGAGTAAAGTGCTTTTGTTGACCATGTAAGGAATTTCTTGAATGATGAGGCTGCTTCGCTCGCCCTTGGCTTCAACTTCCATTTTGCTTTTGACATGGATCTTTCCTCTTCCATTTTGGTAGGCTTCAATGATGCCTTGTCGCCCCAGGATCTGGCCACCCGTTGGAAAGTCAGGTCCTTGAATGTGTTGCATGATTTCAGAAAGACTCGCTTGAGGATTATCAATAAGATGAATCAATGCCAGGCAAACTTCTTTGAGGTTGTGAGGGGGGATATTAGTAGCCATACCAACGGCAATGCCGGAGCTGCCATTCACAAGTAAGTTAGGAAGTTTAGCAGGTAATACAAGTGGTTCTTGCAAGCTTCCATCAAAGTTAGGAGCAAAAGCAACAGTTTCTTTGTCGAGGTCTTGGAGCATTTCTTCAGCGATCTTGGCTAGTTTAGCTTCTGTGTATCTCATGTGAGCTGCATTGTCTCCATCGACGGAGTTGTGCACGAAAACGCCAGCTGCCAGAAGGAAATTATGGGTCTTTTCAACAGTAAGATCATAAACATCAGCCGTCTCATGTAGATTTTCAATATGGACAACCTTGTGGTTATGGCAGAGTTGTTCATAAACGATTTGAAGATCATCATTAAAGTATTTCTTAATACCTTTTTCCCAAGTTGTAAATCCTTTTCCGAATTGGTTCTGGCGAACAACTTCATAAAATTCCTTAGTTAAAGCTTGATATTCTGCAATAGCTTCATGACAAATCCGAAGGAATTTTGCTTTCCCTGTGTTGTTCGTAACTCTTCTTTTGTTTGAAGCAACTATTTTTTCATGAAATAGTTTACGATATTCAGGATCCTTCCAAAGGCGTTTAAGAGTAAGAGAGGCTCGTCTGCTATACTCTTTCCTGATTTCAGGGTGTTTTTTAATGTATTCTTTATTCACAATGCTCAGGAATTGACTTTTCTGAGATCGGTAAATAGGGTCTTTCCATTGTTCTTTGTTTCGCTCAGACAAGCGCTTGGCATATTGATCGTGGATTTGAGGATCTTCCCAATAAAGTTTGCGCCCTTGAGCAATTTTCGCTCGGTATTCTTCAGAATGATGAAGGTCGGCAGCGTGTTCAGAGTGAAGCTTAAGATGAGCTCCCCAGTGCATGCGCCGAATATTAGTTGGGTTGTTGTTGAGTTTGTTAAAATCAATGTGGTGTCTGACCCTACCCGCATCACGTGCATAAACCTTGTGTTGAAGATTCCACAGGTCGGCGAATTGATGGCAATATCCCCACTTCTTTAAGATGGGTTGAAAGATGAGTTTGTACCCTGCCATTTCAGGATTTTCTTCCTTTTGTGAGAGACGAAAATAGCCAGGCATAAGGGAAATTCCAGGGACAAGTTTCTCAGCAGAACAATAAGAGCCATCTAAAAGCATAAAGCGATGGTCAGGAGTACACTGGATCTCATGGCCACTATCAAGGACAACTTTCACAAGAGAAGCATTCTGCTTCGTAAGCCTAGGGTTCTTAATTTCCGCAATTCGGACACTTCCTTCACGAGTAATAGTAAAAGTAAAATTCCTTTTTCCAAGACGGTATTCTTCAACCAGGTCTCCAAAACTCAGTTCTCGACCATCGGCAAGCTGAACTTTGGTTTCTTTGATAAAGCAGCCAAAGTTTCCTTGTCCTTTGACAAGAGGGTACCGCAAAGAAAAGTCTTGAGCCATACGAACCAAAGTGTCATAAACAGCAATGTCTCCATGGGGATGATATTTACCTAGGCAGTCTCCTACAATACGTGCCGATTTTTTGGTGGCCGTATTGTGTCTTAATCCCAATTCATGCATGGCGAATAGAACACGCCGATGCGCGGGTTTAAGGCCGTCTCGCACATCAGGAAGGGCGCGACCGACAATAACGCTCATGGCGTAATCTAGATAAGAAGTTTTCATTTCGTCTTCAATGACTTGGACGATGATTTTTTCAGGGTTTTCAGCCATATCAGCCTCGAAAAAAGAGGGAAATATAGCAAAGCGCCTTAACTTTTGAATAGATTAGAGCTTTGCTATATAGGAGTAGCGCAAACTATTTTTTGGTTATTTGCGCTACTTACTACAATCAAAGGAAGTACCTTCACAGGCTATATAAGTCTTATGATTTAGATTGTGTTTATAGGGCTTTAAAGCATCGAATTGGACAGTTTAAGGCGTTAGAAAGATTATAATTGGAGCAAAGATTTTTATACTCTTAGAAAGGCTAAGGAATAGATGATGCCTAAGAAGAAAAAGAAGCATAATGTTCAGTTAGTGGTAGGATGTGCTTGTTTGATGGTAGGCGTTGCCTTGATAGGGGCGAATTTATCCGTTGCAACATTAAACCGCATTGACTTGATGGAAGGAATTGTCTTGATTCTGATAGGAGGTTACCTTGTGGGTAACGTGGTTTGGTCTTCTTAAACGCAAATCAACCAATTCAAAGAAATTAGGTTCGAATGTCTCTTCCAACGATTCGGCTTTTATCTAGGGTAGAATGAATTTTAAAGTATCTTCCGCAATAAACGCAACGTTTAATGGCTTTGGTGATGTCAATGCGGGGATCACACCGCATGCTTTTCCTGCATTTAGGACAACGTACAACTAAGGCCATATAGAAATGGTTCTGGGTAAATTTATATAGTTTACGCAAGTGCAGGAGCAAATAATTGAAAAAGCGTTTCTCAAGCGAAAGATTAATAAACGTAAATAGGAAAAAGTGAGGATGCAACCACCACCTTTTTTCGCTCAATACACTCGCTTTATTATAGACGTTTTAACACCTTTGACAGCTCAAGATCATGCTTTATATCCAGAAAGAAGATTCAGAGTTACGTTCAGTGGTTAAATTTTTGCAAAAAGAGGTACTAGTGACTCGTGCAAAACAGCTAATTGGCGAGTACATCAAATTCATGGTTTTAGCGGCCCAGCAACTATCAAATTTATTTCCAAGTCAACCCATCTCAGAAGGGGAAGCCTTTAAGAAAGTGCAAGCGACTATAGATTCGTTTGTCCGTGCCAAAACCCAGTTGGAAGAACTTGAAAATATAATCAAAAATTATGGTGAGATCGCTCACTAGAAGAGTTACAAAGTTCATATTTCAATGTTATATCGTTATGTTTCGCCCACTTTAAGGAAGATCTACTTTATTTTTCAGGTATTAATTCTTGTTCTCTAAACGAGGTTGGAGGAAGAAGAAAGAGGGAGGATTGAAGTTTACCGTACCGGTGTCACAACAACATGGTCGAGGTCTTTTACAACAACTTCCATTTCATTGCCGACTAGAGCATACTTAGAAAATTCCGCAATGACATAGCTCGCACCAAGGGTTTCCGTATTGTCATATCCAGCAATGAGTAGTGCGAATTTATCTCCAGTCTGAACGAGCTTGAGAATTGCTTTTTCTTTTTCAAACCCAGCCGAACAATCTTTGGGGTTGCCCATAATTTGAGCGGCAACGCGGTTAGCACAGGGGCCTCCAATAACAATCATATTCTGTGTTCCAAGTCGGGGAGCGTCGGTGTCTAAAAGGGAAAATCCGACAGGAATGGGATTCACTTTTTTGGTGGTAAGGGTTTGGGCTTGAAGAGTTTTCTTTTTTTGTCCGCCAGTTACGAGTACTTGTCCGCCACGCTCAGTAACAGGGTAGTCGATAATAATGGATCGGGAAGCAACATCATTCCCCGGAGTGTATTGGTCTACAATGGCACCATAGTCAGTTGCAGCCGTGGAGTGATCTTTCAAATCACTACCCCGGTAGAGCTTGAAGCGCCTAAAGTCTGTATTGGGAAGAAGGTTGTAGTTAGCCCCATTTCTAAAGTAAGTAACAGTACCCATGGTAATTTCGTTAAGGCCTGGTTTAGTGGTTAAGTTAACTTCTAAGTTTTCACCACCCCGAAGTCCCCCACTATTCATATTTGCAGCAAGCGTACTCACGTTAACAATGATAGCCCCTTGAGTGATATTGGTTTGGTTAACCCAGTTGCCATTAGTAAAGTCAAGACCAGTGATGTCAATGGAGGCTCGCCCATAGGTAGTGATAAGTCCTTTACGGCCATTGATCACGCCATCTCCATCAATGTCAATGGCGATGGGGTTTGAAACAGAAGAGTTACTAAAGTTAGCAATAAACAAGGTGTGCCGTGCACCGGAAACAATAAGATCTGCAGTTCCTAAGACAAGTGAATCTTGAAGGCCAGTATCTGTATAAGGGACAGTAAGGGATCCTGAACTTAGGTCAGTAATGGTTAGGCGTTTGTTGCTGGTGTCAATGCTACTGTATTGATACACTTTGCTAACCGCATTGCCAGTTCGCGCACCAGAGGGTTCATTGGTAATAAGGAAATAATCGTCTTTGTTGATGGGGAAGTGACTAGCTAAGTCTAAGTTGTCCCCCGCAGTTGTATAATTGCCTGTAAACCCGAATGGTTCAACAAACCTGAAGCTTGATTTTCCCCCTCGGCCGTATCGCAACCCTAAATTCTGATCCACTTCAGCAAGGGGTACATTGTACTGAATGTTTTCTTGGTTGGTAAAGAAGAGGCGGTATTCATTGTCTCCTTGGGAAGTTACTTTGATGGGCTGGGATTTGATGGGGTATAACCCGGCGTATTTGATGTCCCAGTTTGTATTGAGCATGCCTTGTGGTCTGTCAAGGAATTCTCGAATACCATGTCCAGGGGGAACGTAAATGTTGGTGGTACCTCGAATGGACTTGGGTAGGAATCGGTATTGAATGCTGTCAAACTTAAAGACTTGACCGTCTTGAACAGCAACATTGGCTCCACCCTCAATGATAGAACCTAGAATGCGAACCCATCCTCCATCGACGCGCTCTGAACCTGCGCGCACAATTTGAGAGAAAGTATCGTCTTCTGTGTTGGTGTCTCTAAATTCAATTTTGTTAACGCCCAGGAAGAAAGTCACCATGCCCCCAGTCCCGCCCGTTAAGACACTTTGTACGCCAATCTGGATTCCTTGACTTAAGACATCTACGTCTCCGGCTCCTAATTGTTGGGTGAGTTCTCCGTTGATACTAAATTTGACAGTGGGCAAGTCTCCGCTTTTAGGATCAGTAATGAACAGTGCCGTAATTTCAAAATCAACTCCATCAATGGTATAAACTTTGGTTTCTGCTTGCTGGATTTGATCGACAACGTCTCCCCCCATAAAGCTTAAGGTTACATCAGTAGTATTCGTAGTGCCTTGAACAGTGCTGTCTACAAGAGAAAAGTCAGTGCCGAAGATATTAAAGACCTTTTGTTCAATGCTTTTGAGAGTGAGTTTACCTCGTCTGCTTTTAACCGTACTGCGTAAACCATCTTGGAATTCGAGTTCGTATTCAAAGAGAGCATTTTGGGTGAGGTTAGAAAATCCTCCAACAAGGTTGCCAAGTTCAGGCACAAATAAATAATCGCCTACCTTTTCATTGGGATCATCATTTGGACCATAGTAAAGCGTCCAATTGCTAAGACTATTGCCATTCGCACCACTTCCAAACCGAAGATATTGGTTGTAGTGAGAACTTCCTTGATCACCAGTAATTGTGCCTGTTTTGAGACTATCGAGCTGATCGCTACTTACGGTTCCGCCTTGCAATACATCTCGAATACCTTCTCGAAATTCAAAAAGCTGACTTTTACTGGTAAGTTCATACGCGTCTCCTAGAGGTACATCAGAAGGAAGGGGAATGTCAATTTCTTCTACAGCTTGGCCTTGAAGGCTAGCAGCAATATCAACGGCACCAATGACATCGCTGGCAGCAGCATTTTTTCCAACAACAATCTTGGCGTCAAACTGTCCTTGATTGATAAACGGAGAAGGATAGTCAGCAAGGGTGAGTGGTTTAGCTACGGGAGAGGTTTGGGCAAGAATGGAGGTTGAAGCTACGAGGAGACTAGCACCTAGTGCCAGTATCTTTTTGACGAATCGACGGGTTTTCATAGGGGGCTCCTTGTGTCAAGAACTGCCAATTTTAAATATCTAAGCAGTTCTTGATCCATCAAAAATGTTTCGCATTTTTGTGGCCCAAAGACGGTTTTCGTCTTTGTGGCACATTCAGAATATCCTCCTGTTGTATGTATCTTGAGAGGACATTCTGTCGCATCGCCATCACTCCCAGAACAAATCAAAGAGTAGGAGGTAAGTGCAGTATTTAAAGGTTGTCGCTCAAGGCCGAAGGACATAGGATTCTATTCGAAAGGGATGTTTATAAATCTTTGGTCAAAAAGACCAAAGATCAGGACGAGAGTCCTGTATGTTTGATTCTGGAAAGAATCAAACTTCAGGACGGAAGTCCTGTATGTTTTGCCGGTTTTAGAGGAGGATTTACCTGAGAAGCTTTTGGCTTCACAGTTTTTTTAGGTTTATTCATCTTTTGAATCTGGTACCTTCGCTTGGCATATTGTGCAGGATTTTTAATTCGAGCGCAGAGATTGTCAGGTTTACAAACCCCGATCTCAACATAGTACGCTTTATTAGCACAATTGGGGGGGAGCACTTTTTGTTTTCGTTCGAGGTGATAGCGCAAATGGCCAAGGATGTCCACTTCTTTTAGGGGTTCTCTGTTTTTAGGGTTCCACGCTCGGATGAGCGCCTCAATCTGCTCAGATCCCCAGCCACAGCTGCGTAAGAAATTAGTAAGAATGAACAATCCTCGTTTACGACCATCTTCAAGGCCGTTAAGGATGAGTTGAATACAAGGGGGAAAGCATTCAATAGGAATTGCTTCGGTTACGTAATCATAGCTATCTGAGTAAGTAGTTTCTTTTTGTTTTTCGTGGAGTATCTTGGGTTCGTAATCATACGCCTTTTTGAGGAGTTGCTCTGCATTGCCTGGTCTAACTGTACGATCAAGAAAAGGATGTTTGACAACAACATTTTCAGGTTGGGCGTGCTCTTTTTCAAAGGATAAGACCTGGTTGGGGTCAATGGGAACAGAAACGAGCCAACTTTTTTCGTGGAATGAGTAAGGCATGCGGTATAGATGACGAGAAGAAATAAGGATGGTGTCAATGACGAGAAATGGTTCGATATCTAGTCCAGTGACTAGATTACCTTTGGCATCTTTTGTTTTTTGCAGGATTTCTTCTTTTGCCTTTCCTGCTTTCCGAGCGATAAGGTCTAGGTCGTGTTGTTCAAATTGGAGGATTTTGTCTGCCGCTGGCTTGTGAATGAGAAACTTAATGTACTCAGCAATGCGTTTAGGAGCTTCAGGAAAAAGGCTTCGTACGGGTTTTCCATCGATGGTTTCAGGAAAGGCTTCGAAAGGAACAGCAATGTGGAATCCTTTGTTGCCAGAAAATTTAATGGTGACGCTCTCTACTTTGCAGTATCGTAAGGCTTCAATGGTATAATAAGCAGCGATTTTGCTGTATTCAAAGACGCCACAGTCAATGTCTAAAATCAAGTCCCATCCTGTGCGCATATCGTCTAGTTCTTCCTTACGTAGGGTGGTAGAAATCTGCAAGGGATTCTGCCAGAGTTCTTCCGAACAATGAAAGCTTGTCGCCTTGTTCTTGGCGTATTCCATCACATCCTCTGGATATCGCAATGTTTGTGGACGTTGTCCGAAAAAGTCATAGTGCTTTACAGCTACTTCCTTGTTCTGGGCTTGTTCAATTAAAGCGGCTTGGATATCGGAACGCTTGTAGAAACTAAGGGTTTTCGAGAGGTACATAGATTGAGGGTAAACTTAAGTTATTTAAAAGGTTCGTGATAAAAGAAATGATTTTGACGAAACATTAATATACTTCAAACAGAGGTAGATCTATAATGGATGAGGAAACAAGGCAAGACGCAATTAGTGCTGGTCGTGGAAACTTAGCCCTTGCAATAGCGGGTAAAGATAAAGATAAAAAGAAAAAAGCGATTAGGCTTCTTAAAATGACATTAACTGCTTTAGGTGCTTTAACTCCAAAAGTAGTAGAACGAATACAACTCATCGAAGATTACTTGGACATGGACGAACTTAGTAAAGCAGATGAAAACATTGCTCGTTTGTCTCAAGATGCAGAAACGCTGATTAAATAAATGGTATCCTCTCTTTGCTTTTAATCCCATAAATAAACAAGTACTTCCAGAAAGCACTTTTGTAGACTTCAATTTGGATGGAAAACCCGGCTTGGGCAAAAACCTCCTCGAGATGTTGGTGGTTGCTAATCCAGCTTACATTGGGGAGGAAGTAGAAAAAATCTACATATTCAACAAAGCAAATCTTAGCATTTTCAGGCATGACCCGCGCAATATCTTTAAGGAAGCGTTGGGGTTCTTGAACGTAGCTTAAGTTGCCCACGGAAAAGACCATGTCTACTTTTTTAATGAGGGGGTGAACCCGAGTAATAAGGTGGGGGTCGTGAATCACAGTAACATGACTATGGCCATGTTTTTTCATGCGCCTTTCAAGAAGCTTGATGTTGCGCTCTCCAAGGTCAACCGCGAATATCTTCCCTGTGGGCCCTACTTGTTCAGCAAGATGTTTGGTGAGGGTTCCGACGCCTGCTCCAAGTTCCAAGATGGTTTTTCCTTCATAATTGGGAAAGAAGGCGAGTATTTTTTTCCGTACATGGGGGGGAAGCAGGAATCGCTCAAGCCATAAATTGAGAAAGGCAAAGGAATTGATCATGCGTACAAGGAAATCAGGATTATAGAAAAGAGCAAGAAGAATGAAGATGGGAACGCCAAAGAAGATGAAAGTAAGGATAAGTCTAAATTGGGGCCAGGCAGAGGGTTCTTGGATAAGCCAGGAGACAAGAATTCCTAGATACATTAAGGAGACTAAGACAGGGCCGATTTTTCCAAAAGGCACTCGAAAGGGTCTAGGAAAGTCTGGTTTTTTTACGCGAAAAATGGGAATAGTAAGTAAGATGGAAATATACATGATAAGGGCTAAGGGAACAAGAAGGCTAAGAAGGGTTTTGTATCTTCCGAAGGTGCCTAGGAGAACAAGCAAAGTGATAACAGTTTGGAAAAAAATCGCTTTGTAAGGCGTGCCATATTTGGGGTGGAGATGCCCAAATTGTTCAATAAATAGTTTGTCTTGGGCCATGGCTCGTAAGAGTCTTGGAGAGGAAACAATGGCTCCGGAAGCAGATCCGATAAGGGTAAGGAAGATACCAAAGTTTACAAGTTTAGTGCCTAGGGTGCCGTACATGATTTCAGCAAGGGTGAGAAGAGGAGCGGGCGTGGTAAGAAGTTGTTGCCAGGGAATAATACCCAAGGTAACAAATATCAAAGTAGTAGTGAGGACAACCGCTAAAACAGAAGCAATAAGAAGGGATCGGGGAATAACCTTTTCAGGGTTTTGAGTTTCTTCAGCAAGAAAAGAAGCTGCTTCCCATCCAAAAAAGGTTTCTAAGATGAAAAAGAAGGTGAGAAGAACATTCTTGAAAGGGTGGGTAAAAAATGGGGCGTAATTTAGGAGATGAGTGTAGAAAAGGCCAGGGATAATAAGGCTAATTAAAGTAAGAAAGGTAATGCCTGCAAAAAGGATAAGTAAAAAATTGCTAGACTCAATTCCCCGATAGGTGATGAAATTAAAAAGTAGAATGATGCCCATAGAGATAATGATTTTAAGGAGCACCTTTTCAGGGTTAGGGATAAGGTAATCGACGGCAGCAATGATGATAACGGCCGTTCCGATGTTAGCAACTAGCCAACTGATCCAACCGATAAGAAAACTGGGGAAAGATCCGTAAGCTTGTTTAGCGAATTCGTAAATGCCACCACTTTTGGGAAACATGGCAACAAGTTCTCCAAAACAGGCGCCTACATAAACCGTGACAAGGGAAAGTAAGATCCACGCAATGAGACTTGCATTTCCAGAGTAACTCGCTGCAATTTGGGCGCCAAAGAACGTACCCGTTCCCATTAAAGCAGTAAAGGTAAGGGCAATGATTCCCCAGTAACCACTTGTTTTTTTGAGCTCATCCGGCATAGAGGATTTCTGCAGAGTGGGGCTTAAAAATATTGTGAAAAAGAAGGCTCTGTAGAAAGTCGCAGTAGCAGCTTCAGGTGAGCAGTCTTTTTGGAGTACAAGTTGTCGACAAGGGGGTGTCCATCCGGGGAATGTCGACCTTGAACTATAACATTAAGCTGCGAACAGCTGCTACTCGAGCGAAGCGAGAAGACTTTCTACAGAGCCGAAAAAGAAAGTTTAGCGGTAGTGAGCAGTGCGTTGTTTGAGGTTTTCACCGCAAGAAGAGCAAAAGGATTCTCCCGATTCACAAAGGCATGCACAGGAAAAGCATTTTTTTTCAAAGCCAAGAAACTGTAGGTCAATCATAAGATTCTAATCGGGAGGGTTGTTTATAACCCTTATGTCTATACAACCTATAGAATAAAATGATTGATCAACCCGAAAAAAGTTAAATAGTTGGTTTGAAAGGAGCAAGAGCGGGTAATCCCAGTGCATTTCGTACATCGGGGCGGATGAGGAGTTTTTGCACATCGAGGTCAGTAAGATTTTTGAGCCAGAGTGTTCTTTTTTGAAGAGGGTGATAAATAGTTTGATAGTGATCCCGAACCTGTTTGACTTCGCTAAGGGGAATGGTTTGATAAGGGTATTGGATACGTTGTTGGACAAGGCGAAAAACATCGCTTTGAGTGTCAATCGTCGTGCGGGGAATATATGGAGAGGGTCTAAATTGGGTAGACTGTTCATGTAAAGGAAGATAGTCTATTTTTTTTTCAGCCATTGGGATTTTAGGGTGAGAATAATAATATTTAAGGGTAATAGCATTGGAAAAGGGTAAGAGGAGTACAAAGCATAAAAGAGATAGGAAAACACGCATGGACTCATTGGAGAGGTTGTTTTTTATATAGTTGTTGAATAAGGGGGGTGTGAATGGCTCATTTAATGTAGAGGCTTTGCACAAAAAGTCGCAAAATGCTCCGATTAGCGGCTTCTCGCTTGTGATCTTGTTTTAGGATGGCGGACATGCTCAGAAAGCTTCGCTTTCTGGCACACCAATACAAAGTATTGAGTGTTCCCCGGCGGGGGCGACCCCCTTGTCCGCTTTATTGTCTAAATAAGGAAGCTCGACCTGAGGCCGCTAACCTACTTTTTGTGCAAAGCCTGATGTAGAGTAACGTTTTTAAATGCTGAGCCCCTCACAGGATAGATGTTATCTAATTATCTTAAAACCGTTCTTCTCCTAGGGATACTCACGGGATTATGTCTTTGGGTGGGAAGCTTTTGGGGTTCTTCCGGCCTTACCTTTGCCTTCATAATTGTTCTGCTAATGAATTTCGTTTCATATTTCTGGTCAGATAAGATTGTATTGATGATGTACCAAGCAAAACCCTTAAAGATACAGGAGTATCCTTGGTTACACTCCTTAGTAAAAGATTTATGCAAAAAGGCCGAATTGCCTTTACCGAAGTTATATTTAATTCCTTCTGAACAGCCAAATGCCTTTGCAACCGGCAGGAATCCAAATCATGCTGCCGTAGCCTGCACAGAGGGTATCTTAAAATTGCTATCTAGGGAAGAGTTAAGAGGAGTTTTGGGTCATGAGTTGAGTCATGTAAAGAATAGAGACATCCTGATCTGTACCATTGCAGCGACCATTGCGGGAGTGATATCATACATCGGAAGCATGGTTCGCTGGGGAGGAATGATGGGGGGGGGAAATAGAGAAGATAAAGGAGGATTACTTGAGCTGGTTGTGTTAGGAATCTTAACGCCCATTTTAGCAGTATTGTTACAATTGGCCATTTCAAGGAGTAGAGAATACCTAGCAGATGAGAGTGGTGCAAAGCTTTTGAAGGATGGAAAGCATTTAGCAAGTGCATTACTAAAATTGGAGTCTGGCACAAGGCAAGTTCCGATGCGTATGGGAAATCAAGCAACTTCAGCACTCTTTATTGCAAATCCCTTTTCAGGAAGGAGTATATTAGGTTGGCTCTCCACTCATCCCCCGATTCCAGAGCGAGTAAGCCGTTTAAAGAAAATGAAATTTAGTTAATTTTTAGTAAATGAACAAAGAATTATTCATCTAAGAACCAAACATGCATGCCGGACTGGTGAAAATTCATAATGAAGAATTAAATATAAGAGTATATATCCTTTTCATCAAAATGCGCTTCAATGACTCATCTAAGAAGGGTTTAATATAGAGGGCTTTGAATATCTTTGTTTTTTATCCTTTTTCAAAGCACTCTATTAGGACTTTGAACACTATATAGGGGGTTATTCAAAGTCCTCTATAAATGAATGCCATTCAAACAAAACTTTTTTCGGATTCAACTTCAGATATGGGGGGATAAAAGTAGGATGTTTGCGAAAATTATATAAAGTCCGCCTTTGTAAAGAGAAGAATGGATGCTAAAAAGTTGTCTTATGCTGGATTGGTAACAGTTGGATTGACATTACTCCCAATTGTCCAAAACTTGGTTTTTAAGGAGGTTATGGCCGTTTTGACCTTAATATTAGGAATTGCTGCCCGAGTAAAGGGAGATAAGCACGGCGGATTAATCATATTAATTATAGGAATTTATTTAATCATCACCACAATCTTTGCTGATTACATGTTTTACTTGTTGCAGAGTGCTACATAAGTTCTTTTAAGTTATAAAGGGGTAAATTAAGGTTCATACTTTTTGTCTAGAATTTCCTTTATTTTTTTGGATTTGAGAGGTCCGATAAGGGGGATGTGTTGAAGGTCTTGTTCACTTGCCGTGAATACACTTCGTACCGTACCAAAATGAGTGAGAAGAGGTTTTACTACTTGAGGGCCTATATTCGGTAAAGACGATACGATGTACTCTTGAAGTTCCTTGTCAGATAAGGGTTTACTGGTATGGAGAGTAAAGGGTGAACTTTGTTTTTCTTGTTCACGTTTTGCAATAATAGCAAAAAGCGCTGCAGTTTCTTTGGGGTTTTTAGTTTGTAAAATAGGGATTTTGTAGCTAACGGTAATAGTAGCAAGCATACCTCGTAGTGCATTGGGGTGTATATTGCGCTGGCTATAGAGGTCTTCCGTTCCTTGTATCACCAGTAATGGCCGCTCGTATCGGACAAGTTCCTTAAGCTGTTCCAATAGGCGGCCATCAATAATGCTATTAACAAAGTCAGAAACTTCTTTGAATTCAACAGCCACTCTTTCGCTAAGTAGGTAGTCGGCTACATCCAACTTCTCTAGTTTAAGATGAACTCCCAGATCAATAAGTTCTTTGAGGAGTGTGGAGTCTTTCTCGCGGTGATCCACATAGATCTGAATGTTTTGCTCTTCCGAAATAAACTTCGAAAGAGGCTCTTCTTTAGGAAGGCTTAGTTTTTGAAACTGATGTTTAAAGTCTTGCAAGATGCGGTGCATTCGCTTTTCTTTGTGATGTGCCGTCCAGTGGTAACTTTCATCTCTCGTATCTTTAGTGGTAAGAAGGATGACTCGTCCTTTTTCTCCTCGCGCCGTTCGTCCTTTACGTTGGATACTCCGAATAGCCGAAGGGATGGATTCATAAAAAACAACCAAGTCTACAACAGGGATATCAAGTCCTTCTTCTCCAACAGATGTGCTAAGTAAAACATTAAACTCCCCATTTCGAAAACGGTCAATAACCTGCTTTTGTTCTTTTTGGCTTAAGCCGCTTTCTTTTTTCTTGGCTTGTCCGACAAAGATCTCACTATTCAATCCAAGTTGATTGAACTCTTTTTGCATATGTTGAATCTGATCACGGTATTGATTAAAAACAATAATTTTGGCAAAAGGATTTTTCTTAACTTCATCTAGTAAGATCTTTTTAAGAGCAGTAAGTTTAGGATGTTCTTGGTTTTCAGATAGAGCTTTTCCCATCTGAAGAACTGCAGTTTTAAAGTATAAGTCTTGGACAAGATTTTGTACCGCTTTGCTCTTTCCAGCTTGGGCTTGCGTTTGAATCTGGGTGAGGTACTGCTCAAGGGGTTCGAGTCCTTGCGTTTCTAAAAGCTCAAGACCATGCTGGATTTTAATGGCTTCAGCAGCAATCGAGATGCTTTTGAAAAGTTCCGGGTCTTTATGGCCTTGGGCAATTTGACCTTGGAGTTGACCTTGCAAGGCAAGAAGTTGAGTTTTGGTGTAGTATTGAATATTAGCAAGGTGACTGTGTTGTTTAAGGAGTTGAAGTTTATCATGGTAGCAGTCTTTAAGGGTTTTCTGGATTTGTTTCATGGCTGGAGGCAGTTGGACGTGAATTCGTTGAATGTCCATCTCTTGAGCGTAAGGTTTAACATCCGGATCGTCGTTAGTTCTAACTTCGATGGATTCAATACCTAGGTTGTGTATAACCTCTTGAATGGTTTCTTGGTCACTACCAGGGCTAGCAGTAAGGGCCAGAATGCGCTCATGTTTAGCTTTTTGTTGGTATTGCTTAGCAATCCATACATAACTATAATCCTTAACGGCACGGTGGGCTTCATCAATAATTAGGAGGCTTGTTTCAGCAAGAGGGTACCTTCGGTTGATGAGATCATGCTCAATGGTTTGGGGTGTGCTGATAATGATCTGCGCAGTTTCATAGATCTCCTTTCTTTTTTCAGGAGCCACCGTCCCTGTTACAAGCACTATTTTATCAGGGGGGATCTCAAGATGATTTTTACACGTTTCATAGTGTTGATCACAAAGGGGGCGGGTAGGCGTAAGTAACAACACTTTACTTTGAGGGTAATTTTGCAATCGGTGTGAAATCAACATCAGAGCAATCAAGGTCTTCCCCATACCTGTTGGCAATACCACCAAGGTATTCTTTTGGCTGCACGTTCCGAAGATCGTTTGTTGATAAAGGTAAGGTTGGATGTTACGGAGCATGAGAAATGGAAAAGGTAAGAGACTTATATGGATTGTGATAAGAAAAAAGAAAGGAAAAAGAAAAAATAATATTGTTTTTATCTTCCTCCACGCGCCATCTTAGCTCGGGAGATATCGCCTTGTTTATCGACAAAGTATAGGTAACCAGATTCTTTCTTGACTCCGACTTTCGCGACTTTCTCGGCTTTAACTTTACCCTTTTTTCGTCCGCCTCGACTCATCATAGCGCGGGAAACGTCACCTTGTTTATCGACAAAGTATAGGTAACCAGATTCTTTTTTAACACCAGCTTTTGCTACTTTTTGTGCCATATGTATTTCACCTCGAATCATTAAGGGAACGCCCCTTCTCGTCGATTCTCGAGAGGGGGTGCTATTTAAATTTTGTGTTTTTCTCGTCTAGACTAAGTCGAAGAATTCGTGCTTTTTCGTCGATAATGGGTAATAAAAACCAGTTACCCTGCTTTCTCGACGAGGTAATAGTAAACCACTCCAGTCATAAGGGCAAGGATAGAGGAAAGTAACAAAGCAAAGATCTGCGTGGTGAAGATAAGTCCACTGTAAAACAATACTAAGCTAAAGGTAAAGACGAAAAAATAAGGTTTATGCATGAAGATGTGTAGTCCTACTGGGCCCCCCTCTTGGATATTTAAGAGGAAAGTAGCAAAACGGTGGCTCTTGGAGAAGATCAAGTCAAGAGGGTTGAGTTTTCGAAATTGAGGGAAGGGGATCATGGAGTAAATGGCAATGAGAAGATTCACAATAATGAGTGTATAAAGAAAGTCAAAGGGGATAATTGAGTAGATACCTCCAAGGAGGGCTGCAACAATAATACTGATAAGGGGCCCGCTAAACGAGACCAGAGAAGCCTCCCATAGAGTATATCCCTTACGTAGTTTACCTAAGCGCATGTCTTCTTGAATGGTATAGGCTAAACATCCAGAAATAAAGAAGGGAAAATATCCATTGGTAAGAAACGCAAGGACAACTCCAGTAAGTAGTAAACTAGGATAGGCACGGTAGGTTGGAAAGTAACCCACTTTTAGGCCAGAGAGTTTCTGTACAAAGACGTGAATATATAGGCTGAAGATAAAAAAGATGAAGATATAAATGAGGCTAAACAACCCGGAAAAGAAGCTAAATTCAGCACCTCCCCATTTTCGAAAGCTAAGGATAAAAGCCGCTGCAATCGAGGTGATAAGGAGTTGTTTGTATTCGGCAAGGGTAAAAGAAAAGTAATGTTCATATCGGTATAGAAAGCTGTGCATGTTAAAATATAAACAGGGGGGCTTATATAATTTTCTGTGGTGATGGTTGAGAAGGGGGGATAAGTACATACCTCATAGCCTCTTCATGTCCAGCGCCGATAATGACCAGTATTTTTTTATCAGGGTGATGATGTTCAAAGTGCCTTAGCTCTCGAATCATGTGTTGGTTTCGTTCGTGCACAAGTACACGATAAAGGTTAGGATAGTATTTTTTTAGATGAATAAGAATTTCGCGGATGAGTTCGGAAGAAGGTAGGGATCGTAAGTCTTTTTTGAGGGATTGGTATTCTTTAGGAGGGTGAAAAATGTCCTTGATGAATTGGAATTTTTCTTTCCATGTTAATTGTTGAGAAATACGCTGTAAGGTTATTTGGATGTTCTGGTCAATGAGAATGAAGGGAATCTTTTTTTCTTGGGCAAGTCGTAATGCGGTAAGCATATCCACTCCAGGTTTCATGCCGATGGCTTTTCCAAGTTTGTTTTGAACAAATCGTCCAAGTTGGGCAAAAAGATAACCCTTAATCCCGACTGCTCGAATAATCTCAAAGTGACTCGTTTTTTGGTGGGGGTGTAGAAGTGCGTGCAGTCTACCTGGATCAAGCTCTAGAGCAACAAAGTCAGGTTGAAAGGTTTGAAACGTGTTTTGTATCTTTTGAATGGATTCCTGTGCGATGTGACTGGTTCCGACAATTTCAATCATGAAAGGAAGAGAAAGAAGGTAGTTTTAAAGGTTTGTTGAAGTAGGAATGGGATTTTGATATTCTTTGCGTTTGTTGCGTAAGAAGATCATGACTTCTTTGAAGAGTTGGTCTGCACTATTGTATTTGCCAAGGTTTTCGCCAAGTTCAGACCATTTTTCATAACTATTGGGGTGTTCCTTGAGATCATCAATTTGAGCAGTGATGAGTTGTTGTGCAGACGGATCCAGTTCAGTTCGATGTCCAGAAAATCCAGAAAGGAAATGTTTGCAAAATAGGTTTTCCGCTTTGAATGGATTGAAGTCATAGTAGTTTTCGCCATCAAAACTCACGACCACTGCTTCGATGAGGGGATTGTTTTTGATGCTGCCCAAGTTAAAAATATCCAGAGCGAAATTGAGGTCTTCTACTTTCCCAGATTCAATGGCTTTAAACAAGGCATTTAAAGCAATATCGAGCTGTACTTCAAGGCTTTTTCGACTGTATTGAGCAATTCCCATAGAGGAGGGGAGGCCCACTTCCTTTATTAATGTTTTGATTTATATGAGGTTGTATGATTATTTATTAACTATATAGATATTAATTAAACGGAAAACTATTTATGGAGCAAGAAAGTTCATAATGGGATGGGGTCATTGAAAGGGGTAGTCTTAGCTTTTCTCATCGGATTAAGTGCTTGTACTCCCATGGAAGGAAAAAAATCTTTAGACTCTTTCTGCAAGGAACAGATCATTGCCATTCACCCCGATCAACAAAAAATAGGGCAAATTTGGGGTATAAATCCAGACGGATCAAATTTAGAACAGCTCTCCACTGAACGTGACGTACAGAAAGCTTCTCCAAGAATTGGACCAACAGGCGAGATAGCCTTTGTTGGCCTATCTTTAGAAGGGTATAATCTATCCGGGGATCTCTATGTTCTTAAAAAAGACAGGAGTGAAAGACAGATCACCCATACAGGAAACATTCTTCGAAGGGGCTTGGCTTGGGACAATCTTGGAGGGAGAATATTTGCAATTCAATACCAAGAAAATATAAAGCCAGATTTTCCAGGAGGAAAGCCTCCTGAAAAAGGCCATCATCCCATGCCAGATGGGTTGGCAAATAGATTGGTAGAGATCAATGTTTCGAATGGAGCGATAACCCCTCTGGTTTTAGTTCATATGCCTGGAAATCTAGGAGATTTTTATAATGGTGAAGTGTATTACTCAGCAGGAGTATGGTGCTACTCAGACATCCGAAGAATCAATCCAGAAACAAAACAATTTTCTTCAGTAGCGGATCGCAAATTAGGAGATAACAA
>ERZ1292623.673-Hain-H51-01um-R1-673-length-35318-cov-9_pt1 | contig 20019 bp, 22 predicted proteins | sample MGYA00564398_ERZ1292623 | MGnify/ENA primary metagenome ERZ1292623 (study PRJEB36523, sample SAMEA6512633) | groundwater metagenome | collected 2019-01-07 | study: AquaDiva: Metagenomics assemblies of 32 groundwater samples | reverse complement strand
CTGCCTCAGCATCCTGAGTAGCTGGGATTACAGGCGCACGCCATCACACCTGGCTAATTTTTGTATTTTTAGTAGGATGGGGTTTCACCATGTTGGTCAGCCTGGTCTCAAACTCCGCCGACGTCGCGTCGTACTGCACCTTCACGCGAGCGGCATTCTCCTGGGCACCGGCAAAAGCATCGAGGACGCGGCGTTGCGACTCGCCGTCCAACAACGACTGCGCTTCGTGCTGTCCGTGCAGGTCCACCAGCGCACGTCCGACGTCCGCCAACACCGTGGCCGTAACCGTGGTTGCGTTGATCCAGGCGCGCGTGCGGCCCGCGGCAGACACTTCGCGTTTGAGCACCACGATGGAGTCGTCGGCCTCGATTCCCCGCTCGTCGAGCGACTTCAGCAGGGCCGTATTCCCGGTCGCGTCAAACACGCCTTCGACCGCTGCACGGTCGCTTCCGGTGCGAACGACATCGGATGCTCCGCGCTCGCCCAACAGCAGGCCCAGCGCGCCCACGATGATCGACTTGCCGGCGCCCGTCTCGCCCGTAAGGACGTTGAAGCCTGGGCCCAGCGGGAGCGTTAGGGCCTCGATGATCGCGACGTTCTTGATGCGCAGCTCGGTGAGCATGCGTCAGTCAGTCGCGTTCGGGGATTCCGCCCCAGCCCAGCTTCTCGCGAAGGGTCGCGAAGAAGCTGGAGCCCGGAAAGCGTACGATCTTGATGGTCTCATCGGCTCGTTGAACGCTCAGGGTGTCGCCGACCCCGAAGTTAGTGCCGGTCTGCCCATCCACCGTGATCATAAGTTCCTCTGGCGTACCCTCCGCTTGCACGGTGACACGCGACGTGGCCGCGACCACCACCGACCGGATGGCCAGTGTGTGCGCCGAGATGGGTGTCACGATGATCGTGCCGAGCGTTGGAACCACCACTGGACCGCCAGCCGAGAGGCTGTACGCGGTGGAGCCCGTGGGCGTGGCAATCACCACGCCATCGGCCGAATAGCTCGCGATCAGCTCGTCGTCGACCGACACGCGTAGCGGAACAACGCGTGCGAAACCGCCTTTGTGAATGGCCACGTCGTTGAGCGCGAGCCAACTGCCGCGCTCGTGCCGGGTTCCATCGGTCACCGACACCCGGATCATGATCCGGGATTCCACCAGGTAATCGCCGCGCGCGAATCGCATCAGCGACGTCTCGAGTTGTTCGGCCGGACAGCAGGTCAGGAACCCGAGGTGCCCCATGTTCACGCCGAGGATCGGGACCTCCCGCCCCCGCAGGAACCGCGCGCCGCGGAGCAGCGTCCCGTCGCCGCCTAACGTCAGCAGGGTATCCACTTGATCTGGCGACGCCAGCAGTTGATCTGAGCCTTCTGCCAACTCGGCTTCGAGTTGAAGCGAGAAGTTCAGGCCCGCGGCCAATCTCCGAATCGTCGTCAGCGCCGCGGGCAGTCCGTCGTATCCCCGATGGCCGATGATGCCGACGCGGATCGGCGCGCCCTTGCTCACCCGGCCAACGCCTCGGTCTCCAGCAGCGAGCGCACCTTGTTGGCGATGCCCTCAGCCGTCAGCCCGGCATCCGCGAGCTGCTTGGCGCGCGGCGCGGCGTAGACGATGCGGTCCGCCACACCCATCGTGTGCACGCGGACACCGCCGTCGTGGTTGGCAATCACCGACGCCATGTAAGCGCCGAATCCGTTGGTCACGGCGCCCTCCTCGACCACCAGCACGTGCTGATGCTGCGCCAGAATGACGGCCAGCGTAACCTCGTCGTACGGCTTGAGGAAACGACAGTTCACGACCGTCACGTTGAGATCGTCGTGTTGCAGCAGGTCAGCCGCCGCAACCGACGGCAGGACCATGGTGCCGACCGCGAGAATCGCCACGTCTTTGCCCTTCCGTTCCACTTCCCATGTGCCATATGGAACGCGCTCGATCTGCTTCATCGCGGGCGGCTCGTCCGGCGAGGCGTCGCGTGGATAACGGATCGACCACGGGCCTTTCTCGTGCTCCACCGCGGAACGCAGCAGCGCGAGCATTTCAGTCCCGTTCTTCGGCGCCGTCACGGTGAAGTTCGGAATCGTGAGCAGGTAAGCGATGTCGTACAGGCCCATGTGGGTCTCGCCGTCCTCGCCCACGAGGCCAGCACGGTCGAGACACAGCACCACAGGCAGGGACTGGATCGCGATGTCGTGAATGAGGCTGTCATACGCGCGTTGCAGGAACGTCGAGTAGATGGCCACGATCGGCCGGACGCCACGCGTGGCGAGTCCGGCGGCGAACGTCGCCGCGTGCCCTTCCGCGATCCCGACGTCGAAGAAACGCCGCGGATGCGACTTGGCGATGATGTCGGTGCCCGTGCCACTGGGCATCGCCGCGGTGATCGCAACCACGCGCTCGTCTTCGTCGGCCAGTTCGGACAGTCCCTTCCCGAACACCTTCGTGTACGCCGGCTTGGCGCTGCCGGACTTGGTGGGCTTGCCCGTGGATGGTTCGTAGCCGGGCGGTAGCGCGTGCCACTTTTCGCCGGTCGAGTGCTCTCCGGCCGGAAATCCCTTGCCCTTCTGCGTGACCACGTGGACGATGCGCGGACCGTCCATGTCCTTGATGGCCGCGAACGTGTCGAGCATCGCGTTGATGTCGTGCCCGTTGATCGGACCGAAGTAGCGGAGGCCCAGCTCCTCAAACAGAACGCCGGGTGTGAGGAACGCCTTCACGCTCTCTTCCCATTTCCGAACCAAATGTCCCACGGACGACATCGGGCCCTTGGAATGGTCTGCCATCTCGCCGATCTTGTTGCGCACCCGGTTGTAGAGCGGGTTCTGCTGAATCGACGTGAGGTACTTGTGCATCGCGCCGACGTTGGGCGCGATGGACATCTCGTTGTCGTTCAGGACGACGATGATGTCGCGATCGGAGTGGCCGGCGTTGTTCAGGCCCTCGTATGCCATGCCCGACGTCAACGCGCCGTCGCCGAGGATCGCGATCACCTTGTACGTGTCGCCGCGAAGGTCCCGGCCTGCCGCGATGCCAAGTGCTGCCGAGATGGATGTAGCAGCGTGACCCGCGCCGAATGCGTCGTACTCGCTCTCGCTGCGCTTCAGAAACCCGGAGACGCCGCCCTCCTGCCGCAGGGTCTCCAACCGTCCTTTGCGACCCGTGAGAAGCTTGTGCGGATACCCCTGGTGGCCCACGTCCCAGATGAGTTGGTCGCGCGGCGTTTCGAAGGCGTAGTGCAGCGCAATGGTCAGTTCCACCACGCCAAGGCCGGCGCCGATGTGGCCGCCGGTGCGCGAACACACGTCCACGAGGCAATCGCGCATCTCCTGCGCCAATGCCGGCAGATCGTCGCGGTCGAGCGCGCGAAGGTCCTTCGGAAGGTCGATCCGGTCCAGCAGATTGCTCATGGTATCCTGTAAGCTACGAACGTCTGGCCGCAACGAAACGTGCCAGTTCCAGCAGCGGCCCGTTCTTCAGGCCCGCAGCCTGAAGCCGCTGCATGGCGTCCGCAACGAGGGCCTCCCCGTGGGCTTTGGCCGCCTGCACTCCCATCGTGGATACATAGGTGCTCTTTTCCAGCTTCGCGTCCGCTCCGGCAGACTTGCCCAGCGCCTCTGACGACGCGGTGGCATCGAGCACGTCGTCGGCGATCTGAAACGCCAGCCCCAACGACTCCCCGGCCTTCGCCAGCGCGTCCACCGCCGCGGCGGAGCCGCCCGCGGCCAGGCCGCCCAAGGTGACGGATGCCGCGATCAGCGCGCCCGTCTTGGCGCGATGGATCGCCTCCAACTGCTTCACCGGGATTTCGCGGCCCTCGCTCATCAGGTCCATCAACTGCCCACCGACCATGCCGGTCGCCCCGGACGATTGCATCAGGACGCTTACCAACCGCTTGGTGACATCGGCACTGAGTCCGAGCGTCTCGGCAGCCTGAACCGCCTGCGTCACGGCGAGCGCGACCATCGCGACGCCGGCCACGGTCGCCGTGGCGACGCCGAACGCGCGGTGCGTCGTGGGCCGGCCACGGCGAATGTGATCGTTGTCCATGCACGGGAGGTCATCGTGCACCAGCGAGTAGGCATGAACGATTTCCACGGCGGCGGCCAAGCCGACGGCGTTACCCTTGCCACCCAGCGCTTCGTAGGCGGCCAGGACGAGCAGGCCGCGCAGCCGCTTGCCTTCACCGGTCAGGCTGTAGTGGACGGCGTCGCGCACCTTTTCAGGGAGCGGTGCCCCGTTGGCGGTGACCCGTGCCAGCGCTCCGTCGATGCGCGCCCGCCACTGCGCGAGCGTGACTTCCGTTGCCTCATTCACGCGGATCCGTGACCTCGAACGACCCGTCGGCTCGCTCCACCAATCGTTGCACTCGCGCCTCCACCTTGCCGAGTTCCTCGGTGGCGGCACGGAGATTCTTCACACCTTCCTCGAACAGCGCCAGGGCGCGTTCCAGCTCGATCTCGTCGGACTGCAGCTCACCGACGATCTCCTCGAGGCGCTTGAGCTGTCGCTCGAAACTCACGGACTCTTCACCTTGCCGGTCACGCGGGCCGCGATCTCGCCGTCGCGCAGCACCAGGCGGAATGGCATATCGTGTTCAAACGCGGCTGTTGACGCGAGTGCGCGGCCGTCGGTGGCGCGCGCCACCGCGTAGCCGCGCTTGAGTGTTGCCAGCGGGCTGAGGGCATTGAGCTGTGCGCCGAGTTCGGCGAGCCACGCTTTCCGTTCCTGGGCAATGGACAGGACCCGGTTTCGGAGCGCCGTGGCGGTCCGCCGAAGGTCCGACCTGGATCGGTCGGCACGACGCCGCAGCGAGCGCGACAATTGGTGGCCGAGACTCGCCATGTGCGCCGCCAGCTCGCTGTGGTCGCGGACCACCGTCTCCGCGGCGGCGCTGGGCGTGGGCGCGCGCACATCGGCCACCATGTCGCAGATAGTCACGTCCACTTCGTGCCCCACCGCGGACACAACCGGAACCGTACACGCCGCCACCGCGCGGGCCACACGCTCGTCGTTGAACGCCTGAAGATCCTCACGCGAGCCGCCGCCGCGTCCGATGATAACGACGTCCGCGCCCTTCCACCGGCTCACCCGGTCCAGTGCGGCGCAAAGCTCCCGGACGGCCGTGTCGCCCTGCACCGCCGCGGGAACGATGACGACAGTCACCGCCGGCGCCCGCCGCTTCATCACGGCCACGATGTCGTGCAGCGCGGCGCCGTCCGGGCTCGTTACCACAGCAACGACCTTGGGGTAGCGCGGCAACGGCCGCTTTCGCTCGATCGCCAGCAAACCCTCGACCTCGAGTTTGGCGCGCGTCCGCTCCATTGCCTTGCGCCAGAGCCCGTCGCCCTCGGCTTCCATGCGCCGGACTACGAACTGCATTTCTCCCTTCTGCGGATACACGCTCAGGTTGCCGAATGCGGCCACCAGCATCCCCTCGTCCGGCGGCGCGGGAATCGAACGCGCGTCCCTGGACCACACCACCGCGCGTACCTGCGCCAGGCGATCGCGCAGCGTGAAATACCAGTGGCCGTTGCGGTGCGCCTTGAACCCGGTGACTTCGCCACGCACCCAGATCGGCGGAAACGCGCCTTCCAGGATGTCGCGCGCCGTGCTCGTGAGCGTGGAGACCGCGATCGCGGACGCAGGATCCCCGCCGGGCGCCGCGTCTTCCGGCGTGGACAGCGGGAATCCTAGCTGGCGCGGTGTCACGCCTTCCCGTCCGCGAAACGCAGCGCGGACCTCAGCGTGTTGTGCAGCAGCATTGCGATGGTCATCGGCCCAACGCCGCCCGGAACGGGCGTGATGAGCGACGCCACGGGCCGCACGGATTCGAAGTCCACGTCGCCGACCAGGCGATAGCCCTTGGCGGTCGCCGGGTCGTCCACGCGATTGATCCCGACGTCGATGACCACCGCGCCCGGTTTCACCATGTCGCCCGTGAGAATGCCGGGCTTGCCTGCCGCCGCGATGATGATGTCGGCCTCGCGTGCGTGCGCCGCAAGGTCGCGCGTGCGACTGTGGCACATTGTGACGGTCGCGTCGACGCCAGGCTGCACGAGCAACGCGGCCATCGGCTTGCCAACGATATTGCTGCGGCCGATCACGACCGCGCGCGCGCCGACCGTCTTCACCTTGTAATCCCGCAGGAGGATCATCACGCCGAACGGCGTGCACGGCGTGAACGCATCCGGGTCGCCGATCAGCAACTTGCCGACATTCACCGGGTGAAAGCCGTCGACGTCCTTGCGGGGATCGATGCGCCGGATGACCGCCTCAGGATCGATCTGCTTCGGCAGCGGCATTTGCACGAGAATGCCGTGCACCGCGGGATCCGCGTTGAGCCTGGTCACGACCGCGAGCAGTTCCTCCTCAGTCGTTGACGCCGGCATCAGAGTGGTGTCACCGCTGATGCCCGCCTCAGCGCACGCCTTGCCCTTCGACATGACATAGGCCGCGCTGGCGGGATCGTCGCCGACGAGGACGACCGCCAGCCCGGGCACCATGCCGCGCTTCGCCAAGGCCCGCACATCCTCGGCCACGCGTTCGCGAATTTTCGCCGCGGAAGCCTTGCCGTCGATCAGGCCACCGCGTGCGCCGACGACCGGAGTCTCAACGTGCAAAATCCACCGCCCGCGTTTCGCGTATCGCCACCACCTTGATCTGACCCGGATACTGAAGTTCGGCCTCGATGCGGCGGGCGATCTCCTCGGTCAGCGTGCCCATGCGGACATCGTCCACCGCGTCCGGAGTGACGATCACGCGCACTTCGCGGCCCGCCTGAATCGCAAACACCTTCTCCACCCCCTTGTAGCTCGACGCGATCTTCTCCAGGCCTTCGAGGCGTTTCACGTAGGTCTCGAACGCTTCGCGCCGGGCGCCCGGGCGTGACCCGGAGATCGCGTCCGCCGCCTGCACCAACACCGAGACTTCACTCTCGTGCGGGACGTCGTCATGGTGGGCAGCGATACAGTTCACCACCATCGGGTTTTCCCCGTACTTGGTGGCCACTTCGACGCCCAGCTGCACGTGGGTCCCTTCGTGCTCGTGCGTCAGCACCTTGCCAATGTCGTGCAAGAGCGCGCCACGCTTGGCCATCGCGTTATCAAGGCCCAATTCCGTGGCCATGATGCCGGCGAGCCACGCCACTTCCTTGGAATGCTGCAGGATGTTCTGGCCATAGCTCGTGCGCCAGTGCATGCGGCCGATGAGCTTGATGATCTCGGGATGCAGGCCGTGCACGCCCACTTCGTACGCGGACTGCTCGCCGCGCTCCACGATCTGCGCCTCGATCTCCTTGCGGCTCTTGTTGACGACTTCCTCGATCCGGCCGGGGTGAATGCGGCCGTCGGACACGAGCTTTTCGAGCGCGAGGCGCGCCGTTTCGCGTCGCACCGGATCGAAGCATGACACCACCACCGTGTCCGGCGTGTCGTCGATGATGACGTCAACGCCCGTGGCCAGCTCGAACGCACGGATGTTGCGGCCTTCGCGGCCGATGATCCGCCCCTTCATTTCATCGCTCGGCAATGACACCGCCGACACAGTACTCTCGGCCGTGTGTTCGGCCGCAATTCGTTGAATGGCCAGCGCGACGATCTTCTTGGCTTCGCGCTCCGAATCGCGTTTGGCGCGCTCACGGATTTCACGCAGCTTGTTGGCGGCGTCGGCGTGGGCTTCCTCTTCCAGGCGCCGCATCAATTCTGCCTTGGCGTCCGCCGCTGACATACCCGCGATCCTCTCGAGGCGCTGGCGCTCGTCCGCCACGAGCTTCTTGAGTTCCTCCTCGCGATCACCAACGTCCTTCTCGCGGCGGCCGAACTCGCTCGCCCGACGGCTGATCTCCTTGTCGCGCTGTTCCAGGACATCGATCTTGCGATCGAGCGTCGATTCGCGCTCGACGACACGCTTCTCCTCGCGTTCGATCTCGGCGCGGCGGTTGCGGTGTTCGCCCTCGAAGTTCTCGCGGAGCTTCATCAACTCTTCTTTGCCCGAAACGACGGCGCTCTTGCGCAACGTCTCGGCTTCGCGCTCCGCGTCGGAGGTGATCCGGCGCGCCGTCTCCTCAGCGGTGCCCTTGGCGGCCGCGAGGCGACGGACTTCCGCCGATCCCCCAAGCTTGCGTCCCACAAAGAAAAAAGCCGCTGAGGCGACCACCACAACGCCTGATGCGGCCAGAAGCTCAATCAGTCCCATATGTATCTATGCTCCACCACGACCGGAGTCGCGGAGACGGGTAGAACAGCTTGAAATCCGTGTTGGTTGCGCGGTTACCACATCCGGGCCCGAACCGACGAAGGGTTCAGGACGGGAGTGGTGCCGACAGCGCCACCTGACGCGGACCCGCCTGGCTAGTCGCCGCTAAGGTTATTGCGGCGCAACCCAAATCGCAAACGAGCCGCTTTACGAATCCCGCTTTCCCGTTGGGAGCAGCCGGCGGATTTCAGCGCTCAGGCCCCTCAAGCGTTCCGTCATTTCGTTGCCGGCACGCGCCTCGAACAACTCCGCCGTGATTTGAAGCGCGGCCAGAATGGAAGCGCGGCTCGACTCGACGACGGTGCCGCTGTCCACCACGCGCCGAATCGCTCCGTCGAGATACTCCGCCACCAGCCGCGTGTGCTCGGGCGACGTGTCGCTCCGGATCGCGTATTCCTCGTTCATGATGGTGACCCGAACCAGGTTCTTCTTGGGAGTCACTTGCGACCGCTCCCCGCCGTGGCGCCATCCGCCTGCAGTTGCTGCCGGAGAAACCGCACGCGTTCCATCATCTGGTGCATGCGCTCCTCGGCACGGCTCAAGCGGGTCTTGAGGGATGCGTTCTCCGCTTCCAGCGCGCTCGATGCAGCCTTGCCGCGACCGCCGGACGGCGGCTCCTTGAGCTGCGTCTCGGCTTGCACGGCCCGGCGACGATAGACGGCAAGATCCTCGCCCAGGTGGCGAACGAGGGTCTCGAGCTCGCGAAAGGCGGCGGCCTCAGGTCGTTCTTTGGCGGACATTCAATTCGTCTTCGAGGGCGCGCACGATTTTCGCACGGCGGCCTTCGATCTCCTTGTCGCGTAGAGTGCGTTCGGGGTGCCGGAACGTCAATCGCCAGGCGAGACTGCGCCGATCGGCCGGGACGCCGGCGCCGGTGTACTGATCAAACAACACGAGACTCTCAAGCAACTCTCCGGCCGACGCCCGAATCACGCGTTCAACGTCTGCCACAGTGGTGGGCGTGGGCACCAGCACCGCCAGATCCAGCTCCGCGGACGGCATGCTCGGGATGGCCCGGAACTTCCGGTCGACGGCGATACGGCCGGCGGTCCCTTCCATATACTCGTGCTGCCCCCGTGGCGCGGCGGGCCTCGAGTCGACATCCGCCAGGCGTAACTCGACGCCGAACGCCGGCGCGGCCCATACGGGCGCATCGAGCGTCACCCGGAACACGCGCCCGCCTGACTGCCCGTCTATCCGGATGTCCCAAAGGCCGTCAGCGGACGCTACGACCTCCACGACCCCCGGGAATGACGCGGCGGCGGCCGCCTCTGCTACTGCCTTGGCGTCCCATTCATCCAGCATCGGTGGCCGCGGATCAGTGAAGTGCGGTGGGCGTTGCTGGCCCATCAACAGAATGCCGAGATGCACGCGCTCGACGGGCTGGGCGGCCGCGCCCGGGGCGAAGACCGTGCCGATTTCGAAAAGCCTCAGGTCGCCATTGCGGTGGGCGAGGTTGTGCTCGGCGCGGCGCGCCAATGTCTCCGCGATGTTGTTCCGGAGGCACGACTCGTCCTCGGACAACGGGTTCTGTACGCGAACGTGCGTGGCGTCGCCGCCACGTACGAACGGCATCGGTCGTGTCTCGTAGTACCCCATGCCCACCATGGCCCTGCGTACGCGATCGGCGAGCGCCCACAGCGGATCGTCCGTCGTCGTCGTCGGGCGGTACGGCCGGATCTCGACCGGAAAGCGGTCGTACCCGTGGAACCGCGCCACTTCCTCAACCAGGTCGATTTCTCCCGTCACATCGGCACGCCAGCTGGGCACACGCACCTTGAGCTCGGTCGCATTCGACGCACGAATGTCGAACCCGGCGGCGTCGAGGAAGCGTCTCGCCTCCGCCAACGGGACATCGGCGCCGAGCACCTGCTTCAGGCGCGACGAGCGCAAGGGAAGATCGAGTGCCGGCGGCAAGTCGCCGACTATGTCGACAGCGTCGCCGCCGATCCGGCCGCCGGCCAGCGCGATGATGATACTGGCGACGCGATCCAGCGCGGCGACCGCGGCGTGGCCGGGGTCCACTCCGCGCTCGAATCGGTAGCTGGCGTCCGTGGTGAGTCCAAGCGCACGCCGGGTTGCCCGGGTTGCCTGGGGGTCGAAGCTTGCGACCTCGATCAGCAAGTCCGTCGTGGATTCGCTCACTTCGCTGTCGCGGCCGCCCATGATGCCGGCAATGGCCTGCGCCCTCTCGTCGTCTGCAATCATCACCGCGCCCGCGGGCGGCGTACGCTTCTGTCCATCGAGCGTGACGATCTCCTCCTTGGGCTTGGCGAGCCGAACCGTGACTCCGCCCTTGAGCTTGAGCGCATCGAATGCGTGAACCGGCTGGCCGAACTCGTGCAGCACGTAATTCGTCGCGTCCACCACGTTGTTGACGGAGCGGGAACCGACCGAGGCCAGGCGATCCACCAGCCACGCAGGACTCGCGGCGATCTTTACTCCGCGAATTGCGAGCGCGAGATATCGACGCGTCCGCGTGTCGTTGCCAACGCGAACGTTGATGCCGGCGGTAGCTCCCTGCCCCTTGGCGGCGACGGTCTTGACGCCGGCCGACGACACACCGGGCAGCTGAGGCAGCTGCCACTTCTTGCCACTGATCGCCGCCAGTTCACGAGCGAGGCCCATGTGCGACAACAGGTCCGGGCGATTGGCGCCGACGTCAATAACGAGGCGCATGTCGCCCACGGACATCGCGGCGAGGAACGGCGTGCCCGGCTTGGCCTCGATGTTCAACTCGAGAATCCCTTCGTGATTGTCGCCGAGGCCGAGTTCCTTGGCCGAACAGAGCATGCCATTGGAAACGAGTCCGCGGATCTTGCGGCGCTCGATCTTGACGCCGCTTGGCATGGTGGTCCCGACGGGGGCGAACGGGTACAGCTTGCCCACGGCGACATTCGGCGCGCCACACACGACCTCCAGCGGTTCCGGTCCGCCCACGTCCACCGTCGTGAACCACAGGCGATCCGAGTCGGGGTGTGGGGCGGCCTGCAGCACCTTGCCGATGACGATCGGCGCGAGATCGGAGCGCATCGGCACCAATTCCTCGACCGTGGCCGCATGCGCGGTGATCAGGTCTCGCAGTTGCCGTGCATCGGCGTCGACCGGAACGAATGCCTTCAGCCACTCGAACGATGCATTCATCCGGATACCTGCTCGAGAAAGCGCACGTCGGAGTCGTACAGCATCCGGATATCCGGGATGCCGTAGCGCTGCATGGTGATACGGCCGGGCCCCATGCCGAATGCCCAGCCGGTGTAGCGATCGGCATCGACGCCTGCCGCCTCAAGCACGGACGGATGCACCATGCCGGAGCCAAGGATCTCGGTCCAGCCCGTTCCCTTGCAGACGGCGCAGCCGCTCCCGTGACAGATCTGGCACTCTACGTCCATTTCGGCGGACGGTTCCGTGAACGGGAAGTAGCTAGGGCGAAAACGCGTGCGGGCGGCGCCGAAGAAACGGCGCGCGAAATTAGACAGCATCGCCTTGAGGTCGACGAACGTGATGCCCTCGTCGACGCACAGACCCTCGATCTGCGCGAACATCGGCGCATGCGACGCGTCGAAGAAGTCGCGGCGGTACACGTCACCTGGCGCCAGGATGCGAATCGGCGGCGGGAACCGCTGCAGCGTGCGGATTTGCACGGGCGAGGTATGCGTGCGCAACACCACATCGTCGCGCAGGTACAGCGTGTCGTGCGCGTCCATCGCCGGGTGGTTCGGCGGGAAGTTCAGCGCACCAAAGTTGTACCACTCGGACTCGGCCTGCGGACCCAGCGCAACGGTGAAGCCGAGTTCGCGGAAGATGGCCACGATTTCGTCGATGACGACCGTAACGGGATGGATGCCGCCCTTCCACTGACGCCGTGCCGGCATGGTGAGATCCACGTCCGCGGCCGGGGCCGACGCACGCGAGAGCGCCCTCGCCCGGGCCGCGTGGGCCTCGGTCAGCGCCTGCTTGATCTCGTTGAACGCGCGGCCAGCGGCGGGCTTGTCCTCTTTGGAGAGCGCACCAAGCGCCTGCTGCACGGTGCGCAACTGGCCGCTGCGGTCGCCAAGGAACTGGATGCGCGCGACCTCCAGCTCGTCGGCGTTGCCGGCGCGCTCAAGCGCGGCCAACGCGTCGGCGCGCAGCCGTGCAACGTCCTTTTCGAATTGCTCGAGTGTCACAATGCTCGCTCAGGCTTGATGCGGACAAAAAGCGGCGGCAGTGCAGGAATATGCACCACCGCCGCTCTGCTTCAACGAAAAATCGGACTACGCGGCGTTCAGCGCGATGCGGGCCTTCTCGGCCAGCAGCGTAAACGCTGCCGGGTCCTTCACGGCGAGGTCCGCAAGGATTTTGCGGTCGATCTCGATCCCCGCCTTGCGAAGGCCGCTCATGAATGTGCTGTAGCTCAGGTCATTCTGGTGAGCGCCCGCATTGATGCGGGTGATCCACAGGCGACGGAAGTCGCGTTTCTTGTTCTTGCGGTCGCGGTACGCGTACTTCCAACCGCGCTCCACGTTTTCCTTCGCGGCCTTCCACAGCTTGCTGCGCGCACCAAAGGCGCCGCGAGCTGCTTTCATGATCTGCTTTTTCCGCTTGAGGCGCGGTACTCCTGATCTGGCGCGTGGCATGGTGTGATTCCTCCGTTATGCCTGCAACAGGCGCTTGATTCGTTTCACTTCGCCGCGGGTCTTGATCAACGCAGCGCGACGCAGGCGGCGTTTCCGCTTGGACGTCTTCTTGGTCAGGATGTGGCTCTTGAACGCTCGCCCGCGCTTCACTTCACCGCTGCCAGTGATCGAGAAGCGCTTCCTCGCGCCCTTGTGGGATTTCATCTTCGGCATTTCTGAGTCTTCCAGGTTGGGCCGCAGCCGCTACTTCGGCGCGACGATCATCGTCATCAACTTCCCTTCCAGCCGGCCCGCGGTTTCCACCTTGCCAACGTCGGCGAGCGCTTCGGCCACCCGATTGAGCACCGCCTGTCCCAGCTCGGGATGCGCGATCTGACGGCCGCGGAACATCATCGTGACCTTTACCTTGTTCTTCTCTTCCAGGAATCGGCGTGCGTGTCCGGTCTTGGTGGCGAAGTCGTGATCACCGATGCCTGGTCGGAACTTGACCTCTTTCAGTTCGATCACGTGCTGCTTCTTCTTCGCTTGCCTCGCCTGTTTTGCCATCTCGAACTTGTACTTGCCGTAGTCCATGACCCGGACCACCGGCGGCCGCGCGGTGGGCGCAACTTCGACAAGATCGAGGCCGGCCTCTTCAGCCAAGCGGAGCGCTGCGTCGACTTCCATGATGCCGAGCTGGGAGCTGTCGGCGCCGATGACGCGAACCGGGCTGATGCGGATCTGGCGATTGACCCGCACGCGTTTGCTTGTGTCCTGGATTGTGATGCTGATGTCCTCTCGTTGGTGAAGAAAAAAACGCGGACCCCTGTGTGTGAGGAGCCCGCGGCTACCGTGTCGAGCGCAAAGCGCGACGACGCGGCTTCCAACGTTACTCCAGCAGCACGCCTCGCATCCTGCCTGCGCGAGGGCCGAAGGGTGGAATTGGCGAAAGCCAATTCACTTCATGAATTGTGAGCTAAAGGTAGAAAGCTCGGCAGCTTAGGGCAAGCTTGGGGCAAGCTCAGCGCGCCGCAACGAACGCCTTTCCGTCGTGAACGATGCGGGTCCACGCGGTATGGGCGTCGTGTTCGAGCACCAGCTTCCACCCCTCCGCCGCCGCCAGGGTCAGGATCCGCCGCTTGGTTTCAAGCGTCACCAGCGGCTCCACGTCGTATCCCATGATCCAGGGCAGCGGCAGGTGCGAGGTCGTCGGCACCAGGTCAGCGACGTAGAATGCCACCTCGCCATCGCTCTCCAGCTTGATCCCCTGGTGGTACGGCACGTGTCCGGGCGTCGGAACCACCGAAATGCCCTTCACGATCTCCTTCTCGCCGGTGATCAGGTGGAACTGCCCGCGTTCGTGGATCGGGACGAAATTGTGAGGGAAGTAGCTCGCCGCCGTCCGCTCGTTGGTGTGGGTGGCGTACTCGTATTCACCGGTTTGCAGGACGTACCGCGCCTTTGGGAACGTCGGCACGATGAGTCCGCTGGGCTCCCTGATGGTGCTGCCCCCGGCGTGGTCAAAATGCAGATGCGTGTTGATGACCAGGCCAATGTCCTCGCGGCGGACGCCCAGCTGCCGCAATCCGTCCTCGAGCCGGGTCTGTCCGTCGTCGCCGCGGTTCTCGACCCCGTAGATCTCGTGGAACTTGTCACTCTCCTTGTTGCCGGCGCCGCTGTCTATGAGCACGAGACCCGACTCGTGCTCCACGAGCAGGCAACGCATGCCGAGCAGGATGCGATGGCGTTCGTCCGGCTTGATCTTCCGTTCCCAGAGCGTGCGCGGCACTACGCCGAACATCGCGCCCCCGTCCAGTCGCTGAATCCCGGCCTGGATTGCGTGCACCTTCCAGCGCCCGATCTTGCCGGTCTCGACAAGCGGCATCGAGGCCAACTCGCTCATGCGATCCGCTCCTCCGTGACCGGCCGTGGCATCGCTGACGATTTGGGACGCGGCCGCGGCAGGCGCAGGAACTTCGTGAGGTGGTCCATGGTATCGATGCCCTGTCGATGTGCGTCGCGAAGGAGGTGCTGGAAGACTCGCGCCGTGGCACGGGCGTCACCGCCGGCGCGATGCCGGCCAATAATTGAGACATCGTAATGCCAGGCCAGCGTATCCAGGTTCCGGCGCGCGAGATGCGGCACGAGGCGGCGGGCCATCTTCACGGTGCAGAGCTTGGGTCCCTGGAGCGCTCGTCCCGTGGCCTGCTGCATTTCCATGGAGAGAAAGCGCCAGTCGAAACGGACGTTGTGCGCCACGAACACCCGCCCAGCGAGTGCGTCCGCGATCATTGGCGCCACGTCGGCGAACGTCGGCCGCTCGTGCAGCGCGTCCCACCGGATGCCCGTGAGCCGCTCGACGAACGGCGACACGGGCCGCTGCGGATTCACGAGCATGTCGAGCGCCGTGCTCAACTCCCCGCCGCCCACGTGCACGACCGCCACTTCCATGACGCGATCACCGCGGTTAAGCCCGGAGCCGGTCGTTTCCACATCCACGACCGCGAACTCCACGTCGCTCAGGTCCATGGATCGTCGCGCTGAATCGGACATGTCATGCAGCGTGGACCGCCGCCGCCGCGCACCAGCTCCGCTCCCTGGAACGTGACCACCGCCCGCTGTCCCGGCTTGAGCGTCGCCTCGCCGGTGAGCAGCGCATCCGCCGGCACGATATGGAAACCGTTGCGCTCCAGTTCCCGGAGCGTGGCCTCGTTCCGCGCATAGGACAGCACCACGCCGGGCTCGAGCGCCGCAAAGTTGCAGCCGGAGGCCCACTGCTCCCGGTCTTGTAGCGTGCGTTTATCGCCGCCGCAGAGCACCGGCGACAGGGGCATTCCGGCATCGCGAAGCGCGTCGAAGAAAGTCGCCGGTTCGCGCAGTCGGGCTTCGCCCTTGCGCCAATGCAGCACGCGCAGACGCTCCGGCCCCAGGAAATGCGGCGGATACACGACGCAGAGCTCGCGATCGAGCTGCGTGAAGACCATGTCGAGGTGAATCGCGGTCGCATGCTCCGGCATCACGACAATGATCGCGTCGGTCACCTTCGTCTTTTCGAACAGCAAGTCGACGAGGCCATCGATCGCCGCCGGGCTGGATCGCTCTGAGAAGCCGATCACCACGAGATCTTCGCGCACCGGATGGACGTCGCCGCCCTCGATCGTGTAATGGTGGCGCCGCTCCACTGACCCGTCGTACAAGAGCCCGCGGCTCTGGAACTCGGGGTGATATGTGAAGATCGCCTTCATGATCAGCTCTTCCGGCCACCGGATGCCGTATCGCATGGAGCCGATCAGCACATGGTCGCCCACAGGGATGCAACTGTCGCGCGTAAAGAACAGGTTGGGGAGCGGCGGCAGCTCGTAGCCGGATTCATTCAGCGCCGTGGCCAGCAAACCGGCCTTCTCCTCCTTGCCCTCGATCAGCATTCGAACGAGATCCACCGGTCGCTGCTTCTCTATCTCGCGAGCCAGCGGCACCGACGGAACGATGTCCATCGCCTCGCTGGCGAACAGCTCGCGCGCCTGCGGCTGCTCGAGAACAGTGACCAGCAGGTCGCGCACCTGATACACGCGCGTGAATTGCTCCAGGATGGCGACGAAGCGTTGATGCTCGGCTCGCGCCTGCTCCGCCTCGATGATGTCGTCGTAGAGGAAGTCCTCGCGCGTCCGCGGCGTCACCGCAAAGAGCTCAGGCCCCGGTGTGTGGACCAGGACGGCGCGCAGCCGGCCGATCTCGGAGGTGACCCGAACCTTCATGACCCGAAGATAACCTGAAGACTTTGGCCCTTGGAGGCGGCTGGAATGCGCCGCAAGAGCCGCTTAACTTGTGAATGAATTCACAAAGACCCCGAAGTCGTGAAGCGCATAGCGGATTCGACCGTCCGACGCCTGTCGGCCTATTTGAGGTTCTTGGAGGACTTCGAGGGCCGAGGTCTCAAGACTATCTCGAGCGACGAACTCGCCCGTCGCGGCGGGACGACATCAGCACAGGTCAGAAAGGACCTCTCCTTCTTCGGGTCCTTTGGCAAGCGCGGCTTGGGCTACTCCGTCCCTGAACTGGCTGTCCGGCTCCGCGAAATCCTGGGGTTGGGCCGCAAGTGGAAGATCATCATCGTGGGCGCCGGCAAGATCGGCGCGGCCCTGGTCCAATACCGCGGGTTCAAGCAGCGCGGCTTCCATATCCTCGCGGCCTACGACAACGACTCGGGCAAGATCGGCCGGACCATGGAAGGGATTCCGGTTCGGGACATCGCCCAACTCGAGCGCGACGTGCACAAGGAACCGCCGGACATCGCCGTTCTGGCCGTGCCCGGCGAGTATGCCCAAGTGTTGGTGAATCGGATTGTCGCAGTCGGCATCAAAGCGGTGCTCAATTTCGCTCCGGCTCAGCTTCACGTTCCACATGACGTGACCATCAGGAACGTCAATATGGCCATGGAGTTAGAGGGGTTGTCGTACGCCCTTTCCAACCGCGGTTAGACGGCACTAACATACTTGACACACCCAGCCCTTTGACGTAGCTTTGGGGCATGCTCAAAGAACATGCTGCCCCCCGGACCTTGGCCGAAGCCATCCGCTTCTTTGCGGACCCGGATACCGCGTTTGGCTTTGTCGTCACCCTGCGCTGGCCTTCGGGCGTGTCCTGCCCCCGTTGTGGTGGCGCGGACCCGTCCTTCCTCAAGTCGCGCCGTATCTGGAAGTGCAAGGCGTGTCGCCAGCAGTTCAGCATCAAGGTTGGGACGATCTTTGAGGATTCGCCCCTTGGCTTGGACAAGTGGCTTCCGGCCCTCTGGATGCTGGCCAATGCCAAGAACGGCATCAGCTCCTACGAGCTTGGCCGTGCCTTGGGCGTGACCCAAAAGACTGCGTGGTTCATGCTCGGTCGCATCCGCCATGCCATGCAAGCCAAGTCGTTTGAGAAGTGGGACGGCGAAGTGGAAGCGGACGAGAGCTTCATCGGCGGCAAGCGCGCCAACATGCATAAGGCGAAGCAGGACCGGCTTCCATTCAACAGTGGTAGACAGCACATGCAGAACGTGTTCGGCATGCTTCGCCGCTCGAAGCAGGGCCGTCCGTCCAAGGTCCGGTTGGCGCACGTTGGCACTATCCGAAAGCACGACTTGGGGAAGCACATCGACGCGACCGTCGAAGCCGGTGCGACCCTCTACACCGATGCACACGCGGCCTACGGCAGTCTCGCCAAGAAGGTGTGGCTGGAAAAGTACCGGCACATGGTGATTGACCACGCGATTGCCTACGCCAAGGGCGCGATTCACACCAATGGCTTGGAGAACTTCTGGTCCCTGCTCAAGCGGTCGCTGAAGGGCACCTACATCAGCGTGGACCCGTTCCACTTGTTCCGGTATCTGGATGAACAGGCGTTCCGCTTCAACGAACGCACCGAAAACGACATGACCCGTTTCGTGACCGTTCTCCGCGAAACCATCGGTCGGAAACTGACCTACCGTGGCTTGATCGGCGCGGACTACACCATCTCTACGACGTGAGGCAAAATCATGGCCGAAGCTTCTAAGAGGCCCCCGCCGGACGAAGAAGTCGTCGCGGACCCCAAGGGTGCGCTCCAACGACTTGCCGAGTTGACGCGGCGAGTCATGGCCGTGCCCAAGGGCGAAGTGCCCCCGTTGTTCACGAAGCCCAAGAAGAAGCGAGCCAAGCGAAAAGGTCATTGACCGCTCTGAGCGATTGGGCGTCCAGCGGACGGGTCAAGATCGACCGGGCCAACCAACACATCCGTGATCTGGAAACGGCGGTCAAACGGTGGCAGGACGCTTGCCCCTATCCCGCTACTCTCGATCCGCAGGATGAGGAGAACGAGTACGGCTTCTTCTACGGAAGGATGTACACCCTCCGCGAGCGCGAGGGCGTGCCGGTAGACTTCGCCGCCATCGTCGCCGACGCGGTGCATAACCTCCATGTCTGCCTCGACCATCTGTGGCAACGCGCCACGACTCGCACCGGGCACCGGCACAACCAATTCCCCGCTCGGATGGAGCCCGAGTCGCTTGTAGCCAAACCAGGGGGAAAAAAACTGGCCCGCCGAAATGCTGCCGTAGAACTCCTCGACAGTCTCGACGCGCACAAGGTCGGCAATCCGTTTTGGACTATTCGGGAGTTCGACGACGCCGACAAGCATGAGACGCTTCGCCTCATTGCCTGCTATCCGGGGCGCCTCATTCTCCAAGGGAAAGCCGCACCTACTCGGCGAGTCCCCCCGCCCGGCACCCGCGTCATGTGGGGAGTCGGAATGGCGCTCGCTCAGGCGCACTTCTTCTACGCTGGGCAGAACGAGGGAAGACCTGCACCGCGATTCCCCTTGCTGCTTGAAGACGGCGCACAGGTCTACGTCTCCGGGGTGGACCCGAACATGGACGTGGACGTTCAGGTCGCCCCGCTCATAGCGTTCGGCGAAGGCGGGCCGCTGGAAGGTGAAGCGGTCATCCCATCGCTTCAAAATCTCTCGACAGCAGTCGATCGCCTTGCGACCGCATTCATCGCCAACGGACTCCTGAAGTAGTTCGTTGTCCCGCACCCGACTGTCACTCAGAGGCAAGTAACACCTTCTGACGCAGGTGCGTCAAGTATGTTAGTGCCGGTTAGACGGCACTAACATACTTGACACACCACGCCTTTTGACGTAGACTTGGGGCATGCTCAAACAACACGCCGCCCCCCGCACCTTGGCCGAAGCCATCCGCTTCTTTGCGGACCCTGATACCGCCTTTGGCTTTGTCGTCACCCTGCGCTGGCCCTCTGGCGTGTCCTGCCCCCGCTGTGGTGGCGCGGACCCGTCCTTCGTAAAGACCCGCCGTATCTGGAAGTGCAAGGCGTGTCGCCAGCAGTTCAGCATCAAGGTCGGGACGATCTTCGAGGACTCGCCGCTTGGGTTGGACAAGTGGCTTCCGGCGCTTTGGATGCTGGCCAACAGCAAGAACGGCATCAGCTCCTACGAGTTGGCCCGTGCCTTGGGCGTGACCCAAAAGACCGCGTGGTTCATGCTTGGCCGTATCCGTCATGCGATGGCCGCGAAGTCGTTTGAGAAGTGGGACGGCGAAGTGGAAGCGGACGAAAGCTTCATCGGCGGCAAGCGCGCCAACATGCACAAGGCGAAGCAGGACCGCCTTCCGTTCAACAGCGGTCGCCAGCACATGCAGAACGTGT
>ERZ1292623.1799-Hain-H51-01um-R1-1799-length-20031-cov-6_pt1 | contig 20031 bp, 19 predicted proteins | sample MGYA00564398_ERZ1292623 | MGnify/ENA primary metagenome ERZ1292623 (study PRJEB36523, sample SAMEA6512633) | groundwater metagenome | collected 2019-01-07 | study: AquaDiva: Metagenomics assemblies of 32 groundwater samples | reverse complement strand
ATAGGTTTTAGGTGTAAGATCCGTAAGGATTTTAGCCGAGAAATACTAATAACCCCCCGCTAACTTCTACCTTAAAGAACTGATTTGATTTTGCTTCGTTTTCTCGAAGCAAAATCATCCCGGAGGAAACTTCGGGGCAAAAAGTGTTCTCACCCGATAAAAAAACACCAGAGTTTTTGTTTACCGGTGTTTCACCGAAGCGTGCTCCACCTCTTCCCATTCCGAACAGAGAAGTGAAAGCGCTTCGGCCTGATGATACTATCTGCTTCGGCGGACGGGAAAGTAGGGTACGCCGGTACACAAAAGCTCTGGTGTTTTTTATTTTTTCAAGTGCTCTAGAACTCTATTCACTATCTCGTTCAATTCCAGTTCGGATTTTATGAGATAATCTTCTGCTCCCAAATCCTTGGCTTTTTTCTGCGAATCTTCCTTGCTCACTATGGTCAATATTATTACCATAATTTTTTTTGTAATCGAATTGCTCTTTATTTTTTTCAATACCTCAAGTCCATCTATTCCAGGCATAAGGAGATCTAGAAGGATTGCGTTTGGTTGCTTCTCTTTTGCGAGAGCAATCCCTGTTTCGCCGTCATGAGCAAAGAGCACTTCAAGTCCTTCCTTTTCAAACGCGGTTTTATAAAGACCAGTTAAAAGAGGGTTGTCTTCTATTAAAAGCAATACTTTTTTTGTTTTGTCCATAATTATTTTTGTGCTTGGGGCAGTGAGAATGCGAAAGTGGTTCCCTTGCCCTCTTCGGAGGTGAACATTATTTTTCCACCCATTTTTTCAACCAGCATCCTGGTTATAAAGAGACCCAAACCGGTCCCAATGATTTCCTGGGTTTCTTTGGATACTGCCCGGAAGAATTTTTGGAAGATTTTGTCTTGATTCTCTTTTGGAATACCGTAGCCTGTGTCTCTTATTTCAATTATAACATCGGGGCTCGCTTTTAAAATACTTATATTAATCTCGCCGCCGTCCTTATTGTATTTTATGGCGTTGCCGACGAGATTTGTCAAAACCTCTTTTAATTTGTTTTCATCAGCTATGACCCTAACATCTTCGGCCTTGTCCATTTTTAGTTTTATTTTCCTCCGGTCGGCAAGCGCGGAAAGTTGCTCTAAAACGTCTTTAATTATAGAGACAACATCGACTTGCTTCGTTTCAACTTTCATTGTTCCGGACTCGGAACGTGCCACTTCTAAAAGATCGTTAATGAGCTGGTTTAAAACATTGCTTGCCGATTCAATTGCATCTAAATCATTACGAATATCTTTAGGAAAGTTCTTTTTCGATTCCGACACTAAGCTCAAAAAACCTCTAATTGCGGTTACGGGCGTCCTTAATTCATGAGTCGCAAGGAAAACGAATTCATCTTTAAGTCGGGCAATGTCTTTGGCCTTGGCGAGCTCTCCTTGTTGAGCCTCTTTCAATTCTTTTGTTCTTTCCTCCACCTTCTTTTCGAGTTCTTCGCTGAATTTTTTGATTTCTGCGTACGACTTGGCGTTTTGGATAGCGATGCCTGCCTCGGAAGAAAAGACGTTAAGAAGCTCTACGTCTTCTGAATAAAAGGTTTCTCCAGACAGTTTTGGGCCAAGCACTAGAATAGCTATTTCAGAATTTTCCATTCTGATGGGTATCGCAATTGCAATATCGGACGATCTAAAGGTCGTTTTCATTAGATCGCCCTCCTCAAGATCTTCAAGTAGGAAATGATGATCATATTTCATATCTATATGGAAAAGGGATTCTAATTTTGGAATAGAAAGATCTTTCTCGGTATAGCCTAATTTATAGATGTCGGTAATCTTGTGATCATTAATCATTAGAAATCCGGCCTTCGTCAATTTCATTTCGCTGGATAGTGTTTCAAGGACTTTTGAGGTCAACTTTCCCAAGTCCAATGTTTCGGACATTATTTGAGTTAGTTTAGAAATAAGTTCGTCTTTGTCATATCGCCCCCTAAAGAAAAATTTATTAGTAATGTTTCTAATAAATCTTTCGAGTGGTTGGAATAATAAGGTTCCGAAAACAAGGAGAACGAGGAAAAAGATGAAAGTTTCCGCGTTTATAGGAAAATTAATAAATTTTTCTAGTATCAAAATTACCGATGTGGCATAGATCGCAGAGAAAAAAGCGATGGCGAGCAGGAAAGAAACAGATCTTATTACCAAGAGTTTAATATCAAGAAATTGGTGTTTTACGATGGCGTAAGCTATAAATGCAGTAAGAATAAGAGGGGAGATCGGCCCAAGAAATATCCCGGCAGGCGTTTTGAAGAGAACAACAAGAGTAATCGTGAGTACGACCATAATGGAGAATGTCAGTAATATCCCGACGAAAAAATATAGGTTCTTTTCTTTTTCCTGACCAGTAGTGCGTCTGTATTTCAATATTAGAAGAATAAAAGAGGTTATAACGAGAACGGGAAAATCCAGAATGAAGAAAAAAATGCCGTTGCCCGGTTTTGGTACGGGTTGGCCATTCGGATAACTTATTGACTCAAAAATGAGCGGGGTTAAACTCGCTATCGCACAGGCTGCCAATATCGCAAATACGAGTAGGATATATTTTTTATCCAGAGTTATTTTCCTTCCAGGAAAAGTATGCACTAACAAAAACAATATCGGTCCTATAAACGAAGCGAAGAAAATAACCATTCTTATCCAGAAAAGTTGGCTTTCCGGTGTCGCTTGCGGAGGATGCAGGGAGATGGGATTCACTATCGTGTAGGCGATTAAAACTGTGGCGAGCGATATAAAAAGCTTGTTGGTCCAACTCTTGGGATCTCTTAAGAAGATTGCCAATCCTAAATAGATATAGGCTAAAATTGATATGCCGCTTAGAACTATTTCTAAGGCGCTGATGGGAGATGACACCATAATTTTTAATTATAGCAATTTATTGCGAATAGCGTTCGTTAAAACAAAAACCGCAGCATTATAGCTGCGGGTTAATATTTAAGCCAATCTCTGGGCTTCAGTTTTAAGCAGGATTTGACGAGCGTTGTCTCTAGCCCTTTCTACAGTCGTTATCTTGAGTTCAGGACCGTCGGGGACCTCTTCGTCTACAAGTCGCCTTAATTCGCTCCCCGTAAGAGGCGATCCGATGATCCGACCTTGTTCGTAAAGTAAATTTCCGACTTTGATCAACTTGTCGAATTTAGTCTTTGGGCCGGATCGGATGAGTTCATCAGCCTTTAAATTATCTCCAAAGTAATGTTCGGTTGTTTCTTCCGATATTCTTCCGCCCATTAATAGTTTTTGGAGCAGTCCGAAAAGCTTTGAAGCTTCGAGGAAGTAGCCGGGGAATCTATATACGGTTCCGTGATGAGTCGATCGATCGAGTCGTATAGATTCCGGAGAAGTGAAACCGAATAGTTGGTAAGCGGGATAGAATTCTACTTGCATACTGCCCTCGTTCGTTTCAATCGCCATTGATTTTTCAACAACTCTGCCTCGAAGAATACTCGTCTTAAACCTGTATCCGTTGGGTTCAAGATAGTCGTTCAAGAAATGCCAACGCATTAAGGCATAACATAGGCCGGTATATTTCTGGCTTGCCGGCAATTTTATTCCCGTTTCTTCATCGCACTCGTTAAAGAAGAAAGGCGATATAGTGCACATTCGGTTGCTCGTTGCCGTATATTCCAAGAAATTTTTGTTTGGAGCGAAGAACTTTCTTTGAAGCAGCAGATCTATGTGTTCGTCTTCGTGGACGAAAAATTCCAGTTCGCCGCCACCTAAGGGTTCGCCTACATTTGGAACCAGCCGGTCGCTTAACCACTCTTCGACCATGTATTCTCTGTCGTCTCCCGGGTTTTTTATCGGATATACAACTCTCACAATGTAAGGAGTAGCCTTTGCATCATAATCGTCTAGTGGCGGACGATCGCCGTAGACGTAATAAGAACCTCGAGCGTGGACAAGAAGTTTAAAGAGAGCTTCGTTTGTCCAATTTGGGTCCAGCCAGTTTTTGACTCTAAAAATGGTAAATATCGCTCTTCCGATAGACCACGTTGAATTAGGCACCGGAAGATTGTTGCGCAAAGACCTTATCTCGGAAGAACTTAGTCGAGGCACTGGTCCTTTTGTTGGATCAATTTTGTTCGCTGACACGCAACCTCCCTTGGTCAATTTTTTCGTGTGTTAGGGAACTCTTATCAGTATAATAACCTATGACATCCAAGTAAAACTTTTAATCCCTCTTAATCGTTAATTACCTCCATGACTTCATTTACGGTTGTTCTCGGTGCGTGCGGCCTTATCTCAGTCGCATACCCCAATCTACAGATAACCGTAGGTCGGTCTCCAGAAAGAAGTCTTGCTTTCAAAAGTTTATTAAACATCTCAACTTCCACCATAGCCGCATGCACAGCCATACTAAGACCATTTAATTCAGCTTTTAAAGCTATTCCCTGCAGTGCCCTGCCTGATTTTATCCAGTAAATACGCGAATCTTCTTTAACGCTTAATACTAAGATGATCGGCGCGCTTTTTAATCCATCCCTGCCGCTAACCGAAAATCCGTAAGCGAGATCTGGATCGAAACTACCTTCTTTCCCAAGTTCTGTGTGAGCCTTGAGCGCAATTTTATCGCTCAAGCCGAAGTTAGACCCCGGCATACCTCTTGTGGATTCGGTGTCGTTAGGGAGCAGGTAGTCTGCTAGCTCTCTTCTGAAATCGGTTCTCATTACCACGGCTCTATCGGCGAAATACTGGATCTCCGCTATGGCGAATTTAGTAGTTGGATCAGTTATCGTACGAAAAGACAAATTAAGATTTTCGGCAGATGCACGCATTTCGTCCAGTACGTTCTTGGGTACCGTTTTCGTCGGACTGTATTTACTCCTGTTCATTGCTCTCGTCTTCATTGCTGTAAGAAGATCCGGGTTAATAAGCATGGTTCCGATTGGCGGAAAGTTTTTGAAAACAACTCGAACAACTTCTTCCGATAGGTTGAAATTGTCCGATTCGTTGTATTTCACATCTGCTTCAAGGCCATAACACTTGGCCGCTGTAAGCAAGTTTTCGAGTGCACAACCCAAACTTATGAATGCCTCTCTGCCTTTTTTGTCGGATGCGGGCAGGACGCCTTTTTTATCAACTAGTAGAGCTATGGCATTGTTTTTGGGATACACCCTAAAGCGCCATGGTTGAACATTGTGAGAATTGGCGGCGATTATCGCCCAACCGACAAGATGCTCGTAGAATTTTTCCGGACTAAGTAAGATGGGGGATATCGGTTCTATGTCCCAAGCCGAATAGTTTGATATCTGATTCATATGTGCTTCCCCTCAATAATAACTTCGCCGGTATGCTTGTTTATAAACATCCGTTCCGGGAGTTCATATCCAAGTAGTATTCGTGCGACCGCTTCGGAAGCGACGCCTCCAGCCATCATTGCAGTAGAACCGAGTTGTGGAGCTCCGCCGAAAACCGGTTCGTCCTCTTTAAGGAGTATTCTTTTGAATTCCGGAACCTTAAGACAACTTTTTCCAACCATTGTCAGGAAAAAGTTAAAAAATTTATCTCGACTCGGATCGGTTCTCCACTCATCCCGTATCTTGTAGAGTTCATCGTCGGATACTCCCTGAAAAGCAAGCGAAAGATTGGGATCGCGGTCGAATCTGCGCACATCAAGCTGCACCGCCGATCCGATATCGCTCACCATAATTACTGGAATCCTTGATTGTCGTGCTTTTTCGCGAATCAAAAGCTTCATCTCTATATCATCCACCTCTTCCACGATCACGGTTGTTTTTGGTTCGGCGACATCTTGCCCCCCGTCTATAAAATCGGATAAATTTCCTTCCCACAATCCGTCGGTATAAGTGGAAATGTTGGCAAACGGATCGATTGAATGAATCTGTTCCGCTATGACCGTTGCTTTGTTTCTGCCAATTTCTTCATAGTTAATTTTTATTCTGTTGGCATTACTCATGTGAAACGATTTTTGGTCGGCTATTTTTATATGGCCTGGCCTCATGTCGCCTGCTATGGCGTGGGCAACATTGCCTCCCAGGCTGCATCCGGCAATAGCTACTGTAGCTGATTCAAAAATATTTCTTATCTCCTGCCAGTCCATTATTAAGGCCTCGTCCCTCTGTAATGTGGAATTTCTGACCAAGAGAGAAAGCCGATGCCAATAAACGGGCGCATATTTCACGAGATGGTTCTTTCTGGGATAGTAAACCCAGACTGCGTTTGTATAATCTAATGATTTTGTTTCTAATTCCTGGAAATGTTCCCACTCTTTTTGGAACATCTCCGCGATCTCGGAACCCGGCACCAGATCTTCAAGCAAGCCGTAAAAAGTCGGAAGCAGTAGATCGAAGATGTTCTCTTTAGGAACAATAATGCTTCTAAACGGCAAGTCGTGCTTCGGAGAGGTTATAAACAGTACGCCTCCGTCCGGCCTTATTTTTAACGATTCTCTTTCCGTTTCGTCCTTTAAATAAATAATGCGAGGACGGTCCGTATAGGCAGAATAAATATTCTTGGGCATTTGTCAGTCCCTTTATTAAAAATGATAGCACCAATAGGGTGTTTTTCAATCAAGGCCCTGATAGTCTTTTGATGTCACCCTAATTTTTTTCGAATCTTGAACGGGAGTATGATTCAACTTCGCTTAGTTTAAGTGGGGTCGTTGCGTTTCCTGTACGCACATAAAATTGTTCGTTATCGTCTAATTTCAAATATACCGGTCTGGGACTTTGTATTACTTGAGCCACACAAGTATCTGCTCCCTCAATCTTTTTAAAATTTAGTTTTACGAGATTACGAAATTCCGGTCCTATCATTTTGTTAAAAATTTGGGTGAAGTGGTTTTCGAACCCATCGCTATTCTGTCGTTTTAATGTTTTATAATCGTTTTCTAGGCCCAGTGGTTTGCGTGAATTATCCACGCCTATTACGAGGTGGCCACCTTTTGAGTTGAGGAAGGCCGCTATCGTTTTCATTGTCGCTTTCTCTAAATTATGGTTTACGCTTTGTGTTTTGTAATCAAAGCGGAGTGAAGATTTGAATTCGAGTTTGTCGTGCTCATCTTCCGAAATCAGTCGAGCGACGTTCGGCGCCCCACTAAATCTATTATTTGTTCCAGCGACTAATTTTTCCAAAGTCTTTAATTGTTGTCCTGGACGAGAAATGTCGGATAGCACTATCGAGTTATTAGAATCGCCGTTTTCAATGTGAACGGAACCGTAATGAAGCATTTTCCCGATAGGTCCGGAAGTAATTGTGAGAGACATTGTTTTTTGAAGAGGTGTGGTTTTATTCTTTTTGAAAAATACCCCTCTTTGATGCGATATGGATCTCGGGCGCATTGTATAGCTTTCGTAGTACCAACGCAGGAAAGCGTATATTGTGAGGGTAAACTGAGCTATTGAGAGAAACAATATCTTCGCGCTTTGGTATGAAAGTATGTCTGGGAGGGAAAGTCCTGAGTATATCTCGTATTTATAGTGGTCTAATTGTGCGGCGATAGCATAGGCGATAAAGCCCATAATTTCTATAAAAACCAGTGTTCTTATGAGAACAATAGGGCTCCTTTTTATGTTTACTGATTCGTTCATAGTCTTAAGGCCATTCTATGACGCTTTCTTTTCCAACTCAAGACAGACGGAATTTATGCAATATCTTTTTCCACCCTCGTTTTTTGGACCATCCTCAAAAACATGTCCTAAGTGGGCGCCGCATTTTTTGCAGGTCACTTCAGTTCTATGCATGCCGTGTTCATTATCTTCTTTGAGTTCAATATTTTTCAAATTTGCGGGTTCAGTGAAGCTCGGCCAACCCGTGCCGGAATCAAACTTCGTTTCAGAAGAGAAAAGCTCTGTGCCACATATAGCGCATTTATACATTCCTTTATCGTGGCTATTAACATATTTACCCGCGAAAGGCGCTTCCGTGCCTTTTTCTCTTGCCACACGATAGAGTTCTTTTGGAAGTTCGTTATCTTTCTTCATATTCATTAAGATTATAGCCGTTTAGAAAATCATTCCAAGGTACGGAGGAATAGATGATTAGAATCGCTTAGTGAGGGACGAGATTAGCGATTCAATCACTTCGCGAAGCGAAGCACATTTAAATTCACACATTGAAATTTATTCATTTTCCGCATACAATCCCTTTATGGAAAAGCATGACTTCCTCAAAGAGAAATACGGTCTTCACAAGAGTGAAGAAGCGGAGTCTGCCGCGAAGCGTACAGAAATCCGTACGGGCGAAAAAGTCCTCCAGGACCCATCCGCTCGCATAGGCAATTACCTGGACCGCTTCAGAGAAATAATAGACCGCAAAGATACGGAGAGGCGCGAACGCGGCCTTGAGGCCCTCAAGCGCATCCTCTACGACAAATTTGTTATAAAACCCCAAGACATCCCAGAGGGTTACTTTGAAACCCAAAGGAGGATAGCGAGAGAACAAGGCCACGGTGACGTTGAGATAACAAAAGAGATGAGACGTCAGCTCACCGAAACTGTCATTGCCGATGAGCGCAGCTCCCTTGATAACTGGATTGATTATCTCACCTCGGCCGATGCCACCTATCCAGACTGGTTGAAGTACTACGCTTTTAGGAGCATCCTCGGCATGGGCGAGTATGACAAAGGAAAAAAGCAATTCGGCAAGCGTTCCAAGACGACCGTAAAGCCCTTCCCCGACATCAACCGCGAGGCCCTGGCCTATGTCCTGGACGCCGTTTCCCAAAAATACGGCAAACGTCATACGAATCTTCTGGCCTTGAATGAAGAAGAGAGAAAAACTTTTGACAAGCTCCTCGAAGGCGAGAACTTCCCCAAACTATACGCTTGGGCGATTGAAAAGACGACCGTTTCTCCCAGTGAGCAATTGGAGAAGACTGCGGGCAAGTGGATTAAGTATAATCAAAACTCCGACCATGTGCCGCTCGTGGAATCCCTGCGGGGCCACGGCACTGGTTGGTGCACCGCTGGCGAATCAACCGCCCAGATGCAGTTGAAGGGCGGCGATTTCTATGTCTATTGCTCCCTTGACGAGAAAGGCAAACCCACAGTCCCGAGGGCCGCTATCCGTATGCAGGAAGGAAGCATCGCGGAGATAAGGGGGGTTGCTCCCGACCAGAACCTCGACCCATATATAGCTCCGGTTGTGCAGGAAAAGCTCAAGGAATTTCCAGACGGGAAGGCCTACGAAAAGAAAGTCGGGGACATGAAGATGATTACCGATATTGAGCGTAAAACCAAATCAAGGGAGCCACTCACAAAAAACGATCTTATGTGTCTTTATGAAATTGATACCCCCATTGAAGGCTTCGGTTACCGAAGAGACCCCCGCATAGAAGAACTAAGAAACCGAAGAAATCCAGAAGAGGATATGTTATTCATTCTTGAATGCGGTAAAGACCAAATTGCCAACAATATATCAGACATTAGAGAAGAGACAAAGGCCTATATTGGTCCGCTTGTCCCCGGCATTTTCACTAAGCTCCAGGAATACAGCATTGAGCATATCTATACCTCTTTCCCCGAAGGCCGCATCCGCAAAGAAACTATCGCAATCGGCGGGAAAAGCGCGAAGGAACTCATAAAAGAGATGAAAGATGCAAAAATAAATATCAGCCCTTATGCCGAAGATATGATGAAAAACAGGGACTTCAAGATTCAGAAAGAAAGAGAAGACGCTGTTTTCATCCGCCTGAAGGTGAGAGACCTCGGTATTTATAAATCCTATCCGACGACTGACGAGATCTACAGTCGCATTGAAGAACTCGGGTTAGAACTTTGCCCCGTCGAAACTGGCCCTAATTATCGGTTGCAATATCAAAACCAGCCCTTAAACGAATGGGTGAGAATCGGCATGAAGCAAATATCCGACCGCTACGGCGACCCGTGCATCTTCCACTTGGGACGCAGTGATGACGGTTTGTGGCTGGATGACCGCTGGGCGGATCCCGAGGACGGGTGGGATCCGGAGGTTGAGTTCGTGTTCCGTCTTAGCAAGTTGAAAAACTCAAACACTTAGACCTTGAGTTTTTAATCTTTAGTTTCTTTGATTCTTTTTCCGGCGCAGATTTTTTGGTATGCTTACAGCCAGAAGGGTTATATCGGGCGGCTACGGTTTCCCGGGACCCTTCCGGCACGTGCATGTTGAGAGCGCGGACGGTTACGGCTTTTCGCGGAGGACACGCAGGTTCGCCAACAAAAAAGAATCAACTTGGTGCGCGGTGCTGGCTGATTAAAAAGAGATTATATCCCCCAGATCACGAATAAAATACAGCCCGATCTCTTATGCATAATATGGATGGGCGGTGGCGCGGATGGCGCGGCGCACAGAACCGACCGCAACGGCAACCCGAACATCTTCAACTTGGAACGCAATGATGACGGTTTGTGGCTGAATGACAACTGGGCGAATCCCGAGAACAAGTGGAATCCGGAGAATGAGTTCATGTTCCGTCTTAGAAAGTGTTTTCTTTCCGCGCCTATGTGGTGCGGTTTTTATTTCCAAGGTTTTTCAGGCTTTTTTTCCAGCCGCCGAGCATCCTGCCGATTTCTTCCAGTTTTATTGCAATATCTTCGCACTGCTTATTCGAAATGACCTTTCCTTCCCAGGCCGTGGAGATTAGAAACTTTAGAAGGTCAGTGGTCAGGATACACGCGGATATTTTTTCAACTTTCTTGTCTTTTTCGGTAAAATAAGCGAGATAGGACAGTTCCAAAAGGTCAAGAAATTTGTTCTCAATTCTTGCACCAATTGTATAACGTGCACCCTTCGCAATATGAAAAGAAATATTCATCCAAGACAAATACCCCTCTTTGATACGATTCAGGATGGAAGCCGAGAGAGAGAGAGAGAGAGAGAGAGAGAGAGAGAGAGAGAGAGTAACCTTCCGGTTGCGTCATATTTTCAATGATATCATTTCTTGTGAAAACTTGCTTGCGGCATGGCGGGAATTTTTGCGTGGGAAGCGGCGGCGTAAAGATATAATTTTGTTTTCTTTGAATCTCACCGACAATATTCTTTCCCTTCATCGCGATCTTGTGAGAAAAAAATATCGTCACGGGCCCTATCGCGCTTTTAAGATCAACGACCCGAAACCCCGCGATATCCATAAGGCGCAAGTGCGCGACCGGTTGTTGCATCATGCAATTTACCGCATATTATATCCGTATTTTGACCGAGGGTTTATCTTTGATTCTTATTCTTGCCGGATTAACAAGGGCACGCATCGCGCGATAAATCGGTTTAGAGAATATGCCTGGAAGATATCGTGTAACCACACGAAGACTGTTTGGGTGTTAAAATGCGACATACGAAAATTTTTCGCAAGTATTGACCATAATATTTTGAAGAAAGTATTAAAAAGGCACATTAAGGATGAAAACGCTTTATGGCTTTTGGGTCGAGTGATTGATAGTTTTCCAGCCGGGTTGCCGCTCGGAAATCTAACGAGCCAGCTTTTAGTGAATGTGCTTATGAATGGGTTTGACCAATTCGTAAAACGGGAGCTGAAAGTCAAGCATTACATCCGGTATGCCGACGATTTTGTAATTTTTTCGAGGGATGAAAATCGGGCGTGGGAACTTGTTCCGAAAATAAAAAATTTTCTGGAAAATAACCTAAGACTTGAACTTCACCCCCAAAAAGTTTCTGTAATAACTTTGGCTTCCGGCGTTGATTTTTTAGGCTGGGTCCATTTCCTCACGCATCGTGTCCTGAGGACCTCAACAAAAAGAAGAATGTTGAAAAGAATTAAGATTCACACGACCCAAGAAACAATTAATTCTTATCTGGGAACAATGAAACACGGCAACACTTACAAGATTAGAGTAAAATATTTTGGAGCGGACGTTTGATCTCGCGCATGATAACTTATGCGCATGGTTGACTTTCCATATTTTTTATATTATCGTTTCAAGTATTCGCGAGAGGTAAACCCCGTTAGAAGTGGAACCAATACGACCATTTTATCTAGCCGATTGTTATTGTTTTTGGATGTGACATTAAGCATGTTTTTGATATTTAGTGCCACTTCTAACGGGGTAAATAAGCCCGAGAGGGCTTTTTCTTATGATGGAATTACGAAACATCGCGATAATTGCACACGTTGACCATGGCAAAACAACTCTTGTTGATGCCTTATTAAAGCAGTCTCAAGATTTCAGGATTAAAAGCGACGGCCCAAAGGAACTCATAATGGATTCAAACGAACTTGAGCGAGAAAGGGGAATAACAATCTTTTCAAAAAACGCATCAGTTAGATACAAAGATACAAAAATAAATATTGTTGATACTCCTGGACATGCTGACTTTGGTGGAGAGGTGGAGCGTATTATGCGAATGGTTGATGGCGTTCTTTTGTTAGTGGACGCCAAAGAGGGGCCGATGCCTCAGACAAAATTTGTTCTAAGGAAAGCAATACAAGCTGGACACAAAATAATCTTGGTCATAAATAAAATTGATAAGCCGGATGCGAGGCCGGAGTGGGTGTTGAACGCCGCCTACGATTTATTTATTGAGCTCGGCGCAAGCGATATGCAAATAGAATTTCCTGTGATTTATGCTTCGGCTGTTCAAGGTAAGGCAGGCACTACCTCAGACTTGGCTTCAATGAAAAATGTTGTGCCTCTTTTTGATGCGGTTTTAAGCTATGTCCACCCGCCGGAGATAAAGACTAAGCCCATGCAGATGCTTGTAGTGAATTTAATTTACGACAACTACAAAGGCAAAATCGCGATTGGTAGGCTCTATTCCGGAAGTTTGAAAAAAGGGATGTCCGTTGCTCATATTGATCACGAGGGCAAAATTAAAAAAGCGGAGCTTAGTGCCGTCATGCTCTTTGATGGATTAGGGAGGGTTGACGCTGATGAAGCTTTTGCGGGAGAAATAGTAGCGATTGCAGGAATTCCTGATATTTCTATCGGAGAAACCCTTGCGGATATAAATTCTCCGGAGGCGTTGCCGGTTATAAAAATAGATGAGCCGACTATTGAAATGACTTTCGGGGTGAACACATCACCTTTTACCGGAAAAGAAGGGGAATACACGACTTCCCGCAACATAAAAGAACGATTGGAGCGGGAATTAGAAGCTGATGTCGCTTTGAAGGTTAAACCAACCGATTCGGCTGATCGCTGGGTTGTTTCCGGAAGAGGCGAATTGCACCTCGCCATACTCGTTGAGAAGATGCGCAGAGAAGGGTATGAGCTTGAAGTGTCAAAGCCAAAAGTGATTTTTAAAGAAATTGACGGCAAGAAAAATGAGCCGATGGAACTTGTTTCAGTTGAAGTGCCTGAGGTTTATTCAGGAGTGATTATTGAAATGATGGGTAAAAGGTTGGGCGTTATGAAAGATATGAAGGTTGATAGGGGAAGTGCAATCATGGATTTTGTAATTCCGACTCGTGGACTAATTGGGCTACGGGGAATATTTCTAACTAGCACAAAGGGCACGGGTATTATGAATAGTATATTTTTGAACCACGAAGAATATAAAGGGGACTTGCGAGATGATACGCGCGGTTCAATTGTGGCAACTGAAGCTGGGACATCAAACAACTTCGGGCTTATTACCGCTCAAGGGCGGGGCAAGTTATTTATAGCGGCGGGTGTTTTAGTGTATGAAGGAATGGTTGTGGGGCAAAATGCTAAGTCCGGCGATGTTCTCGCGAATGTCTGTAAAACAAAAGAGCTTACGAATTTCCGCGCTAAAAACGAGGGTCTCCAAGCCCAGTTGGAGGTTCCAATCACCTTAACGCTTGAAGATTCGTTGAGTTATATCGGGGATGAGGAAATGGTTGAAGTGACTCCGAAAAATGTTCGTATAAGAAAAGCGCTTCTTACTGAAAACGAAAGAAAAAGGGCGAAAAAAGGATAGAAATATCAAAAAACACCTACTTTAGAGGTAAGTGTTTTTTGATGTGTATTTGATATAATAAGATTGATGTCAAGAAAAAATATAGTTTTCATCGTGGTTGGTATTTTGGTCATTGTCGCGGTGGGCCTTTGGTTCTGGTTAAAGAATAAACAAACTCCAGAAAAAACTCCTACGCTGGGAGGTCAGATTTCTGAAACATTGCAAAATCCTATCGGTGGTAAGGTTCCGGAAACCAACCCATTTAAAAATCAAAAAAATCCATTTGATGTGATCTATCAAAATCCTTTTAAATAAATGAATATTCCATTTCGAAAAAATATTTTTATCTCGTTTGCAGTCCTGGTTTTTTCTTTTATTTTGAGTTCTCACGTCGTGTTTGCACAAGAAACAGTCTCGGTCTGGAATGGAGACACGGTGTTTGAGACAACTGCGGCGGACTCAATTGACGGCAATAACGGAACTATTTTGGGCGGAGTTACTATTGTTCCTGGATTAGACTGGAGCGCATTTAAGTTTAATGGAACGAGTGGACGCATCAATATGGGAAATCCAGAGAGTTTAAATTTTGGGACTACTGGCCCATTTACATTAGGAGTCTGGTTTAATTGGGATGGTGGGGGAGAATCGTCCTCAATTAATATAATTAGAAAATCAAATTACCCCGTGGAAGGTCCTGGGGCGGGATATTGGTTAAGGATTGGGAGGGACTCCCGTTTATTGGAATTTTTTATTGGAGAAACCGTTGGTCTTGATGGTGACTATTCCAGGGGTATTATTTCTACGCCCATTGAGCCAAACACTTGGTATCATGCCGTGGCGACAAGGGATAGCGATGGCACTATGAAATTATATGTGAACAATAGGCTCGCCATACGCACGACTAACGCGCCAGGCGCTGATACAACGAGCGAGGCGCCATTTACGATTGGAGCGTGGGATGACCGGTTTGGCGCTACGGAATTTTTCTCTGGTTTGATCAGCCATGTTGTCGTATCAAAGGGGGCAATAGATTTGGGACAAATCACCCCGGATGACGCCCAAACTTTAATAGATGTGCCCCCGGAGATAGAAAAAGAGTTGGAGCCACTTATCAAGAGTGGGCAGTCTCCTGGAGAGTGCGAATCGTTCAACGAATGTTTAGCCTACTGCAACATAGAGGAAAATTTCTCGGAATGCGCTGAATTTGGGGACAAAATTGGTGTTGTGCCAGAGCCGTCCATAGACACAGACGATGTTTTTAAGGCAATTGAAAACGGTGAAGCTCCGGGGGGATGTGCGGACAAGGTTTCCTGCCGCGACTATTGCGATAATATGAGCCATCTAAGCGAATGTATTTCTTTTTTGGAAAAATTTGATTTAATTCCTCCCGATGAGTTAGACGAAATGCGAAAGATTGCCGAAGCAAATGAAGCGGGAGTGTCATTTCCTGGTAACTGCACGACCATAGAAAGTTGTTTAGAGTATTGCGAAAATTCTGCACATCAAATCGAATGCATGGAATTTGCTCTAAAGACCGGACTAATACCGGAAGAGGATACAGGTGCGGTTAACAAAATAATTCCCTATTTGAAAGGGGGCGGAACATTACCCGGCGAATGCACAACCAAAGAATCATGTGATGTATATTGCGAGAGCGAAGAACATGCAAGTGAGTGTATTGATTTTGCGTTAGCTGCTGGTTTTATGACTCCAGAAGAGGCGGAGGTAATGAAAAAAACTGGCGGTAAGGGACCGGGGAATTGTAAATCTAAGCAGGCATGTGATGCATATTGTAAAGACGAAACACATATTGATGAGTGTATTGATTTTGCGGTGCGCGCCGGCTTTATCTCGCAAGAAGATGCGGCCATGGCCAAAAAATTTGGAATTATGTCTGGTGGCCCTGGTAACTGTAAGAGTAAAACAGAATGCGAAGCTTTCTGCGCAGTTCCCGAAAATCAAGGGACGTGTTCCGATTGGGCCAAGGAGCATGGTATGGACGTGCAAAGCGGTGCCAGTTTTAGCGGTCCAGGAGGATGTCAATCTCCAGAAGAGTGTACGGCTTATTGTATAGAGCATCAGAAAGAATGCCAAAATTTTGCTCCTCCGGGCGGCGGCGCTGGATTTAGTGGTCCGGGTGGTTGTAAAAACCAAGAAGAGTGTACCGCTTATTGTACGGCTAATTTCGAAGACGAGGAGTGCAAGAAAATGATGCAAGATTTTGGTGGGCAGAGCGGAGGTGGTGATCAATCACAAATTCCAAAAGGATATTCTTCTTGGGAAGAGTTTTGTAAGACACATGATGGTGATTCTCGTTGCGGGAGCGGCAATCAATCGCAAACATCATCACCACCCGGCGATGGTTCTTCACAGCCGCCACCCTCACCAGGAGATAGTGGTTCTGGTTTTAGCGGACCTGGCGGTTGTAAAAATCAGGAAGAGTGTACGGCTTATTGTATGGAGCATCAGGAAGAATGCCAAAATTTTGCTCCTCCGAGTGGAAGCGGTGGACCTTCCGGAGGTGGTGAACCAATTCAGCAGCCTCCACAAAATTTTACTGGTCCCGGTGGTTGTAAAACTCCAGATGAATGTCAAGCTTATTGCACGCAAAATTATCAGGATCCGGCTTGCAAGATGTCTGGCCCGGGCTCAATGATCGAACCGGCTAATCAGGGGTTTTTCGCTGGAGCATTAAGCACCTTCGGACCGTTGTTTGGAATTCGTTAAAAGACCAGATTATTTAAAACCTTCTATATGAGCAATAAGCCGATAGGAGTTTTTGATTCGGGCGTGGGCGGATTAAGCATACTCAAGGAATTGCGTGAGCGAATGCCGAACGAAAATTATATTTTCTTCGGTGACCAGCTTAATGTGCCCTACGGGGCGAAAACAAAACAAGAAATAGTCGTCTTAGCGACGCGCGTTATGAAATTTCTTGCAAGCGAGGGAATTAAAATGGCGGTTGTGGCCTGTAATACCGCAACTTGTCACGCGATAGAAGAATTGAGGAGTAATTTCGGTTTTCCTATCGTGGGTGTCGTGCCAGCAATAAAGCCTGCGGCAGAGCAGACAAAAACGGGGAAGATTGCGCTAATCGCTACCCCCGCAACCGCAAAAAGCCCATACGTTACGGAGCTTATCAATAAATACGCTAAGGGGGTTGAGGTTTTGAGGATAGGATGTGCAGGCCTGGAGGATGTTGTGGAGACGGGTGGATTGGAAGGAGAAAAAGTTTCGGAATTATTAAATAAATATATTTTACCCCTGAAGGAGGAAAATATTGACCAACTTGTGCTTGGTTGCACGCATTATCCGTTTTTGAAAGAAAAAATATCGGCTATCTTAGGGCCGAAAGTTAATCTTGTTGATTCGGGTAAGGCAGTTGCAAGGCGAGTGGAGAGTTTATTAAACGAGCAGGGAATTAAAAATACCGCAGGTAATTCCTCGGATAAGTTTTATACGAATAAAGATGCTAAAGATTTTTCGCGGGTGGCTTCTAAGTTGTTGGGATATGAGATTGTTGCGGAGTTAATGGCGTTTTAGGTAATTTGTCCAATAATTACTTTCGGTCGAATTCTTAGTGCTCTTGCAATCATTAGTCGGGTATTCCCGCTAATCAAATGCAATTTACCATCCTTGTTTTTCAGTATAGTCGGAGCCTCCATATTGCCTCCTCGCATAATACTGTTAAGAATATTTTGGAAGTCACGTTTGTTTTCTGGTAATAATTCCTCGTTATACTCATCCGTGATTCTCTCTGCCTCCTCGATATGTCCCGGTTCAATATTATGAAAGGAATCGGTGTTTTCTAAAGATTCCCATTCGCTGTCTGACAAATCTACAAGCGGAGAGGCTTCAAGAGCGTTAATAACTCTTCTAATATTTTCTTCCGTCGACTCCTCTAAAAGAAATTCTTTGATGACTCTTTCTATTTCACCCCTCTCCTTCTCAAGATTCGGGCGGGCCCAATTTGGTTTAATTTCTTGTTCCATTGGATTTACCAATTTTCTATCAAAAGATTCTAATTTAGTCATTTTTAATTAAATTCAATTGACCCATAAAAACATTCAATTTGATTAGTATAAACTGCCCACATTCTATCTCCCCAGCAATAATGCCACCACTCGGCAGTGTACCAAGCAAAATCAGCCGTAGTCATAACATCGCGCAGTATTTTCCGATTAGCTGCTTGCTCCACAGTAATATATTTGGATAGCATTGGAAATTTTTTCCGGTCTCCTTCTAATGCGTGTGTAACGTATGATCCACCCATATCAACAAGCGAACCATTTGTATAAACAAGCATGACATCGACTGCACCGCCGCAATGATGATTAGCGAGTGGGTGTGGCCTTGCTACTACTACTCGTACTTGTTTCTCGATTTCTTCATTCGCCCAAGAAGGATTTTTGTTTTTTAACTTTTCAAATTCTTGATCCCATAACTTTTGTTGGGCTACTATTGAACGATAACCTTCAACTAATACAAGATTTATACCGGGCGGCAACGATTCAGAGATGGTATGCAATTTATGCGCGACAGATCGCCTTACATAATATGATGAATCATCAATTTTTTCTTCTTTATAACCCCAGCGAAACCGAGCAGTTTCCTCGACTTTAATAAGTGGCTCATGATTTTCCTTAATAACAATTTTTTCTTTTTGAAAATCGTTATTCTCAGATAATGTTCGAATATCGTGTTCATTCATATTAGTGGTTTACCATATTATGGTATTTGAAAACTCTTAGAAGATTATCTTGGGTTACGTTTTCCGATTTCCCACAATACTGCGCTGACTCATTTTTCAGTCAAATTCAATTTTTTCTCTCTGCTCAATCTTTTAATTTTCGTTTCGCGGCGTCTTGCTTCCAAAAGCGTTTTAAATGTCTCCGAATAAACTAATTTTACTGGCCTCCTAATCTTTGTATAGTGCGCGCCGTTTTTTGAATTATTGTGTTCTTTAATCCGTTTTTCAAGATTATTCGTGCATCCGACGTAAAGCGTTCCATCAACGCACTTGAGGATATAGACGAAATGCGAATTTTTTACCACTTTTGTTCTTGCTCGCCCAAATCTTTGGGAGAAAAACCTTGAGTAGACGCTTTGCCGACATGCTCTCTTATAATATAAAGTCTTTTGTTTTTATTATCATAAAACACGGCGTCTGCTTCGGTCGTGTCGACTTTCGGACCAGTCATCACAGTCGGTTCAAATCCCAAAACTTTGGATACTTCAGCTGACAATAATTGAATTGAATTGCGATAATCTTCTATATATCGGGGATCGTCGTGAAAATAGCTACCACCCACCATTACAGCATCAATAGTCCCTTCAACACTTCTCTTTCTCAATTCTTCAAGTCGTTCTCTTAAATCTTTCGTGAAGCCCTTCTTGTTATCCTTGCCATTCAAAAAATAAGCCGGGTCTTCGTGTGTCAGGAATGATATATTTTCTCCAGTTTTTTTGTCTGTTCCTGCAACAACTACGCCAGTGCAGTTTTTGAATCCACCCGAAAATTTATCTAATCCATCTACTGTAGATATAACATATGTGGCCTCTCCTGCATTTTTAAACCCCTGACTCCTTAAATCTTTGGAGTCTCCATCGTAGTCCACGTTATGGACTCCGGGAGTTTCCCAAAATTTTACACCATATCCATGCCCACTTATCTCTAGGGCTTCACTCTCTGTGCTCGGATTTTGCCTGAATTGCTCTGGCGTTCCTACGCAAGCCACAATAGGGCGAACGCCCTCTTTGAGGTGTTCGGATTTAACGGGTTGAGATATTTTTTCTTGAAATGGCACTTGATTATATGTATCAGATTTCGTTTATAGTACTTCGCTTGCGCGAAGTGATGAAAATCCGAACTGCTATGCAGTGGGATTTTCTATCAGCTGCCGGGCAGGGACTCGAACCCCGATACTGGGCTTCAAAGGCCCATGTCCTACCATTAGACGACCCGGCAATATACGCGAAAGAGCGGATTTTCTGATATACCCCGTAGGAAATAAAGCGTTTTCCGAAAAAGGAGGCGTAATCAGAGAATATAGGCAAAAGCCTTATTTTTCAAGAATACCCAGTCTCTCATATCCACACAACGCTTTTCCGGAAATTTCCTGCGGGGTATAATAAGAGAAACTATGGCGAATATCAAACCAGGCCAATTATTTTTGTTAGAACTTGATAAAAT
>ERZ1292623.1798-Hain-H51-01um-R1-1798-length-20042-cov-5_pt1 | contig 20042 bp, 16 predicted proteins | sample MGYA00564398_ERZ1292623 | MGnify/ENA primary metagenome ERZ1292623 (study PRJEB36523, sample SAMEA6512633) | groundwater metagenome | collected 2019-01-07 | study: AquaDiva: Metagenomics assemblies of 32 groundwater samples | reverse complement strand
TTCTTGAACTAAAAATGACTCTATCTTGTTTTTTATTAAGGAGTAGTCTTTTTTTGTGATCTCATCCAGAATGGCTTGTTTTAACAACTCTTTTTCCCGTGATATATCAGATGATCTGAATATATAATTGGGCTATTGTAGGCACGAAACACTCAAAATACCTGCTCACTAAATAATAATATATGAGTTTCCAGTGGAAAAAAAAATTTTTTGGTGATATGCCATAAACAAGCAGGACCTTACAAACATAATATCAAAGATTGAAAAAGAGGACACCATCTTTTCAAAAAAGGCCTACCTTGATACACTTGACTTTCCAGAAAACATAGTAGGAAGGCAAACAAAGTCTGAAGAGCTAGTCAGGCTATTGCTTGGGTACAAGCAAGGGTACGTTGTTCCATTTGTTTCAGTGTACGGAAGAAGCGGGGCTGGAAAGTCAGTTATCGTGAAATTTGTCTGCGAAAACTTGGAGGAAATATCATATGTCTTTGTTAATTTGCGCCAAGCAAAGACTGTCTTTGGAGCTGCAAATCTGATACTTGCCGAGCTTGGCCAGCCAAATCTCAAAAGCGCGCAGGGGATAAATCTTGCAGTAGAAAAGATTGGTGATGCAATCAAATCTGTTTTGAAAAAAGACAGGAATCTCTTTGTGCTGGTTCTTGATGAGTATGATGTAATATTTTATGACAAGCGGGGCAGGCCGTCTGACCTTCTGTACAAATTAATTGTTCTTGCAGAAAAGCTGCGCCAAAATGGATTGTTGCTTTGTATAATAGGAATATCAAACAATGTCTTGTCAGACTATGATCTTGATGACAGGGTCCGCTCAAGGATTGGCTCGTCTGAAGTCTTTTTTGAGCCGTATTCAAAATCTGACGTGCTTGGTATACTAAAAGAAAAAGCAAGTAAGGCGTTTAGTGAAAAAATAGATGACAAGGTCTTGGAGCATTGTGCAAATCTTAGCTCGTCAGAACACGGCGATGCGCGCCGTGCAATTGACCTACTTAGAGTTGCTGCAGAACTTGCCAACACAAAAGGTGAAAAAATTGCTATATCTCATGTGGATGCAGCATCAGATGAGCTACAAAAAGACCGTGTATCAAAGGTCTTATCGACTGGCTCTTTTCACTTAAGACAAGTCTTCATAGCACTAGCCAGACTCACATATCTGACAGATGAATCATGGCAGTCTACCTCTCTTATATACAAACAATATTGCAGGATAACAGAGAAAGAGGAAAAGCCGCTTTCCTATAGGCGTATTTCTGGGCTGTTAAATGAGCTTGAAAATACTGGACTTACGGACTCACAGACTAGCTCCAAAGGAAGACATGGCTATGGAACCCAGTACAAGTTAACCATTCCGCCTGACATTGCTGGAATTTTGAATTCTGACATGCTAAAAAGCTGGCAAGAGAACAAGGCAAAGTACTACAATCTTACCCATGAGCCTAAATCTGGCAGTTCTGCTGGCATGAGAAGCAAATTGAGTAGATTTGAGGGGGAAAAGAATTGGAGAAAATATGTTGGGATAGACTGAAAGGCTAGTGATGAGGATCCAAAAGACGATATTATTATATTGTTATGGTATGATAATACCATCATGGGCTCAATTTCTACCATATCTAAGAAGGAATATGTAGTAACACTGGATAAAGACCAAGACGGCTGGATCTTTGCTAGATGTAAAGAGCTGCATGCCAACTCACAGGGAAAAACTGAATCTGAAGCAATAGAAAATGTAAAAGAAGCAATCAACTTGATGATTGAAGAGTTATCTAGACTTTAACCGCGATAGGTTTCTTGTACTCTTGAGCTGCCTTTTCCATGGTATTTCTTGCAAGAGCCATGTCCAGTTTGATCAGGTGTCTTACAATCTCTTTTTCTCTGTCTAGTTTGTACATTGTTGCGCGCCCCACATGCCTTGTTAGCTTTACTGCCCCTGACTTTTCAAGTTCTGCCCAGTACTTGAAGAAGGTGACCCTGCCCATCTCAAGGTTTTTTACAATCTCGTTTTTGGAATAGTCAGCAAGCGGATTGTCTAAAAAAAAGTCTATAATTCTTAGAATCGGGCTTGGGCCCAGATATTTGAGCAAAAGGGTCTCGTTTGATTTGTATCTCATAAAAACAGTTGGTACTCAATGTATTTAACCTTAAACTCTCAAAGTACTGAAAGTGAACTTATGCTATCAGAGCCACAGATAAGGGCAACCATTCTCTTCAAGCTTCACAAGAGGGGAAACTGGGCAGCAAGCCACACTGCCTTTGAGAACATCAAAAAGGGATTCAATGAAAGGGACTTGGGTAAACATGGAACAAAAACAGTAGATAAGATTGCCAAAGAACTGATCCGAGAAGGACTGATAATAACAAAACCTACTCATTATGGAATGCAAGTTTCACTAAACCCAAGACAGAGCGGCAGGATAGTTGCTATTATGAAAACGTACCTTTCGGATGTGTAGCAGGCCAAAGACTGGGATGGATATGTGGGACTAGACTAGTTAGATGCAACGCTAAAAGAGAGCTTAATCTTTTGTAAAGCAGGTTTTTTCAAGGGCGGCAGATATTTGATACCCCTACATTTTGACAAAAAATGATAATTATATAAATATGTAGGGGTAACTAATTTTATGGTAACAATAAAGAAAAAGGTGTTCAAGGGGCAGAGCTACTATTATCTACAACACAGCATCAGAAACGGCACGCGGGTGCTAAAAAAGGAAATCTATCTTGGAAGAAAGATTCCATCTAACATTGAGCAGATCAAGAAAAGCTTCCTTGATGATATCTACAGGAAGAGATGGTACGCAGACGTAGACAAGATCAAGCACAAATTTTCAAAAGAGCAAAAGGCAATGCCAAAATCTGTCCGAGAAAAACAGCTGCAGAACTTCGTCACCAAATTCACTTATGACACGCAGAGAATAGAAGGCTCTACACTTACTCACATGGAGACTGCGGCCCTTTTAGAAAGGGGTATCACGCCAAAAGGCAAGCCATTTAGGGACGCGCAGGAGGCAGAGGCCCACAGAGACCTATTCTATGAACTTCTCAAATCCAAAAAAGAATTGTCGTTGCAGCTGGTGCTAAAGTGGCACTGGAAGCTCTTTGAGAAAACAAAACCGGACATGGCTGGAAAGATAAGAAAATACCAGGTGGCAATAAGCGGCAGCAAGTTCATACCTCCATCTCCGATAGAAGTATTTCCCATGCTGACGGAATTTTTCCAGTGGTACAACAAAAACAAGAACACGTTGCATCCAGTCGAGCTTGCAGCTCTTGCGCACCTAAAGTTTGTGACAATACATCCATTTGGCGATGGCAATGGAAGAATTTCCAGACTAATCACGAACTTCATCCTAAACACGAAGAACTATCCGATGCTTGATATTGCATACGAGGCAAGAAACAGCTATTACAACGCACTTGAAAGGTCCCAGATAAAAAAAGTGGACACAACGTTTCTCATGTGGTTCGTAAAGAAATACCTCAAAGAATACAAGAGATATCTCAAATAGCAAGTCATCTTAGGCTTTTCTATAGTTTGCCTTTGGTAGAAATACTGCACACAATTAATAGGCAAGAAACGATATGCCATATCACATGTCAGGCACGATATTACACCAAAAGTTCCCTTGTCAACACGTGACTTTTTAAAACTTTACTCAATTTCTAGTTATTTCCAACTATGAAATTAACAAGAGCTTCTAAAACGAATAAATAATTATGATATGGTGTTAGAGTAATTGATGAACAAAATAGCATTTTTGCCTTTATTGTTAATTATCGGATCCTTGCATGCATACGGACAGGTTCCAGAGGAATATTATGAGGAATCTCAACTTTATCAAAATAAAAAATCAAATGACCAACTTGCACTAAGTATTGATGAATATTTGTACGGGCCAGGTGGTACTGTCAATGTTTTTGGGATTGTCAAAAATTACCAGCAAGGAATACAGGTCTTAATCGAAGTTTATGATCCTGCCGAAAAACAGATTGTAGACTTGAGTTCTTTGGCTGCAAGTGATGGAAATTTCAGAACCCCTTTTGAAATTTCACGAGATGCTATTGATGGCAATTATACCGTAACTGGAAAATATGGACCAAATGGTAAGGCTGTTTCACTTTTTTTCACGATAAAAAATATTGATGCAAATATAGTAAGAATTCCGTTTGGTTCAAACACTGGAGATGAGAAATTTAATTTTAATCCTAGTCAAATTATGGTAAAATTTGGAGCTGAAATTACCTGGATAAATAATGATAATGGTGTTCATACAGTAGCTAGTGGAAAAAGTGGGATTAACAACGTAATGTATGCAGACGGACTCTTTGATAGTGGTCCTTTTGGTCCTCATCAGAACTTTACTCAATCATTTTTCAAGGAGGGAAACTATCAATATTTTTGCAAACTCCATCCATGGCTTACTGGTCAAATAACTGTGAGTCCATATTCTGGTCCTCCAGATCAAAAACCTGTTCCACTACAGGAACCATCTGAGCCAAGCGAGGAAGATAATTATTTATTTATTACAACAGAACGATATGACTTGCAATTTCACAACAAAACACTTTTTGATGACAATATTGCTTCTGTGTTCAAGCCGTATATAGCTGCTAACTCTTCTAGTACTATTTCCATATCTGATTCTTCTAATGCAAAAGTAGGGACGCACAGCTTGAGGATCCAGGTTGATACGCCAGATGGAAAAACTACTGCATATCACGACTATGCAACGAATAACTTGCAAGATTGGTCACACTATAATTATCTTAATTTTTGGTTTAAAGGCCAAAATACAAAAAAAACTATTGATATACTTGTACGTGATAAACCTTGGCAAGGGGCATATTTACATAAGATTGTAGATGATTCATCTGATTGGAAAAAAATACGAATTACATTATATGCTAATCAGAAGATAGACCTGTCAATGGTACGTGGACTAGAATTTGATTTTACTCCAGAAACAAAAGGGGAATTTTTCATTGATGATGCGTTTATATCAGTAAGCACTGATGACGCACCAAAACTTGAACTTGACAAGGACACCTATGTTTTTGGTGAAACTATTTTCGTAGCAGGTAATGTTACAACTCGAGAATCTGATAATCCGGTAACCATAAAAGTAATTAATCCGCTTGAAAATATTGTAACAGTAAATCAATTAATTCTAAACTCAGATAATACTTTCAGCTTCGCTTTGCCTGTAGTAGGAAATCAATTTAAAAAAGAAGGTCTATACAATATTACTGCTCAATATGGTTTCTTACCGCATAAAGCATCTACTTCCTTCACAATGCTGAGCCCACAATTAGTTGAGACGTACAAAGGTTTTGATATATATCGTTTGGGCAATAATGCATTTTATTCAATTTTACAAAAGGAGGGCGATTTTGATATTACCCGTGTAAGGAGTGATCAATATAGTGTCATCTTGAGCGGTATTTCGTTAGGTGAGATTAAAGAAACTATAGATGAAACGAAAAGTATTGTTAAACCAAACCCTTCAGAACTTTCACCATCTTTGTCAGTACCTGATGACATATTGTTAGCAATATGGGAAAACAGAAAAGACCTACAAAAAGCGTACCCCGAAGCCGCACAGGGGAATCTAATTAATCTAAAGAAATGGGCTGAAAATTTCGGCTGGGATGAAGACATACGCCTGGCTGTACTAATTCCTTCAGGAGAGGTTCCAAAATATATGACTGAAATTCTTTTGGCGATTTGGAACGAAAGGCCCGAATTACAAAAAGCGTACCCCGAAGCCGCACAGGGGAATCTAATTAATCTAATGAGCTGGGCTAAAACATTTGGGTGGGATCAAGACGAACGTCTGGCTATGTTAGTTCCTCCAGGAAAGGTAGCATCATATTCACAATCTACCATACTAGAACATAGGCCATCTTTAAGATCAACCGACAATTTTATGTCTATAGTAATTGGGTTCGTTATTGTGATTGGTGGTCTATTAGGCTATAGATTTTATCGTACTCGCAAGAAAATTAATATATGAATATTCTAGACTTTACAAATGATCATCGAACTTCCCCAATCCGAATAAGGCAATCTAAAACTAAACTGTTTCACTTCCTCTGTTAAGACGTCAAATTTTTTACACACATCATTCTTACCTAAATTATCAACATTAAGTCCAGTGACAGCTTTGCCATATGGATCGACCCAATCGATGACAACATACTTTATGTGATTACTGTCGTTATGAATGAAGTTTTCAAAATTCTGGCGAACAATTAACACTTCATCTTTTGTTATTATTGGAGGGGCAGGAATTTTTGTCCCATTATGAAAATTATAAACAACCCTGAAATCATATGTTTTATATTCTAGATTTGGATTAATTGCTAAGAAGACTGGTCTCATAGGTAAAAATGCCTTTTCATTTTCGCCGAGATTTTCTGAAATCCATCGTTCAGCTAAATAGTAAACTTGGAGTTGAGTTGAATAATTTTGATAAAATCGAACCGAGGTATCCCACATGGCATATGCAAATGCCAGTATTATTAAAACAACTAGTCCACCATATAGAAATATTAGCATGGTGGAAGTCTTAGTCCTATGTTGCATCAATTCTGCAAAATTTACACCGTGGGAATTTATTGTGGGATCGTTCCTTTTTCCCTTAGATGATACTTTCGTAGTCATGTATTCATTATGAACGGAAATCTTGTTGGCATTCAGGTATGATAATCTCATTATCAAAGAAATTCCACACATGAATCCGTATAAGATAAAGAGTTTTAGTCCTAAGGTGTATCGTTGTTCTATCTGTGATGAAATCTTAATTGAATCATCAACAATACTGAAATCAAAATGAAATGCCGTTAATGTTAATATGGATATGAACGCTGTTATTGCTAAATAGCTTATTACCCATCCAGGTTCGTTGAGTTGAATTGATTCAATGCTAAGAATCTTTAGAATTTTATCATGATTTTTGTAAATAAAAAAACCAAATCCTGCAAGTAAAAATACTAGGAAAATATTGTTTAAATCATCGTTTCCGCTTATGCCAACATCGTTATTTCCTGTTATTTCTAGCGCTGACTGTATTGTTGTTTTTATCGTGTCAAAATTAACAAACGTAATGACTTGTTTCAAAATATTATGTTCAAAAAGAGTAACAGCATAAAATTGACCACCGCCAATATACTGAATAACAAAATAAACAGGTACGAAAAAAACAACAATAATAATACCTAATAAAAGATGAATCTTAAGACCTGTCCTTGATTGCAGATAATATGCTGTTCCAATCATATATGGAATGATAAATACTAATCCATAATCCAGTCTGGTCAATGCGGTTATCGCAATGAAAATACTGGCTACTATGACACTAGATAATTTTCGTGGTTTTATTGAAAAATATAAAGATACAAATGCCATAGCCAATGTAAAAATATCATTATGCAATGTTATAGAAAATGAAGTTACTAATGGAATGAACAGCGCGAATGATGCACCTATTACTGATATGAATGGGTCAAACATTTTTCTACCGATTAGATAAAAAAATACTATCAGTACAGAAGTGAATACGATATTTACTACTCTTAGAGAAAATAATGCAGTGGTAGGATCGCTAAACCATGGATATAATAGGGAAAGGTAAATGATGAATGGCATTTTATCAAAGGTTGTCCCATGAGCCATCGCAATTGCAGTAGCAAGATACTTGTAAGAATCATAATACATCATGGTTAATCCATAATTTTGAAGAAAGATGATACTTACAGTAAACGAAAATAAACAAAGAAAAATTACTAAACTTATATCGGTTCTTTTTATCGATGGTAATGAAATATATTTACTAAATATATTGAATCTTACGATCATCTGTGATTTTGGTTTAGCTTCATCACTAAACATGTTTAGATCAGCTGTGAATGAAATATTATAAACTTAGAGCAGTAACATGATATTACTAGATGCCATTATGCGGTAAAATTGACTCGTCACTTTAACAACCACATATTTATTTTGATCTCCCTTTCTTGAATAAAAGGGAGTTTACGACTTTAATATATTCGAATATACATTCTTGATACTTTTCATCTGATCCTCTATAGAAAATTGTTTGGAATATTCCACTGCATTTTTACTTAGTTTAGATAGTAATTCATTATCCTTTATCACTATGTCAATTATCCGGCATAGAGAATCAACATCACCTGCCTTGAATAAGAAACCATTGTATCCATCTTTTACCACTTCTGGTATTCCTCCAATATTACTTGCTATTACCGGCAATCCTTTATTCATAGCTTCAACCGCAACCTTACCAAATGCCTCATATCCTAAAGAAGGAAATACAAGATAGGAACATTTGTTAAAAACTTCATCCAGAACTTCACCTTGAATAAATCCATGAAAAATTATTCTTTCGTCTCCTCTCGCCAATAGTTTTAAGGTATCTAAATATGGCCCCTCTCCTGCAATGTGTAATTTTGTGTTCTTATCAGTGATTCTCTTAAATGCTTGTATCACGATCTGAGGTCCTTTAAACTCACTCAATTGACCAAGATATAGAAATTCTAGTCCTGTGCCCTCCTTTGGTTTGGCATTTTTATCTATTGTTGATCCGTTCGGAATTATGTATTTGCGTGAATTTTTAAAATAGCCGAGTTTTTCATGGAAGTCCAACGTAAACTTTGATGGGGACATTACTGCGTCTATGTTTGAGGACAGTTTATTCAGATAAAACACATACATGCGATCTAAAAGATTAAGCCTAGAAACAGGTTTGCCATTTCTGAATAAGCTAACCCAGCGAGAGATCAATGAGAGATCATGAACAGTGTGAATATGTGGAATCCGCAATTCTTTAATGGCAGAAAATACAGATGGCGAAAAGCCTTGGATGCCATTAGTATGAACTAAATCTGGTTTTTCTGCTTTTAATATGCTTTTTATTTTAAGATATGATGAAAGATTCCAGAGGTCAAGAAAATGCCATAAGGATTTTTTGATAAATCCTATAGAGGCATCATTTTTTATCATATCATAAAGTGTGGATATGTTATTAGGTTTTATCTCGATTATTTTAAATTTATAATCGAATTGATTTTTTTTTCTATGAATAGGACCAATTGTAGTAATGACAATTACTTCATGTTCGAGTGAGAGTTCTTTTGCGAGTGTTTTTGCGTATATTTCAGCACCTCCAACAAGCCAAGGATCAAAAAGAGGAGCAATAAGGCATATCTTCATGACTCATCATAGTTACAATTGATGCAAAATAATTTTTTAATATAAACCATAAAATTTGAACTAATTATAAAACAACATTCCCGTATTAAAAAGATTATAAGCACATTCTTTTGATTAAACACTGTCTTTTGACTCGATTATATAAAATTTTTCTAAATCTCACATTATACATTCTTTCAAGCTTTGTATCTAATGATAAAAAGCTAATTCCTTGGAGGACAGAAAATGTCTGGAAATTTCTATCTAATTCTGTGTTGGAAATATTACTAGACACGAAATTACGAAGCAGAATTGTCAAGTACAATGAAAAAATTGGCTCTGAGCACTTAGAATACTCTAAGGAGGTAATTGAAAAGATAAATCAAATTTACAAACATGTGTCAAGATGAAAATAATAATTTATGGTGCATATGGTTACGGGAATTTAGGAGACGAAGCGATACTTGATGGTACTCTAAAAATATTGCAAAAAATTCATAAGAAAGATGATTTGTTAGTTTTTTCATTCGACCCTAGGGAGACATCAAGTTTACATAATGTCAAATCTAAGAAAGTCAATATACATGACCTGATAAAATCTGACAAAGTTATCGTGGGGGGTGGTGGATTGTTTTTCGATGCGATAATGAGAGGATATATTCTACTAATTTTAGTTTCCAAATTTCTGGGAAAGGAAGTTGAAATTTTCAGAGTAGGCGTATCTGAAACTAAATCTAAAATAAACAGGTCGCTTATCAAGCTCGCTTTTAATATGGCAGACAAAATATCTGTAAGGGATAAGAAATCCGAGTCCATACTTAGATCGTATGGTGTCTCAAAAAATATAGATGTGTTAGATGACCCGGCATATTCTGTATTTGATTATTCAGAAGAATTGAAAAAAAGATCGGATAAAATTGAGAGCATAGGAATGTCTCTAAGACTCACAAATGATGATGCGGTAGATAAAAACATTGAGGATGTATTCGCGGAATTTATTAATTATGTTACTAAAAAATACAAAATAAAGGTTTATTTTGTTCCATTTTGTATTCACAAAGAAGCTCTGTTTGAAAATGATATGATTTTAGCTACGAGAATAGAACAGAGATTGAAAAATAATGAAGGATTCATTACGTTGGTTCCTAAAAACACTGAAGACTTAGTAAATATTTTTAAAAAATTTGACATTTTTATTGGAATGAGATTACATTCTCTGATATTTTCTACGACAAATAACATACCATCTATCGGAATAGCTTATGCTGACAAAATTAAGCATGCAGTAAGAAAAAACATAAGAACAATAGATTTGGCTGATCTGACTTTCAAGAACTTAATAACCGAATTCGAGTTCGTTGGAAACTAGTTATTTATTACAGCTTGTTGTCAAGTTAATTATTTTATAAATACAACATACTTCTTCACTATGCACTTAAACATCAAGATTTTCTGCCGAATAAAGATTAGGTTCAAATTTGCTGACATTAAAGTGTTTTAAAGCAACACACCCAAAACTTCCCAAACTATAGATGGATGCTTTTTTAATCATGTGATATCAGCATTATGATTGGAATTTATTTTATGATATACAAATTTTGAGATAATCAATATCGTAATACATTGCAGACTCAACGATATTAGTGAAGCAAAACCAAGTCCAACTAGACCATAGGTTATTCCTAAAAAATATATTAAAATCAATAGGGTGGACACATAGACAGTAGATGGTATCAAGACAACCTTGCTTTTTTCTTCTCTAAAAAACCTTGAATACATAATTGCACTAATTGTCGAAGGAATTATGCCAAAGATCATTATCTGTGAAACCTCTATAGATTCCTTGAAATGAGGAAAGATAAAACTAATGATGACTGGTATGGCAATAAAAAAAATAATTGTGAAAATTACAGACACGGTTATACCTTTTATTACGGTTTTTTTCTGTTGTATTTTAGCCACCTCCTGCGGAAGCAGAAATTGAAATAGGCTTGATGGAATTATGGATAAGAACGTCAGAAATTGAAACCCCATTTGATACAATCCTAATAATTCAAATCCAAATAGTGGTGCAATTAACAATTTGTCTACATTACTCGCGACAGTACCAAATATACTAACAGAATAACTATGTAACATGAACGGCAGCTTTGCTCTTAAGGAGCTGAATTGAAGCTTGACCCCTTTGAATGATCTAAAGAAATTATATGAAAACAATAAAGTTGAGATAGCATAACCTATGATGACTCCATCTACACCTGCAATAAGAAAAAGCAACAGTGATAAAGGAACGTTTAGGAGTCTCTGTCCAATTACAATATAGGAATATTTTTTGTAATTTCTCTGCCCAAGATAGTTTGCCTGTGACATAGCAAAGAAACTCAGGCCAAACAGCAATATCACGACGGATAGATTATTAATGAATATTAGTAAAAGCAAAAAAATAGCACAGTTTGAAAAAATGACTAGCAAATTGGCCTGATACTTTACAGATTCATCGCCTTTTGAAAGAAAAGTAGTAACGGTCGTCCCTAATCCTAATAATGAAAGGCTTGAAAATAGAAATGCAGTGGACAAAAAGTAATTAAGTTGGCCATACTCCGCCTTCGACATTAGAGCTGCAACAAATAACCAAAAAACTGCGCCTGTTATTGATGCGATGGTGTTTCCACCTGCTACGCTAACAAGCCCTTTATCTAATCCTAATAATTTGAGCAATTTGTTAAAGATCGTCATAAATTCAGGCATATGTAAGCAATATAAAACTAAAGTGAGTTAAAATAGTAAACTTCAATTTGTAAACTACCATTACTTATTTGGAAACTTGCATGAAAAAAATTCTGATATTTAGCCATGGTGAGCAAATTAGTTACTATATATTATATCTTGATCTAACTAATTAATTATAGTATGATATTATGTAATAAATTCTAAAGTTAATATCAATAGAAGACGATTAAAAACAATGAACTCACACTACCTACGGCTGGAGAAAATATGAAGATACTCTTGTTAACTCAGTCATTTTCCACTGCTATTGGTGGTGGAGAAAAAGTCTTTAATATAATGGCAAAATCGCTGGCTAACGGTGGAAATAATGTTTTTGTTATAACAAATAAAGTAAATGGAGAGAAATATAATTTACACAAAAATATTGAATTTATTTTCGTCCCGCCATCGCTTAAGAAAAGTGGAGGAGAGCCTCCTACGCTGACACGTAACATAATCTATGCCATAGGTACATTTCTAAAGGGCGTTTGGATCGTAAAAAAAGAAAAAATAGATATAATTCATTCAAACGATTTTGCGCCAAGCTTAGCTGGTTCTATGATTTCATTGTTTACGGCCAAACCAAACATTCTAGTCATACATGATATATTTTCTTTGGAAAAGAATTTTTGGAAAGAATGGGTAAAACAAAAAAATATTTCAAAACTAAAAAGATGGTTAGGGCCAATATTTGAAAAGACAATAATCACGTTAAAATGCGTAGCAATTCATACTGTAAGCGACGCTAGCAAGGATGATTTGATCAAATTCGGTGCGAAAAAACCGATTTATGTAATTCCAAATGCAATTGAAATTAATGAATTTAAGAAATCTAAGACCACGCAATATCAATTTATCTACATAGGAAGATTAATTTTTTACAAAAATCTGGAAGTTGTTATTAAGGCAATAAAGATCGTTAAAAACTCTTATCCAAAAATTTTATTGATTATTGTAGGGAGTGGTCCACATAAAGAAGATCTTGAAAGATTGGTTAAGGAGCTAGATTTGCATGATAATATTAAATTCAAAGGGCATTTGTCAAACGAAGAAAAGGATACATGGCTATCTTCTTCACAAGCAATGGTGTATCCAAGCCTTGTGGAAGGATTTGGTATGGTAGTACTTGAAGCCTTTGCGTTTGGTAAACCTGTTTTAGTACCCAAAATACGTCCCCTGTCAGACCTTATCTCAAACCAAATAACAGGATTGGTAATATCACCTCATGATGAAAACGCTTGGGCCATAGCAATGGAACAAATAATTAAAGATCCAGAAATGGCAAAGAAAATGGGTTTAGCTGGAAGGGAAGTGTTAGAGAAAAAATATACTGTTAAAATCATGTTGGAAAAAATACTTAAGATGTATGCAGATTTTACATGATTACGTAATTCTTCCCACTTTTCAGCTCATTTTAGCCTGTAAGAAAACTCTAGGAACGTCTACAGATTCAAATATTATTATTCATCTTCATAATCAATGAAAATTTTGATGCTTACTGATTATTTTCATCCTCGTATTGGCGGTGGCGTAGAAAAAGTGGTTCTTGAGGTATGTCTTCGTTTGATTGATAATGGGCATGAAGTTCATGTGCTAACACTTAATACTGCCCATGCTAACGAAGAAGAAGTTTTTCAGGGAATAAAAATCACAAGAGCTGATTCATTTGATTTGACTGAATTAATAGGTCTCCAAAGTTGCGTATCCTTTGGTGCGTGGTTTAAGGCAAGAAGGCTCGTTAAAGAATTTAAACCTGATATTATTCATGCGCACACATTATTTTTCTACACAACATTAATCGGGGTATTTTTAAAAAAACAGTTCCATATCCCGTTGATCACCACTATTCATTTAGGCTCACCTGATTATATTCTGGGATTTAAAGGACATCTAATCAAATTGGCTGAAAAAATCATGGGTGGATGGATAATGAGAAATTCTGATCTAATAACTACCGTTAGTAATAGCGTTAAGAATCATGGTATAAAAATAGGGATGGATCCAGCTAAATGTACCATTATCACAAATGGTGTTGACTATTCATATTTTCATACACAAAGAACATATTCCGCCATTCCACATAGTGTTATTTTTATTGGTAGGCTATTATTCAATAAGGGTCCTCAAATATTAATTGAATCTGCAAAATTAGTAATAGGGAAAATTCCCAATGCAAAGTTTTTCATTGTTGGAGATGGACCTTTAAGAAACAAATTAGAAGAATCGACTAGACGAAACAATCTCACTGAAAATGTCACATTTCTTGGAAGAGTTGATGATATTAGAGGTCCAATGAAAGATAGTGATGTCTATGTTAGACCTTCTCTTATTGATGGAATGCCGCTTGGTGTTCTAGAATCAATGGCAGCTGGGCTTCCAGTAATTGCCACTGAAATTGCAGGAACTCCAGAAATAATAACCCATGGGAAAACAGGTCATCTAGTCAAAGCTGGAGATGTAAAAGAATTGGCAAATGCTATTGTATATTTACTTTCAAATCCAAGTTACATGTTAAATCTGGCGAAAAATGGCGTAGAATTTGTTAAATCGGAATTTGACTGGGATGATGTAGTTAGAAAATATGAGAATTGTTATTCAGCAGTATTAGAAAGAAACAGGTAGGTCCAGATCACTGATAAAATAATAATTACATTTCGTTGTTTTTAGCTTACCATTATCTAATAATCATTAAAAAATACACGTCTATCATTATTTTTATTTTTTATCATATCTGATATCAATCCTAAAGATATGCTTTGTACCCCTAATACCACAAGCAGTACTGACAAAATAGTTGAAGGTATCCTAGTGACTGTCCCTGTAGATAAATATTCGATCAAAACTCCTGCGCCAAAAAATGTCCCTAATAATATCATTGCAGCTCCAATTGAACAGAAAAACGAAAGTGGTCTGGTGTCCCGCATTAGTCTGAGTGTAGTGCCAAGTATCCTAGTTCCATCATGAAACGGATTAAGTTTTGTGGCGCCGATGCGTTCATGATATGATACAGGAATTTCTTTAATCTTGATATGATATTGATGTGATAACGCTAACATCTCCGTTGCAAAGGGCATTCCAAGAGAAGTATTGTAGAATATACTTGCCAAATCAGATCTGAAAGCACGAATGCCACATTGTGTATCACTTATCTTGATATTGAGCAATTTTCTTGCAACTGCTGACAGCATTTTATTGCCAATTCGGTTTGTTGTAGTCATTGCCTTTTTCTCCATTTTTGCAAACCTATTTCCTATGACAAAATCTGCTTCACCACTGTTGATAACGTCAACCATATTCATAATGTCCTTGGGTTCGTATGTTCCATCAGAATCCATCATGACCATAATGGAAGCTTTCATTCTCGTGTCAACAAAGCAAAAGCCTGCCTGCAAGGCATCCCCATATCCCCTGCGGCGCTGTCTAATCACTTTAGCTCCCATGGATTTTGCAATCTCTACCGTCCTATCACCGGAAAGACCGTCTACTACTACGATCTTATAGCTATACCTTGCTCCCAAAGCCTCTTTTATGGAACTAATTGTTGGGGCTATTCCATGCTCTTCGTTTAGAGTGGGTATTACTATAGCAATATCATAGGTATAGGTTAATTCCTCTTCAATTACCAACAATTTTCACCAATCTTTCCTCAAGTAGCTCTTTGGAAGCAAGCTTCATCGCTTCTACACTGGAGAACTTTGGCCTCCAGCCTAGTTTTTTCAGCCTCGATATATCCAAATGCATAGTCTTAACATCGCCTATCCAACCCCTCCCATCTCTAGTTCCCCCGGTGGTCATCATCTCTACGTTTTTGAGATCCATGCTATTGCATACTATATTGGCTATGGAAATGACATCAACCCTGTCAGCATTGCCTACGTTAAATATCTCTGTTGGCAATTTCTGTCTAGAAAGACAAAAGAAGATACAATCAACACAGTCGCTTACATGCAGATAAGATTTGGACTGTTTTCCATCGCCTAAAACTTCTAGCTTCTTGCTATTGATTCTTAGTTTGTTTATGAAGTCCCATAGTACACCATGTTTACTTCGAGACCCTATCACATTAGCAAGTCTGAAAATCTGTCCCTTTATTCCATAAGTATGACAGTATGATGAGATAAGAGCTTCACACGCTAGCTTTGATGCACCATATGGAGAAATTGGAATAAGTGGCCCATAGTTTTCTGGTGTTGGTATAACGTTAGGCTCTCCGTATACCGTGGAAGAAGAAGTAAACAAGATAGTTTCTACGTTCGACTTTCGAATTTGTTCAAGTAAACAAAAAGTATTTCTTATATTTTCTCTGTAAGAAATCTCTGGATGTTCAAATCCGGTCCTAATCTCTGGGTCTGCAGCAATATGAAAGACAATTTTGACATCCTGCAGGGCTCCACTCAGGCTTTCATTATCGTCTAAATCTTTATTGATAAAATGGAATTTTTTATTTTCCTTACATGAAGACAGATTTGAAATACTTCCAGATGAAAGGTTGTCTAGAACTTTGACTTCAATACCATTAGATATTAGCCTGTCAACAACATGGCTACCTATGAACCCTGCACCACCAGTAATAAGGGTCAAACCCATACTTGATGAGGATAAAGATTCATCTACGTATTTCATGTGGGCGTTCTCTTGAAAATTGGGTATTGATAAGTTCTACACTATTCATGCGCTGTCTAGCTTTTACAAAATCAATGGACCGTACAGGAGATGGGTCTACTCCTCCCCAGATGGCTAGATAGATGGAAGCGTAGTCAAGTAGATAAATTAAATTAATTAATTTGGTTAGAATGTTTCCTGTAACTGAAAAAACCTCCTTGTACTCTATATTCTTTGTTTCAAAGTATTCTATGAGTATTCGCCATTTTTCCTTGGTTGTGATATGATCATCTTGTCCTTCTAGCATAATTGGTCTGACATTAGCTGGTCTTTCCCAGGAGACAATTTCGTTATGACATGCCTCGCTTATTTCTTCTAAAAAGACTTGACTTTTTGCATTTTCATGAAGGGAGTTCTTAAATCGTATGGCCGCCGATTGCAATCCAAATGGGTAGTAAATAAGAGGAATTCCTGAAATCCAAGCAGCAAGATCTAAGGCCGGATTTTCATCATTTAGATTCGATGAGTTGATCTTTTTTTGTAATTCATATAAAAATCTGATCGATTCTAAAACTTCGGCTTCTCTCATGGGAATATTAGCTCCTAATGCTTTCAGCATGCCATATAAAAAGATGGGAAATGATGCCCTAGGAGAATGCATTTGTCGAAAACTTTGATGTTGGATCTTATTTTTTGTACAATACTCTTGCATCATCCCACCAGAAGAAAAGGCAATTATTTTGCAGTTCTTATTATGTGCAGAATCCAAAACCGCAAGAGTTTCTGCGGTATTTCCAGAGACACTTGTTGCCACAACCAAAGTATTGGAATCAACTGTTTTTGGAAGAACGTATCCTTTCACTACACTAACATGAACGTTAGTTTTCGATAATATGGAAGAAAAAACATCTCCAATAGCTCCAGAGCCACCCATTCCGGCAAACACTATGTGATCTATGCCATGAAAATCAACAGCGACAATTTCTGAGTCATAAGATTCGCGTGCCAATTCAGCCCATCTATCATAAACATTATGCATTTCGCTGGGGTCGTATCTATTTAAGGTGGAGAAATCAAGCAACATCTTACTAACTACTGCCTTTAGATTATAATGATCAATCTGTAATTCGAATAACACACAGCCTCATTATGAGAGGCAGTGCAAGGAATTTCCCATCGTGGGGAATTTTCCAACATGGATTTTATAATCTCCAACATGCCATGCCATTTCATGGAGACAGAAATGGTTCCCAGTTCTAGCATGGCAAGGATTCTTGGTCATGGAAATACTCCAGCAGTGATCATATCTTCTGCTGTACTTGCACTAACTTTATTTTTCTACGTTTACACAGTTGGCTCATACTTTCAAGGTGATGTCTATAGGCTAGAAAACCGGGTAACGTATACTGCACTATTTGATGCTTACATTGTTGACCAATATATTGATCATGTAATTATTGCAATTGGAACACTTCTATGGCTTGCTCTCTCAATAACAGGTAAGAAAAGAATTGTTATATCGACAATTTATGGTGCAACTACACTAATAGCCGCACTGTATGACTCTATTCTTCTTGACATTATTGCGTTACTTTCTATCCCAATCATTATTTCATTTTTGATTTACAACAAATTCGCATTCAAAAAAATTCTTAACTATTCTACCAATTTGTGTTTAAATTACATTGCAATATTTGCTATTGGTGTAGGCATTATTGGTTTCATTATATCGCTAGCCCCACTTTTTTCCGTCTCACTACAGTCAATCGGTGTACGGGATTATATGTATGATATATTCATCTTAATTTCAAGCATATCTCCAGCATTGGTATTTTCGCTAATACTTTTTTCTCCTGCCAAACTCTTGATAAAAAAATTTACAATTAAAACAAAGATCAATACAACAGACACATTTTCAAACACACAAATTAAAAACAGAACCAAAATCCTTTACCTCTTACTCTTCATGTCTTTGGCTGTAGCTTTGGCACTTATACCACATTATCCTACAATTAATATCAATAACCATCAGGTAGGTGCCGACAGTCTTGATTATGTCAACGTATTAAACAAAGTGTCACAGTCAAAAACATCTGAAGAATTCATAAAACAAGTGTTCACTGTCCCATTTTCTGGCGACAGGCCCTTTACAACCCTTTTTTTACACACGATTGGAAAAATCTCACCAACTGATCTTTTTAACACAATTGACCACATGCCAATAATACTAGGTCCCGCACTCGTTTTGGCTGTTTTTTTTCTTACACGCGAATTGACCTCAAATGACACTACCTCTCTACTAGCATCGTTTCTGACAGCTGTTTCATTTCATACCTTAAATGGTATCTATTCTGGCATTTACGCAAACTGGATTGCCCTAATAATTGGGTATTTGTCATTTGTATTTCTAATTAGATTTCTCAAAGTGCCAAACAAGATTAATCTTGTTGCTTACTCGGCGCTTCTGATAGTTTTGCTGTTTAGCCACGTATACACTTGGACTGTCTTAACACTAGTTACGTCTATTTTTCTTGTTGCGATGTTTAGGATGAATCGTTATGCAAGAAAGAACATCGCCGTTCTTTTGGTGGTTGTCGTTTCATCCATTATGATTGATCTTCTACGATCTGTTTTGACAGGAGTTGCTAGTGGTATAGAAAGCGATATTGCTCATGTAGGTGAAGGTGGCGCTGTAGCACAGCTAGCTCTGCTATCAAGCAACTTGACTGAAACAATACAAAATTATGCTGGCGGTCAATATAGCAACTTCATAATTTTCGCTCTAGGATTGTATTGGCTTTTTCGTGTTGATTCACGAACCCTGTCAGGTGTTTTTCTTGCCATCTTTCTATCAATAGGAGTTTTGCCACTCTTACTTGGTAATGAGCTAATTCAATCCAGAGTACTATATGACATTCCATTTCAAATACCAGCTGCAATTGCGCTGACTTACATGAAGAAAAAATTTAATGGTTCTTTAATAATTTTGCCTCTTTGCATATGGCTTTTAGCCATATCTATTCGGACAGTGTCAAATTTTTACTTGGTCCCCCCTTCTTAATGGTACTGTAGCGTTCTAAAAGAAACTCTCTCTCATAGACTTGAGACATGTCAAAGATAAGTAACACTTTTCAGTACGATGAAAACAATGCACTCTACATGAAAAAATATGCTTTTACATCCTTGTTTTTTCTATCAGTATTATTATTACATCCTACGTATAGCCACGCACAAACCACAGAATTACCTGATTCCATATCTGAACAAAATCTTAATTCCACAGAACTTCTTGCACGTGGCGACGAACTTCTTGATGCGGGTAGCTACGAGGAAGCTATAATCTATTACGATGCCGCATTGACTATTGATCCTTCTAACGTGCTTGCATTATTTAACAAAGGTCTTGCACTAGACAACCTTGGAGAATTTGATGAAGCTATATCATACT
>ERZ1292623.1797-Hain-H51-01um-R1-1797-length-20046-cov-5_pt1 | contig 20046 bp, 15 predicted proteins | sample MGYA00564398_ERZ1292623 | MGnify/ENA primary metagenome ERZ1292623 (study PRJEB36523, sample SAMEA6512633) | groundwater metagenome | collected 2019-01-07 | study: AquaDiva: Metagenomics assemblies of 32 groundwater samples | reverse complement strand
ATTGGCCAAACCCTTGTGGCTTGAGCCATGGTAAGCCCTAATAGCCTTGGGCTTCATGGCTCAAGCGCGTAAGTCATATAATCAGTCCGCTAGAGGCGCGGAAATAGTGGCTCGGATAAGATTAATTTGAAATGATATCCCTCCCAATCTTTGACATCAAAATCGGCTCCGAATCCTTGATAAATCTTTTCGGCAGTTTCAGGTAGGAACGGTTTTAACAGCGAAGCCGAATAGATTATGATAGTTAACGCCCCGGTTAGAGTTTTTTGCAGGCTGGCAGGGTCAGTTTCTGTCCAAGGTTTTTTCTGATCAATATAGACATTGGCAAAAGTCAGCAATTCCCATAATTTGCCCAGCGCTTCGTGCAGTCTAAATTCCTCGATGGCCTTAACGTAGTTTTTTTTGGTTTCATTGATTTTATCCTCTACATCTTTTTCCAAAAACTTTTGTTCAAAAATCAGCTTATTATCCGATTTTGTCTGGATCAATTTAGCCACCCGACTGACCAGATTCCCCAGATTATTTGCTAGATCCCCGTTATACCTGTCTTCCAACTTTTTAATAGAAAAGTCACCATCTTCATTAGAGGGTATTTCGCGGAGTAAGTAGTAACGTACTGGATCAACCCCATATTTTTTGACTAACTTGAAGGGATCGACCACATTACCAATCGTTTTCGACATTTTCTGACCTTCGACTGTAATAAAGCCGTGAATATAAATCGCTTTGGGTAATGGCAGGCCAGCTGATGAAAGAATAGCTGGCCAATAAATAGCGTGAAACTTAACAATATCTTTTCCGATCAGATGACCGTCGGCCGGCCAGAATTTTTTGTACTTTTCTGATTCAACGGCATATTCCACACCAGAAAGATAATTTATAAGAGCTTCTACCCACACATAAAAAGTCGAGTCAGGATCATTAGGGACTGGCACTCCCCACGATAAGTCTTTGCTTGGCCTTGAAAAGCTAATATCCTCCAAATCTTCGAGCATTGCCAAAACCTCTTTTGTTTTATTCTCGGGTAGAATTTTTAAATCCCCCCTGGTAAGCAGATTTTTAACATCATTCTTATACTTGCTTAAACGAAAGAACCAGTTTTCTTCTTCAATAACTTGTGGCTCTTGATCATGAAGTGGACATTTACCGCTTTCTAGTTCGCCGGGTTTAACAAAAGCCTCATGGCCAACACAATACAAACCTTTATATTTTGCCTTGTATAAATCTCCGGCCTCAACAATTTTGTTCCAAACTTTTTGAGCGGTGGGCCAGTGACGCTTTTGATCGGTTGTTCTAATGAAATCGTCGTTAGAAATATTAAAAATCCCAGTAAGTTTTTGAAATTGAGAGGCAATTTCATCTACAAACTGCTGCGGATCTTTGCCAAGTTTTTCAGCCGCTTCCGCATTTTTTCTTCCATGTTCGTCCGTTCCCGTTAGAAAAAAAACTTCTTTCCCGAGCAGTTTATTATAGCGGGCTAAGACATCTGCCTGAATCAATTCTAATGCATACCCCACATGAGGTAGTGAGTTGGTGTAGGCGATACTGGTAGTTATATAAAATTTGTTCATGTATGAAGCGAAAAGCAGTCCTCCCGGACTGCTTTTAGGTTAGCTCAAAAACAGCCCAAGGGCTAGTTAGCCCGCATTGGCCATTTTCCTGCCTTCTTTCTGTTTGGCTAGGTCATCGAGGATCTCAACAATAACCACGGCAATGGGTACGGAAAGAATAATTCCCAAAATTCCGGCCATCTTGCCACCGATCAAGACAGCGATAATTACCGTAACTGGATTTAAACCCAGGGATTTCCCTAGAATCAAAGGAACCAAGACATGGTTTTCAATCTGCTGAACGGCTATGTAGAAGACTAACACCCATAGACCTAAGATCGGTGACTGTACAAAGGCCAAAGCAACTCCGGGAATAGCGGCAATCACCGGGCCGGCCAAAGGAATGATTTCTAACATCATGGCTAGAATGCCGAGCACCAACGCATATTTAATATTCAACAATGAGAGCCCGACAAAAACTGTCAAACCAACTGAAAGGGCAAGCAATAATTGCCCTTGAAACCACCGCCCTATCTTGCGTTCAGTGCGGCGCCAGAGTTTAATCGTGTAATCTTCATATTTTTCCGGTACTACGGATGAGAGAAAGCTAACTATCCCTCCCCGCATGACGGCGAGGTAGAAGGAAATGATTATCGTCGCGATAAAGGAAAGAATCCCGCCGAACACGCTGACAATTAGATTTAACACTGATTGAGAAGAAACCTGAAGAAATTGTGAAAAACTGTCCAGCCAGTTTTGAATTTCGCTGAAAAAGTCAAAGTATCTAGTAGTGGTTGTTTGTTGAGCTTTTTCCAGTGCTCCTGAAAGACTGGCCACAAACCGCGGCAGGGCGCGGGTCAGCTCGTTAATTTCAAAGGAGATAAACGGCACGATCAAAGAAAGCAGAAAGGCAATCAGGACGAAAAAGGAAAGATATAGCAACAATACGCCTAGTAGTCTAGGGACCCGCTTGCTCTCAAGCCAGTCGGCAAAGGGACCCACCGCCGAAGCAATTATGATCGAGAAGAGTAAGATTAAAATAACATCGCGCAACAGGTAAAGAAAAACGAAAAACAGGATTATGATGATAACCTTGACAATAGCCGCCGCGTGAATATGAATATCGACAGGTGTCCGTTCAGTCATCAGGCTATTTTACCATGAATTTAATATTCTGTGAATGTCAGCGTTATCTGCCGCAAAGGGACCAATCAAGGCCAGATTGAGATTCTCCGGCTTGAATATTTCACCAGCGACCGCCTGGACCGCCTCGCTAGTAACCCGGTCAATTTTTGCCAATTTCTCTTCCGGCGTAAGTAACTCTTTTTTTAGCAACTGCTGATCGGCATAAAAGGATGCCAAATCATCTGAAGACTCTAAACTGATAGCGGTTTTACCGTGGATGAAATCTTTAACTTTCTTAATTTCCACGTCTGACACCTTTTCCTCTATTAATCTACGACATTGCTGGAGGGTTACCTCTAGCGCCTCAAAAAATCTCTCATTGTTGACTCCGCCCCGGATAGCGAAATAACCCGCATCCGCGTAGGGGTTATTAGAGGCTCCAATGTAATAGGCCAACCCTCGCTTTTCTCGGATCTCTTCAAACAGACGAGAACTCATGCCCCCTCCCAAAATAACTGACATCAGGCCTAATATTTCTGTTTTGTCGCTGAAATAATCAAATGCTCTAAACCCAAGATTAAAATGAGTTTGATCGGTTTTCTTGTAAAGAGTATGCACATCCGGTTTGGCTTGTTTTTCTGTAATTCTTACCGGCGTGACTAAAGCACCCGCGCGGATATTCGAAAAATATTTTTTAACTTTTTTTCTGACGATTTTTTGCTCAACATTACCGGCCACCGCCACAACCGTATTTTTATCAAAATAGTAAGTCTGGAAATATTTTACAAAATCAGCTTTTTTGAGCGACCGGATGATAACTTTATCGCCTTGGGTCAGATAGCCAAGCGGCTGACCGTTATAAAGTAGTTCCTCAAAAATATCATTCACATAGCGCGCTGGTGTGTCCAGATACATGTTGATTTCTTCAATAATGACCCCTTTTTCCTTGGTGATTTCCGTTTCAGCAAATTTAGAGTTTTGAAAAATATCAGAAATCACATCCAGAGCCGTATCAATTTTCTCGTTGGCGCATTTTACATAATAACCGGTGTATTCTTTTGAAGTAAAAGCGTTGTATTCAGCCCCGATCGAATCCAACTCGCGTGAAATATCAAGAGCGCCCGGCCGTTTTGTCGTGCCTTTAAACATCATATGTTCTAAAAAATGGGAAATGCCATTGATTTTCTTAGTTTCATAGCGCGAACCAGTGGCTACTATAATCAACACGGTCACACTTTCGGTGTGTTCCATCGGCACGGTAATTAACCGCAAGCCGTTGGGAAACTCGTGAAAATTAAAGTGATTCTTTTCTTTGTTTAACTGCTGCATCGTCTAAAAATAACATTAATTTGAGATATTGGCAATTAAAAAAAGTCCCTCCTGAGAGAGACTCTACAACGGTGCGCTGAAGTTGTTTAAAGCATCTTTAACAGCGCTTCTGACACAGTCAAGCATCAAATCGTCAGAAGCAACCCTTGATTTATGCATTCCGCTGAAGCTCGACGATTTTGCCGAAAAGATCTTGTTTACGCCTATACCATAACCACCGGCAACAATCTCACGGCCCTTGGTTAAGCAGAGATTGACGACAGTGGTGGAAAAAATATCATTGGCTTGGTAGTGCAATCCTCTAAAAACTGAGACGGCTTGAAATATACGATGAGCCTTTGTCGACGAGCTGTTCTGGACCAAGATTGACTCGATGAAGTTAACGAGCCGATTGTTTCCAGAAAAGTAGGTCTGATCAATAACCGTGCCCTTAATACCTATGGCACTGATCAAGAAATACTCGGCCTTGAGCATTTTGGGAGTGGTTTGATTTTCTTCGGGCTCTGGCCGGTGATTTCCTGAGCGTAAACGTGGTCTGGGTTGACCAACCCGCATTTCTTCTTCGATACTTTCCAGATCTATTTTCATTGGCCCGGTAGCAGGGATCAACGTTCGAAATGTTTGGCTCCGAGACATGGCCATTGTCAGTTCATTCTGGAGTAAGCCGATAAGGGGCAACTCCGTTTCTTGCTGACGATCTGCCGTCGGCGGCATAGTGGACCACTGATTAATGGCGGAAATCATTTCGCTTTGCCATTGCTGAACGCCGTACGAACCTATCACATAAGCTTGTCCTCTTAAACCGCCCTGTTGCATCGCCGCTAGCTGTAGAATAAAACCGGCGTCAGTCCCAAATCCCTCCGGGAAAGCAAAGGTCCGATGAAGCAGCGGGTTTGAGTGATATTCGGCCGGAAAAGCTTGATAGAAGCCCTGAATATCTTTGGGCTTGAGAACTGAAAGTGTCGATTTGTCGACGTTTTGCCGGGTTACAGCTAACGCATCAACAGCATCAAACTTAGACAGGTCGTAATTTACTTTAACGTTATCTCTCAGAATTTGATCCCGGATCTCCTTCTCTTTATCCCTCTTCTGGCCGAAGCTCTGGAGAGAGAAAGCGCCTAAACCAACTAACAGCCAAAAAGTTATTTTCCCGATCCTCATTGACCACCCCCTTTATGGTTTAACTTCTTTTATCTCAATTTCAAAACCATTTTCTAAATCACGTTTTGAAGTTAACGGAAAGTTGAGCAAAAAACCGAGTTTTCCGTCAGAATCAAAATGGATTATCTGATCACGATCCAACTTAAATATCTTATTTCCGTTTATTGCCAAGAGAGCCATGAAGCTCTCATCAGGCAGCGGATAATTTAATACATTTCGTGATTTTATATTTCTAGGTGTCCAACTGGCGCCTTGGGGCCCAACACAACCTTCTGGGTCGTTGTCAGACCAGCAAATCCTGCCCCTGACGGATAGAAGATAATTGACCCCGGACTTGTAAGTAAAACTTGGCCACAGGCTGAAATCGCGAGCCTGGAGTTCCAGGGTGATATGGAACGGCGGAATATCTTTTGTCTCAAGAGCCACCGGTGTCTCAAGAGCCACCGGCGCCTGAACCCCAGTAGTGGAAGGTGATTCCTTTTCCGGTTCCGGTCCCGGTCCGGGTATTTTAATCGCCGGTGGGCTCCTTTCAGGTACAACTACCATCCCTCGTTTTTTTATTTCTTCAGCATTCTTTATCTCTATCTCTGCCTGGCGTTGTTTTTCAAGCAGCGCCTTGATTTGATTAATGACGTCAGAAGTGATGGGTTGAAGCTTCTGACTGTGGTGAGGACAATACCCTTTTCGATCGAAAAGCTCCGGAACGCCATTTTTATCCCAGCAGTACCAAATAGCGGCTTGACCACTCTGATCAAACCCTCCTAATTGTTCTAAGGTTTGAAGGCCATATGCAATCATGCTGGGGGCCGTTAAGCTTTTATTGAATCTATCTACCATCTCGATAATCTTGGCTGGCAACGCTGGAACGTATGTCAAGATCAAAGAGTAGACAATCGTTCCTAAAGCTACCAAGTAGGCTCGGTATATTAGGGTTTTGGGATTGATGCCAATACCCCAACGCTGATAACCGATAATGGCGATTATCACCGATAGCACAAAAAGGAACAATAAGTCGGGATAGTGCCGCAAAGGAAAAATGATTAAAAAAGTAGTAATGACTAATGACCAAAAAACAATGGCCGCCATCATGTCTACTTTTTCTTTCACCAGCGGGAATTTCTTTTTGAAATAACCCAAAATGATCAGAAGAGGCAAGGCCCCAACATAGGCCAGAATTACTGCCAGGGGTAACAAGGAAAGAGCCAGTTTGGTCAAGCTGTCATTTTGGAAAATAACCGCGGCTATGTAGACGAGCAGACCAACAAGGCCTAATCCTAGGGCTAGCTTGAAAATCAGCAAAAAGAAGTTGACCACGACTGACAAAACAGTGTGCCCCAATTCCACCGTGAAACCAAGAAAGGCCCTCAATAATTCCCAAAGATCTTTCAGCATGGGTTATTTCCTCCCCGTTCTCAGGGTTTTTAGTTTTTGAGTGTGGCCATGTAACAAGTTAGCCGTACCCTGAATGTCTTTTCGGAAACCACTAACTGGTTTTTCTTCTGACTCGACTGGTGTTCTGGTTTTGATAAACTCCTTAAGCAGTTTCCGCAGGGTTTCCAGATCAGCTTGGCTCAACGATTGCAGAACTTGCTTCTGCTCTTCAGTTTGGGCTGATTTTTCTAGATCAACCACTAAGTTATGAAACCCGTTCAAGAGTCTCTTACCGACTTCAGACCAAGCATCTTCTGTCACCTGTCTAAACACCCGCCCGGAAAAATTTTTCTCCGTGATCCGGTTGGTGAGATAGAAACTCATCAAGCCCAGAGTTGAAATCATGGCCGATTTGCTGATAATGCCAAGATTTTGGAGCCGTTTAGCTAAATCAGTTTCAAAGGCCTTGTCGTAAACCTTTTCCATGAAAATCTTCGACCAACCGCCAGCCATTTCTGCCAACAACTGCTCAAAATTCTGGTTCATGCTTTTTCTCCGAAATATTTAGTTGTCGAAGAACTGTCCTTAACTTAAAAGTACCACAATCGGTAGATCAGTTATATCAAGTTATCCACTTAATCTTTTTGAAAGGTAACCAGACAAATCGGCAATAGCAACCCGTTCCTGAATCATGGTATCTCGATCTCGGATAGTAACCCTCGAGTCGTTAATCGAGTCAAAGTCAAAAGTAACACAATAAATCGTGCCAATCTCGTCCTGGCGGCGATAGCGTTTGCCGATGGATGCCGTCTCGTCATATTGGCAAACAAAATGTTTTCTTAGCTGGGTGGCAATCTCTTGCGCCGGTTTAGTCAGCTCGTCTTTTTTTGACAAAGGTAGAACCGCCACTTTTACGGGAGCCAAAGTTTTCGGCAGTTTTAAAATTATTTCTTTTTCATGAACCGCTTCTTCATCGCCTGACCGCGCTTCAGTTTCGGTAAAGGAATCAACCAATATCGCTAACATCAGACGATCAATACCGCCCGTGGGCTCCACCACATAGGGTAAATACTCTTTACCGGTTTCCGGATCTTTGTATTTCAGATTGGCGCCCGAAAGCTTCTCATGATTTTTTAAGTCATAATCGGTTCGGGAGGCCAAACCCCATAGTTCACCCCAGCCCCAAGGGAAATAATATTCAAAATCCATTGTCCCCCTCGAATAATGAGCCAGACTTTCTTTTGAGTGTTCATAGCGCCGCAAATTTTCCTTCTTTAAACCAACATCGTTTAGCAGGAAATTTTCCATAAAGTCAGCCCACGCCTTGAAGTATTTATCTTCCTCCCCGGGCTTAACAAAATATTCTAGTTCAGCAATGGTAAATTCCTTGGTTCGAAAGATAAAGTTTCCGGTGCTGATCTCGTTGCGGAAAGCTTTACCAATTTGGGCGATGCCAAAAGGCAGTTTTTTTCGCGTGGTCTCGAGAATAATCTTGAAATCCGTAAACATCGTTTGAGCCAACTCACCCCGCAGGTAGGCCACGGCTTTTTCGTCCTCCACTGTACCGATAAAAGTTTTGAATAGTAAATTGAAATTTTTTGGATCAGTCCATTCGGTCTCCCCTTGATGCTTTTCGTCGGTATGGACCTGTAAATCCTCGGCTTTATCCGCCCGCAGTCGCTCATGGCAAATCTTGCATTCAACCAAGGGATCACTAAATCCTTGCACATGGCCGGAGGCTTCCCAAACCTTGGGGTTCATAATAATTGGCCCCTTAATACCGACCACATCGTCTCTTTCTGTTACAAATTTTTTCCACCACAAGGAGGCAAGGTTATTGAATAACTCGTTGCCTAAATGGCCGTAATCCCAACTGTTGGCCAGACCACCATAAATTTCCGATCCCGGAAATACAAAACCGCGGCGTTTGCAAAGACTAACTATTTTTTCCATTAGGCTATCGGTTTTTTTTAACATCCCGGATGGTTAAAAGTGTGGTTCGAAGTGAGAAATTGGTTTACTATCATTTTACCACGATCGTGGTAAAATGATAGTAATTCTATTAATCTTATTAATCCTTCTTTTTGAATTTTTAGGGTTCGACATTACCGTTACCAGTGGTATCATTTACATTAAAAGTATTAATATCCTGAATTGCGCGCGACATCTTTTCTTTGGTAAAAAGATCAGTGCCCTCGAATTTGACGTTGCGCAGTATAGCTGGGGCCTGACCAACTTGGTTAGTGGATGGACTGATTGAAACCAGGAAGTTAGCTTCATAAATTGGGAAAGCAAGCCCTACGCCGCCAGGAAGAGTACCTATGTCCCAGCTGACGATATTGGTTTTGCTGTCATAAATTGGCTGGGGCTGTGGGCCGCTGACCCTCACCGAATTTTCCCACTTAATGCCGGGTGCCAACAGGCCAGTGATTTTTGCCGGTGAAAGATCGCCTGAAGGATTGATTAATGTCCAGCGGATAGTGAAATTAGTCGTTTGATTCACCCTTGGCGGGAAAGGTCCGTTCGAGCCAAAAACGGAATCATTGACGAGAACTTTTTGATCAAAAGTGGGCGCGGAGGAAATCCGGGTGTTTACTTCATCCTTGGCCGATAATATATCCAGATCAAAATCTACCGGCACATTCGATGTTCCTAAATTAACTTTCGTCTTAACCAAGGAATTACTTGCTCCCACGCCGCCCGAAAAACTATTCTTTAAATTTACCGAAAAAACGGCTGTCCCTTTTTGGTTGGGTCTAAGCAGGGCAAGTTCGGGCAGGACTGACGAATTCCAGATAATGCTGTTGTTGCGGCTATCAAAGAAAGCATCCGAGCGAACAGTGCTAAAGTCATACATGCTTCCCTCTAGGGCAACTACCAGTGTCAGACTGGTAATATTCACATGGCTATTGTTTATAAAAGTAATCTCGTAGCGCAGTGTATCGGCCAGATGGGCAGTATAGGTGGTGGAATCATTGACCTTGATGGAAACAGACAGCAAGGGCGTGGAAATAACCGATGACGCTTCCGCTTTTTCAAAGGCTACATAGACGTCACCATTTGGGGTGGCAATTTTTTTCTGGAGAGTCACCGAGGCCATCTTGGTTTCTCTTTCCGCGCCATTCAATGTGCCCTGGATGGTAATACGTGAACCACTACCCTGCCGCAAGCTACCAATGTTCCAAGTATTAGTACCTTCGCTAGGCGGCGGGGTAAAGGAGTTGGGCTTGAAACCTTCCGGATATTTTACTTTAATTTTCAAATCAAAAAAGTCCTGATTGCTTTGATTACGATAATCTATTAAATAACTGACAGTTTGGCCATTTAGAACGCTTGGCGGAGCCACTAGCACCAAGGGCACGGCCAGAGTGGTAATGGTCGTGGCAAAAGTGGCTTCCTTTTCAAAGCGAGAGCTAACCGTCGTCGGCCGATAAGTCAAAATCGCTCTGGCCGTCTTGATATTACCCTTGTCGCCGATCACATAAGCCGAAACAGTGCGATTACCATTTTCCCCCACCGCCAATTCGCCAATGTCTATGGCTTCATTGGTGCTGTCCAAAATATTTCCGTCCCGAGTAGCGATCACGTCGGGCGGATAGAAGAAAGAAATTTTGACATCAGTCAGCGCTGCATTCGTATCATTTCTGAAAACAATTTTGTAATCCACCAGTTCGCCGGAAGAAATTTCCTTCGGGCCATTAATTTCAATCCCAATCTGGTTTTCGTTAAAAGACTGATTGCCAAAAAAATATACAAAGGCAGCACTACCGATAATTAAAAGTAAGACAATCAGCAAAAATTTTCCCATACCAAAATTGAGCCAACGCATAGAAAATCTGCCGCCCCGATTGAGCGAGCCAGGGCTTGGACTGCTTTCAGCGGCCGCAATATCACTAGGAGATGTCTCCTCAATTGGTGTTACCTCAAAATCCATCGGATGAAGATATCCTCATCATCCTATCACTTTTCTGGCGAATTGTAATGATTTGAATCTCGCACCAGCGATTTGTTCAATTTGAGCGCTGGCATCATAGCCCATGACTATTAGTAATTCTTTTTTTATTATCTCTATCGTCCTAAACAAGTTTTGCTCACTTTTTCCGGCCAGTTTATCCAGCTTTTCCAGATTTAACAACAAAAAATTCCAAAGTCGAGTATCGGCTTCGCCTTCAAACACCAGTTTATCAAACACTTCCAATAAAAAGTATCCCACCACCAACGCACGCAGGTCAGATTTAAGTCCACTAAATGTTTTTAGGGCGTAGGCGCTAGTAATTATAGGGTAGCCATTGCTGCCTACCAGCGAGAAATCAATATAATTCAATAAATCTAAATGACTGGCCTGTTTGGACGTCGAACGCCTTATGCTTTTAGCCTGATAGATTTGCTTACCGGCATGGAGGGTATAACAAACCACCATGTCGTCATATTCTCGAATCGGTATTTTTTTGAGAATTATAGCCTGCGTCCGCATATCCAAATTATACCACAAAAACCATAAAAATATCGGGTTTTTACCAATCAACTAAAATTTCTTTGACCTGACTCCTAACCACACCTTTTTCCCTGGTGCCAACTCAAACTCTTTTTCTGCATCAAAACGCAAACTGGTATTGTGGCCCCGATCAAATTTTTCCAGCAAGGTGTCGGTGGTGAGATCCTTTTCAAACTGGTGGATAGTGGCGATTAGGTCGGTATCAGCGGATTCCCAGGCGGCGCGCACTTTTTCATTCAGCTTGTATTTGGCCTCTTTTCGCATGTCTTGAATTTGGCGGACAATTTCTCGGGCGTAGCCCTCTCTGATTAATGCTTCGGTCAACTTTTCGTCCAACACTATCGTTTTCGCTTGATCCGGATCGCATTTAATTTCTTTGACATTTAACTCGTCTTTGATTAACTCTTCCAGTTCTGGATCAAATTTTTCCTTACACTTCAAAGTTGCACCGGCAAGCGGTTGTCGAACTTTGAATTGTTTAGCTTTTCTGGCGGCCAATCCTTCGGTTACAAATTTTCTAACCTCTTCCATTTGAGTCGTAATTAGTAATTGGTCATTAGTAATTCGTTGTTGTGTCAGCGGCCAGTCATCTAGATGTACACTTTGCGTTTGCGGCTTCATGCCTTTGTGTAACCGCAAGTGCAAATCCTCGGCCAGAAATGGCGTAAAGGGGGCGATGATTTTAGCGAGCCGACGCAAAATGTAGCGTAAAATGGAGGCAGCGTAAGCGAGCTCTTCTAAACTAGCTGGTCGCTGGAATCGCTTGCGCGAGCGCCTGACCCACCAGTTGGAGAGATCATTAATAACAAATTCCTCAATGCCGCGGGCAGCAGTGGTCGGATCATATTCATCCAAATATTTAGTAACGCGAATGATCAGTGACTCGAGGTGCGAAACTAACCAAATATCAAGCTTATTTCGCGGTTCAGGGCTATCCGTGGCCATGGTTTCGCCCAAATATAGTTCGTAAAATCTAACCGTGTTTTGGAGGGTGCTAATAAAGCCAAAAAGTTTAGTCTGGATGTCCTTTATCGAGACCGGTATGGAATTGCCCGGGCTGGTCACCGTATAAAAATACCAACGGATTGAATCAGCACCAAGCTGTTCCATCGTATCGTTAGCCATCATCATGTTACCTTTAGACTTGGACATTTTTAATCCCTTAACATCAAGGGTATGTCCCACTACAATCAGGTTCTTATAGGGGGTCTTGCGGCCAAGCGCAGTGGCAATGGCCAACAAGGTATAAAACCAGCCTCTGGTTTGGTCGATAGCTTCACTAATATAATCGGCCGGAAATTGAACTCCACTATTAACTAGTTTTTTGTTTTCAAAAGGATAATGCCATTGCGCCAGAGGCATTGAACCGGAGTCAAACCAAGCGTCGGCTAATTCCGGAATTCTTTTCATCGGTCCTTTGCACTTTTTGCATTTTATAGTTATCTCATCCACGTAGGGTCGATGGGGGTCTATCCCACCCTCATCATTACGCGGGTAATTTTTAAAGAAAACTTTGATCAACTTTCCCTCCAAGGGGTAATTCTTATCGTGCTCTATGATTAATTGTTTCTCGCTCAAGCCACTAGCCAGGCCCTGCAAAATCCAAATCGGATCACCGTGCGTAACCAAAAGAATTTTTTTACCCGCCTGGTTTTGTTCCAGTTCTTTTACGAGCGACGCTGCCCTAATTTTGACATCCCGCCACCTTTCCCCCTCGCCTCGTCTGGTGTCGAAATCCACTTTAATTTCAGGCGGGATGCATAAGGGATGAGCTTGGCCCTCGCAAGCCGTCCCATGGTCCAGTTCCTTTAGTCTTTTATCGGTTTTGTATTTAATGCCAAGATAGTCAGACACAATTTGGGCACTATGCTTAGTGCGCAAAAATGGTGAAGTGATAATTAAATCAACACCGCCGCTTTTTTTAAGATCGCGGGCAATCTTGGTAATTTGTTCCACTCCTTTGGGAGTTAAGTCGTAGGTGTCACTTTCCAGTTGCGAGGCAATGATGCCTCCTTTGACCACCAAATTTTTGGTGCTCATGCCATGGCGGAGCAGGTAGTACGTATTTTTTTCTTTATATCTATTTTTCTCCAGTTCTTCAAAAGAGCCAACAATAATATGCGTCTGGCAATTAACGCATGTCCAAATCGGCAGGGGCGTGCCCCAATATCTTTCCCGGCTTAGATTCCAATCCTTGCCCTCCTTTATGAATTCACCGAAACGCCCATTTTTTAGGTGGCCTGGTATCCAATTGATCGTTTGGTTATTTTTCAACAACTGTTTATTTACCGCCGACATTTTGATAAACCAGGAATTTTTAGCGTAATACAAAAGTGGTGTGTCGCAACGCCAACAAAAGGGATAGGTGTGGAGATGATCCTCCGTTTTCAAAAGAAGATTTCTCCTCTTCAGATAATCAATGATGCCTTTTTCGGCGCTCTTTACGTACTGGCCGCTAAATTCAGGTACGTCGCTGGTAAATTTACCCTGTTCATCTACGGTATGATGAGTTGGCAAATCCGTTTTTTTGCCCAGCTCATAATCCTCTTCTCCATACATCACCGCCGTATGTACAATTCCGGTACCATCGGTCGTGGTAACAAAATCCGCCGGATAAACCCGATAAGATGTTTTTGATTTTAAGGCGGCAATATCAAAGAGTGGCTTATATTGCAGTCCAACCAGTTCTTTGCCTGAAATTTCTTTTAATATTCTTACGCCTTCATTACCTAACTTAGCCACTAAGTCTTTTGCCAAAATATATCGCTCGCCATTTTTTTCGGCCTCCACATATTTTATTTTCTCACCTACCGCCAAAGCCACGTTGCCCGGCAGTGTCCAGGACGTAGTCGTCCAGGCCAGAAGGTAGGTTTTGGGTTTTAGGTTGTGAGTTTCAGGATTTTTAATTTCGAACTTTACGTAAACCGAGGTTTCGGTAACATCCTGGTAGCCTTGGGCAACTTCATGACTCGAAAGCGGCGTACCGCATCGGGTACAAAAGGGCACAACTTTATGGCCTTGGTAGAGAAGTTTTTTGTCCGCAATTTTTTTTATCACCCACCAAACTGATTCAATGTAGCTAGGCTCATAAGTAATGTATGGATTGTCCATATCAATCCAAAAACCCATTCGCTCAGTCATTTTTTCCCACTCTGTCTTGTATTTCCAGACGCTCTCGCGGGCCCGCCTGTTAAACTTAGCAACGCCGTATTCTTCAATTTCTTTTTTGCTCTTTAAACCCAGCTGTTTTTCCACCTCGATCTCTACCGGTAGGCCGTGCGTGTCCCAGCCCGCTCGCCGCAGGACAAAAAATCCCCGCATGGTTTTATATCGGCCATACAAATCTTTGTAAACCCGAGTTAAAAAATGACCGATATGGGGAAGGCCGTTGGTTGTCGGCGGACCTTCATAGAAAACAAAAGGTTTAGCCTTTTTTCTTTGGGCGAAACTTTTTTGAAAGATTTTGTTATCCTTCCAAAATTTGAGGATTTTAGTTTCGGTTTTTTTGAAATCTTCTCCCTGCATGTTATAGTTAAAAACGATGACAAAATTCGCGTTACTGGCGCTGACGGCGCTTTTTTTAATCAATATTTATACCGGCGTGCTGGAGGGCTGGGGCAATAATTATTGGCTAAGCGCCGCTTTCCATTTCCTGGGCGGTTTCTTTGTGGCCGAACTGATTTATTCATATTACCATAACCACTTTCGCAGCCTGCCTCAATATTTGCAGATTTTGGTGGTTGTCGCAATGACAATGGGGGTGGGAGTGCTTTGGGAATTTGTTGAATTTAGTGCTTACAAAACGCTGACCGAACGAATTTATCATGCCTATCAATACCGGGTATATTTTATGGGCGACTTAACGGATACCATTTTTGACCTCCTGATGGATACTTTAGGGTCAATCGCTTTTTTATCCTTGTCTTTATTTTTTCAAAAAGGCAGCAGGCGCTAGATCTGCTTTAGCGTACCGATACCTAATATGGCCAGCCCTCGACTTAAAACGGCAGCGACTGTTTTAATCATAGTTAGACGGGCACCAAGCCTGGTCTGATCCTCGTCGTTAAGCACGCGCACTTTTTCGTAGAAATTATTAGCGCGGTTAGCTAGGTCGAAAAGATACAACGCCAGTGGATTGGTAAGATCGGCTGCTTGGCACTGACCAAGCACATCAGGAAACTCAATGATCTGTTTAATCAAGGCCAGTTCACTCGATTCAGCAATTTTAGAAAAATCGGCCTTTATTGTACCAAGAGTGGCAGCCTTGGCTGTGATACTTGTAAGTCGGGTATATGTATATTGCAGATAGGGTGCGCTATTGCCGGAGAAATCTAGCATCCTCTGCCAATCAAAAACCACATCAGAATTACGGTGTTCTTTAAGGAGCTCGTATTTGAGGGCGCCTACGCCAACCGTCCCGGCAATTTTTTCTTTCTCATCTTCAGCGATAGCTGGATTTTTGTTCTCAACAATTTGCCTGGCCAGGGCGACGGCGCGATTAAGCACATCCTCTAAAAATATTGTCCTACCTTCACGGGTAGCCAATTTTTTCTTGTTTTCTCCCAGTACTAGACCATATTTAACGTGGTTTAATTTGGCTCGGGTTAGGCCCAGAATTTTGGCAATGGCAAAGAGCTGTTCAAAGTGCAACGATTGCTCATTACCCACAACATAGAGGATCTTGTTTGGCCGGTACTCATCAAGACGATAGCGGAGGTTGGCAATGTCGCGCGTTAGGTAAAGGCTGGCGCCATCGGACTTTCTGATAAGAGCTGGCGGTAAACCGTAGGCATCAAGCTTAATCACTACTCCCCCCTCCGATTCTTGGGCGATGCCTTTGGCCACCAGATCAGCCACCAAGCCCTTTAACTGTTTTTCGTAGAAGCTTTCGCCAATATCAACATCGAATTTTATGCCGAGCCGAGCATACACATGATCGAAAGATTTTAGTGATTCAGCCTTGAACCATTGCCATAACCTATGATTTTCCTCATCCCCCTCCTCTAATTTTTTAAACTCGGCCTGGGCGCGAACATCTAAGTCTGGATCCTTTTTAGCTTCCGCATGAAACTTAACATACAGCTCATGTAGAGTTTCAATGGGGGCTGATTTTACTGCTGCTTCGTTTCCCCAGAGTTTGTAGGCGGTAATGAGTTTGCCAAATTGCGTTCCCCAATCGCCTAAGTAATTCCAGCGGATAATCTTATAGCCAGACATTTCGTAAATATTGGCCAGAGCATCGCCCAAAATAGTAGTCCGGAGATGGCCAACATGCATTTTTTTGGCAATGTTTGGCTGGGAATATTCGATGATTACCGCCTTCCCCTGGCCAAAATTGCTAGTGCCGTAACTTTCCTTGCTTTCACTGATTTCCTTTAGTTGTTTTTGGAGGTAACTATGACTTAGAAAAAAATTAATATAGCCGCCGTTGGCTACAACTTCGGAAATTTCATCAGGTTTGTCATTGAGTATTTTATCCGCAACCCTTTTAGCTAAAATATTTGGATCAATCTTGTAATCTCGAGCAAAATGGAATAATTCAGAAATTGAATAATCAGCCAAGTTATTTTTTGGCCTTTCCAGTTCAATTTCTTTTATTCTTGCATAAAGAGGCAATATTGGGTCATCATTCCGTTCTTTTCTGATTTCATCAAGCACATCGGCCAGGGCAGAATCATATTTCTTTTGTATTATCCCTTTTATCATTATTAGAGAATTCTAACACGAAACGCCACAATTTGTCCTTGTATTTTCCGGCATAGTCAATTCCAATTCTGGGCGTTTTCTTGATTTGGTTTAGTCCGATCTCAACGCCAGTGTCTTCCAACCAGAGCTGATGACCAGTGACGAGATCTTCTTTGTTTAAACCTTTATCAATTTTTAAATAGCGGCATAACCTACCCGGACCAGTTATATTTTCACTATTATTTCCCCACGATCGTGGTGAAATGATAGTGTCATGGTCTAACGCTAAATTTAGATAACCCCCCCTGATTAACACGGCGGCTGGGCAATCAATCTTTTCGGTAACGATATTCAAACAGTGATACCGGCCGTATATCAGGTAAATATAGGCGTGGCCGGCCGGACCGAACATAACTTCGGTGCGCGGAGTGCGGCCTTTCGAAGCGTGACTGGCTAGGTCGTTAGGGCCGATATAGGCCTCGGTTTCTGTGATCATTGTCCTGATCTTCCGCTTGCCAATTTTTCGGATTAAAAACTTACCCAATAATGCGCGGGCCACTTTGAGCGTGGGTTGTTCGAAAAAGTGTCTTGAAAGGCGATTCGATTCCATGTATACTTTTTTATCATGTACGATATCGAAAAACAAACTATCGAGGCCGTGAAAAAAGTTTCACCGGCGGTGGTAAGCATTGTCATTTCTAAGCTAATGCCTAAGATGAGAAAGATTCCCTTGGGTCAATTTTTTGGTCCTTTTGGATTTCCGCTGCCACCCCTGGGCGGTATGCCACCCACGGATGACATGCCTGAACCAGGAGTGCCTCATGGCCAGGGAGAAAAAATAAAAGTGGGAGGCGGCTCTGGTTTTATCGTTCATCCCGATGGACTGATTTTGACAAATAAGCACGTGGTGTTTGATCCCGATGCTGAATATACGGTTGTCACCACGGATGAAAAAGAGTATATCGGCCGGGTAATCTCACGCGATCCGGTAAACGACATAGCGGTGTTAAAAATTGATGCCAAAGGTCTGCCCACCATTAGACTGGGCAATGCGAATAAAATCGAATTGGGACAGACCGTGATCGCCATTGGTAATGCCCTCGGACTTTTTACCAATACCGTTTCCAAAGGCATTATTTCCGGTGTCGACCGAAAAATTTCAGCCTCACTTGGTCAAGGCGGCGAAATTGAGAACCTGCGAAATGTAATTCAGACCGATGTCGCTATCAATCAAGGTAACTCCGGAGGACCGCTTATAAATCTCGATGGTGAAGTGGTGGGTATTAACACGGCGATTATTTATGGGGCTCAAAATATTGGATTCGCTTTGCCCATTAATTGGGCGAAATCAGACCTGGAAGACATTATTAAGCACGGCCGGATTATTAGGCCATATATGGGCGTAAGGTGTCTGATGTTAAACAAGATACTGCAAGAAAGATATGATTTGCCGGTGGATTACGGCGCATTGGTAGTCAAAGATCATATTCCGGGAACTTATGCGGTAATTCCCGACTCCCCCGCTCATAAGGCCGGCGTCAAGGAAAACGATATTATCCTTACTATCAATGGGGAAAAACTCACCGAGAAAAATGAGCTCGTGGACGTGGTCCAAAATTTTAAAGTAGGAGATGAACTCGAGATGACTTTTATGCGCGGCAGTAAAACGATGAAAGCGAGGACGGTGTTAGAAGAAAGAAAATAGTAACTTTAATATCTGAAGTAATATCTCATTTTAGTTTTTTTAGCTTTAAGGAATTTCTGGCAAAAATTAAGGGCTTGATTGGGATCAAAGTATTTACAGCTGAAGATTTCGATAAAAGCCCGATCTTTGGTTTCGTCAAAATGCAAAGTGACCGAGGAGGTTTCGATAAACTGCATGGCCGAATAGCCCAATAGTTTTCCCTGACCGAATTTTTTAATCAAAGGTGGGCCGAACCGCTTCATTTTGATCCGCTGGCACAGGCCAATGATTAACTGGCGGATTTTCCTGGGCTGGCGGATATACTCCGGCTGGCAATTATGTAAATCCAAAGAGGCCAGCATTCCCCAGCACTTTAAGTTTTCGTACTTTTTATTGAGATCGGGCGAGTTAGGTTCTTCTTTCAACTCTTATTAGCCGAGGAGAATTAGTTTGTTTTTTACCCCTCAAATTGAAGCCGCTAGGTTGATAATAATCCATAATACAACAGTGGTAGCATGGCGCAATTGTTGATATCTTAAAAACGATGGTGATCTACGCTTTAAATCAACGGGCTAAATTTGATTATCAGATCCTTGAAACTTTTGAGGCCGGTTTGGTATTGGCGGGATATGAGGTTAAATCAATCAAGTCGGGGAAAGTTTCAATCCGAGGAACTTATGTGAAAATCATAGCCGATGAGGTCTGGTTAATCGGCGCCGTCATCCCTCCCTATCAGGCGGGCAATACTCCGCCCGACTATGACACCCAACATTCCCGGAAACTGCTTTTGAAAAGCAGGGAACTGAAGTATCTGATCGGGAAGTCTAAAGAAAGGGGATTAAGTATTATTCCATTACGGCTTTATGATAGGCACGGATTGATCAAACTAGAAATTGGTCTTGGTCGTGGGAAGAAAAAAATTGATAAGCGAGAAATGATTAAAAAAAGAGAGATAGAAAAGACTTTGAGAAGAAAGATAAATTAAAAACGACCCCCATCATCTATCGGTTCAATCTCCCTTAGATTGACAAAGACGCTAATTTAGAATAAATTGCAGGCAGATTTAAGTTAATTTGGGCCTGACAGGCTTCGATGGTAATAATTTTACAGCAGGTGCAAGTAGTGGATGATTGTCACCACTCAAAACATCAGTCAAAAATTTAAACGCAAACCAAAATTTCGCGTTTGCCGTCTAACTTAGTTAGATAGCCGTTTGGCCGTCGATTCTCGCTAGGCGGATCCAAGCGTCATTAGCGAGGACCTCTTAGATGCTGGTTGCTATGACAGCATTTAGATTGTAACTTCCACAGCACGAGCTAGGTAATTTGGTCAGTCTTCTACCCTATCTCGTATATTAAGACCGACTAAACTTGTAGAGCTTGTGTAATCTTACATCCAGACGGGGTTTCAATACCCCCAGGTCCACTTGGTAAAGAAAAACCCATTAAAATGGGTTTTTCTTTACCAATATGTACGGATGACTGATGTAAATGAACTGCTTCATTCATGGGTGTATCGAGGGACCGCAGCTATGTCCTGGCGACAATTGGGAAGAAGGACTGTGAGGAAGGGTCGAAACTAAATTTTCGGAAGAAATTTAAGCCATACACATTAAGTTTTATTGTCATTTGTCAATGATAGCTATT
>ERZ1292623.1796-Hain-H51-01um-R1-1796-length-20048-cov-34_pt1 | contig 20048 bp, 19 predicted proteins | sample MGYA00564398_ERZ1292623 | MGnify/ENA primary metagenome ERZ1292623 (study PRJEB36523, sample SAMEA6512633) | groundwater metagenome | collected 2019-01-07 | study: AquaDiva: Metagenomics assemblies of 32 groundwater samples | reverse complement strand
TTCAAAAAATCGCCGAAATTCTTACTCCTGGTTCCAAGCTATTGACCTGAAAACGCCCAGCTCAAGGCGTACCGCTAATAGGCGCTAACATTCTACTCCTCTCCGCCTAACTCTTCCAAAAGCTTCTTCGCCTGCGCGCTTAATTTTTTCGGCGCTTTGATGGTGAAACTCACAAGCAAGTCACCACGGCCGTAAGAACCGAAATGCGGCATCCCCTCCCCCTTCACGCGCAGATCTTCTTTAAGGTTAAAATGCGCCGGAATTTCGAGAGAAACCTTTATGGCACTTATAGTTGAAACTTCGATCTTTTTACCCATAAGAAGGCCAACAATATTCAAATCGTGTTTCACGACAAGATCGTCATTTACGCGTTTGAATGTCCCGTGCGACTGAATATTAATTCGCACATACAAATCTCCTCCCGCCGCTCCGCGTTGACCGGCTTCGCCTAAATCTTTAATTTTTATAATCTGGCCATGCTGGATACCGGGCAGAATTTCCACGCGAACGTCGCGATCATCAAGTATTCGTCCGGTGCCGGTGCATTTTTTACAAGCCTTTTCGGGAACCTGTCCCGTGCCGCGACAAGCTTCACAAGTCTTTACGCGCGAGAAGGTCCCAAAAAACGTCCTCTGATTTTCACGCACTTCACCCTGACCGTTGCACGTCGAACACGCCTTAAATCCCGAACCTGTTTCAGCGCCTTGCCCCTTGCATACGTCGCAACGAACATAGGTTTTAATTTTTAAATCTTTTTTTATTCCATGAAAGGCATCTTCAAGTGTTATCTCGAGTCCAACTTCCAAATCGGAACCACGTTCATACGTCCTCCGGCGCGGCTTAACGCCTAATCCCTCAAAAAGATTATCAAGCATATCTCCAAGGTCACCAACATCCCCAAATCCCTGCCCGGAAAATCCGTCGAACGAACCAAAGTCCCATCCCTGATGACCTCCTTGCGCGCCAAAACCGCCGAAGGGTTCGGCCGTTCCATAGTGGTCATAATTCGTCCGCTTTGTTTTATCGGAAAGTATCTGATATGCCTCGTTAATCTCTTTGAACTTTGAAGAATCCCCGCCGGATTTATCGGGGTGATATTTGTGCGCCAAACGCCGATACGCTTTTTTAATATCGTCTTCAGTAGCGCCTTTTTCAACTCCTAAAATTTTATAATAATCTTTGGACATAGTTAATAAAAAATCTATAGAAGGCAGCACCCTCTATTAAAAAGAAAAGTTAGTAGTCTATTGTTTCTTTACTGCGGCTTTCACCAAAGACATGGATGAAACCAAATGAAATAAGTAGCTGATAGAAAAAAAGACTAACCATCCCGATAAGCCAGTAGAAAATTGTACCCAAGCCGCGGATGACGAAAAATACCGTTACCACCCACGCGATAAAGAAATTTGAGCCGAATTTTTCCTTCCAGTTATTCAAAAATGAAGAAACGATATCATAAAAAACATCTTTCGCGGCTCGGTCGGCATCGATCGCGACTCCCACGCTCTTGCTCACGTTATCGATGAGCACATCAGCAGCATTCGCAACGGTACTCTCTTGTTCTGCGGGTCGAAGCTTTCGAAATTCCTCAATTGATCTTCCTTGAATCCACTGAATACTCTCAACGAGCGTCCTGAAGGATTCGGAAAGTTTTACTTCGGAATAGAATTGATTCGTAATGCCGGTTGCCCACGAGTAAAACGCGTCAAATGCCGGGCGAGGAACATATGCCTGTTGCGCGTCGAGATGGGGGTAGTAAAGGATAACGAGAAGCAACGCCATGCCGGTAGTAAACTTACTCAGGTGACCGATAGAAATTTTAAGAAAGCGGATATTTAAACTGTTGTGTATCTCTTGCCGCGCGTTCAATTCTCCCAAAAAAAGAAAGATAATCGTTACGCCGGCGGCAAGCGACAAAAGGTTCGTCGGTAAATCATAGAAAAATACAATGATTGCCGCGACCTCGAAAACCAAGACAAAAAACCTGCGTGAAAACCACTTCGTAAAGAAAACTCCGAGCAAATTCATTACCGAAAAAACCGAAAGCGCGGCAAAGGCCCAAAGATATCCCACAGTTCCGTCCACATAACCGCGATAGGCGTAACCAAAAAGAAGCGCCGAAAGAATAATCAGCGCGTCAAAAACCATCGATTTATAAAAACCGGGCGGGCGGGTAATCTTCGCGGAAGACTCCTGCCTAACTAGATTTTGGCTCTTCTGCTGGATTGGGATTTGCACTGCTTTGGTCTTTATTATACATTGTTTGACCGATTTTTTGAACTTCGGAGGATAAATTGGCGGTTGCGGATTTTATCTCGTCGATCACGTCCGCATCTTTTACCTTTTTCAAGGCTTCTACTTTTTCTTCAACGCTTTTTTTAATCTCATCACTCACCTTTCCTTCGGCGTCCTTCAACGACTTTTCGGCAAGATAGATAAGACTCTCTGCTTGATTGCGCGCTTCAATAATTTCCCGTCGCTTGGCGTCGTCTGCGGCATGCTGTTCCGCCTCCTTTTTCAAACGTTCAATTTCGTCCTTTGACAAACTTGTCGTTGCTTCAATCCTTATGGATTGAGTTTTCCCGCTTCCTTTATCTTTGGCGGAAACATTTAAAATACCGCTCGCGTCGATATCAAACGTTACTTCAACCTGCGGCACGCCGCGTGGCGAAGGAGGAATCCCGTCCAAAATAAAATTTCCCAACGTGCGGTTATCGGACGCCATCGGACGTTCTCCTTGAAGCACATGAACCTCAACCGATGTTTGGTTGTCGGCGGCAGTCGAAAAAATCTGTGATTTTGAAGTAGGAACGGTTGTGTTCTTCGGAATCATCGGCGTCGCGACGCTTCCCAATGTTTCGATACTAAAGGTAAGCGGCGTAACGTCCAAGAGAAGAATGTCCTTTACGTCTCCCTGGAGTATTCCCGCCTGTACAGCCGCCCCGATCGCAACCACTTCGTCCGGATTGATTCCCTGGTGGGGATCTTTTCCGAAAAGTTTTTTTACCGCCTCCTGGATCGCGGGCATTCTGGTCTGTCCCCCGACCATCACGATTTCGTTAATGTCGGAAAGATTAAAACCGGCGCCTTTGGGCGCGGCAGCGGTAACGGTTTCCTTAACAAGCGCGATGGATTTTGCGACGTAATCCTTAACCAAATCTTCAAGTTTCGCCCGAGAAAGTTTCATCAAAAAATGCTTTGGCCCGCTTGAGTCCGAGGTAACATAAGGAAGATTAATCTCGGTCTCCAAGGCAGTCGAAAGTTCGTGCTTCGCGCGCTCCGCCGCTTCTTTAAGACGCTGAAGCGCGAGCGGATCTTTTGATATATCAATGCCTTCTTGTTTTTTGTATTCCGCGACCAAGTACTCGTTGATTCGTTTGTCAAAATCATCTCCTCCTAAACGCGTATCTCCACCGGTCGCTTTGACTTCAACGGTATCGTCTCCAACTTCAAGTACGGAAACATCGAACGTTCCGCCCCCAAAGTCATACACTACGATTTTCTCACTTGTCTTCTTGTTTAATCCATAGGCAAGCGCCGCGGCGGTCGGCTCGTTGATAATTCGTTTTACGGTCAGTCCGGCAACTTCACCCGCGTTTTTAGTCGCTTGTCGCTGAGCGTCGTCAAAATATGCCGGCACGGTAATCACCGCCTCTGTTACTTTTTCACCAAGCTTCGCTTCCGCATCGGCCTTCAATTTCGACAATATCATCGCCGAAATCTCCTCCGGCGTGTACCACCGGTCACTCATCTTAATCTCGATTCCGCCCGAAGCCGACGCCTTTATTTCGTACGGAAGCCACTGCTTATCCTTTTGAATTTCCGGATCGGCAAATTTACGCCCGATCAAACGCTTTACGGAAAAGATAGTATTCTTCGGATTCGTAATAGCTTGGCGTTTTGCGAGAAGTCCCACGAGACGCTCACCTGTTTTGTTCATCGCGACGATAGAAGGCGTCGTGCGATTGCCTTCTGTATTTTCCAAAATGCGCGGCTCGCCGCCTTCGGTCACGGCAATCGCGGAGTTTGTTGTTCCTAAATCAATTCCTATAATTTTTGGCATGGTATTTGAATTTTAAAGTTTTTTATTCTTACGTACCACTTGTCACTTGTCACTTCCCCTAGCTACCCTTACGCGAACCGGTCTTACTATTTTATCATATAAACGATATCCGGGTTCTATCTCTTCTACCACGGTGCCAGGAGGTTCCTCGGATTCAATATCGCTGATTGCCTCGGCGATGGACGGGTCAAGGGGTTTCCCGATTTTCGCATTCACGCGTTCAAGTCCCTTCCGCTTCAAAACATCCTCAAATTGAGCGCGAATCATGTAGATTCCCTTCTCTAAAGGCCCGACTTTCTCCATAATCGATATCCCAAGATCAAAGTTATCGAGAACTCCGATCAAATCAATGATCAAATCTTCGGTGCCATAACGCGAGATCTCTTCCAAACGCTTCAGCTCGTCTTTTTTATAGTTTATGAAATCCGCCTTCGCTCTCTGCCACCCCGCCAAGTATTCATCACGTCGCGACTCGCACTCCGCAAGCTTTTCTTCGAGCGATTTTTCGTTTTGATTTTCTTCCGCCATAATTTTTATGAGAGATGTTGGAACACACTAATGACCTTTTGGTAATTCATACGCTTTGGCCCGATCGCAAGAAGCAGAATATTTTTGTCACCGTCGCGGTATTCACTCGCGATAACGGAAAGCTGACTGCTTTCGGTCACGGGACTTCGTTTCCCGATAAAAACGCGGACATTCGAAACTTCTTGAAAAATACCTCTTGCTTCTTCCAAACGTTCATCAAGATTTTCAAAATCCCTTACCACTTCTTTGATTTCACCGGGATCCTGCCAATCGAGTTGTTCCAAGAGGCCGTCAAGTCCGTCTTTGTATACATGCCCGCCTTGAAAGTCGTCTATCACCCCCAAAATACCCAAGTGATCCGACATACTTTCGATCAGATCTTCCCACTGCGATCGCTTCAAAAAATGTTCGAACGTGCGATCAAGCGAATTATGCTCTTCGTTCTTTTCCAGAATTCTTTCGACAAAAAATTGATAACCGGTATCGCTCGGAACACGTCCCGCGGAATGGTAGGGCTGTTCCAAAAAACCCATCTCCGTCAAAAGCTGAAGCTCGCTTCGAATTCTTGCCGGCCGAATGCCAAAATCATACTGATCAAAAAGCTCTCCCGAACTCACGGGCTCTCCCGTTTTAATGAACTCCCTGATGCTCGTCTCTAAAATTTTCGCGGTCCGATCTTGCAGCATCAAGGGTAGTATAGCAAAGTTGGCAATCTCATGTCAAGATTGCCAACAGGCAATCGAAGATCCTGAGTTCAACGAATGGTTCAAGATTGCCAATTCAAAAAAGGTTCTTGTCTAATAATTCTTTCAGATAAATATCTAAATGATCCGGCTTATTCGGATTAATTGTTCCAAGCTCTTCCCGACTAAACCATTGATAGCTACGGTGCTCCTCATTATCCAACACTGGCTCGCCGTGAATCTCCCCTACATACGTTAAACGAACCACATGCCGTCCCGGAACACGGAGAATGTCTTGTGCCGCAATAAGTTTCGGCTCTCCTGTAAGTTCCAACCCCGTCTCTTCTTTGATTTCGCGTTTCAAATTCTCTAAAAGCGAGATACCTGGATCAATCCGCCCTCCGGGAATATCCCACACATCCGGTGCTTCAGGATATTTCTCCGCTGAACGTTGCAGAAAAAGGTACTTCCCTTCTTCGTTCTTTAGTAACGCCTTTACGCCGACTTGGAGCTCCATTTGCTATACTATAACTTATGGTGAACCCAAAGGGAAACGCAACCTGGATAAATCTCGTGCGTCCGAACACTCAAGAGATTGAAGAGCTCGGTAAAAAATACAAGCTTCATCGGCTGATCGTCGAGGAACTCAAAAGTCCCTCCGCGAGAGCGTTCGTAGAAAATCATAAAAACTATCTCTATCTCGTATATCAATTCCCCATCTATGATCCCGTTGACAAAGTTTCGCGACGGAGCGAGATGGATTTCGTAATCACCAAGAAAGAAGTCATCACGATAAGTTATAACAACGAAGAGCTCATCCGCGAATTGCAGAAAGAGTGGGGACCGAAACAGCAAACGTTCGAAAACACGCTCCAACTCACCCACAAACTTATTGAAGCAATCCTTGCATTCCAAGAACGCCAATTGACGCATATCCGTGAAAAAGTGGACGTGGTAAGCGGAGAGCTTTTCCGCGACCGCGAAAGCGAACGCGAACGCAATCTTCTGGAAAAAATTTCTTATTTAAAACGCGACATTTCCCAATATCGCATCATTGTGCGCCCTCAACAGCATCTTCTTGAATCGCTGTTTCACGGCGGATGCGAATTCCTGGGCGAAGGATGCCAGATTTATATGAACGACCTGATCGGTGAGAACATAAAAATTTTGGACCAACTTGAGGATTACCGCCAGGCCGTGGACGACTTCGAGTCAACCAATAACCAGCTGATCGGCATCAAAAACGCGCAAGTCGTAAAAACTTTTACTATCCTCGCATTTCTCACCTTCCCCATGATGCTCTTCGCCGCGCTCTTCAGTATGAATACAAAAGACACACCACTTGTGGATCATCCACAGGGATTTTGGATAATATTCGGCATTATGGGACTCGCTATGCTCGGCATGTTCGGATATTTCAGGAAGAAGGATTGGATATAAAACTCCGCTTTTCTTTTTTTTGAGAACCAGCGTCGTTTTCTACTGAAAACGCGCCTGCATCTCGGTCGCCTCCGCGGCCTCCGATAGCTTCTCAAAAAAAGAAAAGCTCCGTTGTTGTGAAAATCGGGGATTCAAGCGATAGGGTTCCGAGGGCTTCTCTAAAAGTTATCCTTCGCCTTGTTAAATTAATTAAATAAAAAGACCGCCAATTTCTTGACGGTCGTGTGAATCACCTCCTTTCCTTAGTTAGTGATGGCCTCAATAAGGACAGAGGGGCAGCACTACCCTGGCACTCATGACTTTGCCCTCCATCGAAACGGTGAACTCGAACTTCCGGAACGGTATCTTGGATTTCCCGTCGTAAAGATCTACCTTGAGACAAAGCACGATCGGATTGGAAGGAGTGAGGTGGCGTCCATACGTTCGGCGCAGAATGTGAAATTCCAACCGACGTGTTACCGGGAGGTCATCCGAGAGATAGAGGCGTACCTTCTCCGGAGCCGTCGGGAGCATGGAAATCATACCAACACTACTCACTGCGCCTGCGCTGATCTGCTTAATCAAGTCAAAGACAGTACCAACCGCGCCTCCTTTGTGAAGTATGGCGTCGCTCTTGAGCTGTTTCCGAAGTTCTGCAGAGAAAAACACAGATATCTTTTTCACCATCGCGATTTCTCCCTTCGAGAGTCGGCTCGCTGTGGCCGTTTGTAAAAGAATCTAACTGGACTGTTCCAACTACTTTTTACATTATAGCATACCATAATATAATCTGTCAAGTACCTCAAAAAAAAGACCACCAGCTTGCCTTGTTAGAAGTTGTACTTCTAAGCGGGGCACGTTGTGGTTCCGATTGTTCAAGATTTGGTGAGGAGGAGCATATTAATTGTAAGATGCCCCTCCTCGAAAACTACAGGCAAGGCCTGCATCACTTTTTACACTGTAAGGGCGCACCCTCCAGCAACCGGGTTGGGTTAATCCCGGGTTACCCGTGCATGCGCGCTGACCGCGCTGCAATGTATAATCGCTGCACCTCCCCTCTCTCCGAGAAGCTGTACTCTGGTACTAAAATCATTATAGCACATCTACGCTCTCTGTCAATACCCTCGAAAAACCTTCAAAAATAAGCGATAATCTATGGGCAAGATTAAATATCAAAAACCAAAGATTAAAGTTGAGGAATTCCTCATTTTTAATTTTTGAACTGTCATTTTGATCTTTGATTTTTAAACTTTGAACTAAAATTTATGCTTCTCCTTAATACCCTCTCCAAGGAATCACGAATGGTCACGAAAAAATGAAACTCACGAATACGCTGTCAGGAAAAAAGGAACTACTCCCCAAGCCCGAAAAAGGAAAACCCCTGCGAATTTTTGTTTGCGGACCAACCGTCTACGACTTTCTCCATATCGGGAACGCACGGACGTATTTGGTTTTTGACACGTTCGTAAAATATCTCCGCTCGCAAAAGATAAAGGTAAAATATCTCCAAAATATTACCGACATTGACGACAAGATCATAAAACGGGCACAAGGAGAAAAAGTAACTCCCAAGACAATCGCGAAACGATACAAAAAGATCTACTTCAATAGTATGAAGCGTTTAGGAATTACCGCCGTGGACATTTACGCGCCGGCTACAAAATATATTCCCCAGATTATAAAGCAAGTAAAAACACTTATAGCAAAAAAACATGTCTATGAAATCGAAGGTGACGGATATTATTTTGATATCACCACTTTTAAAAATTACGGCAAACTCGCCCGTCGCACGGTAGCGGGCGCGGAAGACGGCGTAAGCCGCATTGACGAAAGTATAAGCAAGCGAAACCGCGGCGACTTCTGCGTTTGGAAATTTTCCCGCTCCGGTGAACCAATCTGGAAAACGGATCTGGGCGCGGGCCGTCCCGGTTGGCACATTGAAGATACCGCTATCAGCGAACATCACTTCGGACCGCAATACGAGATTCACGGCGCGGGAGTGGACCTGAAATTCCCCCATCACGAAGCGGAAATTGCCCAAGAAGAATCGGTGTCGGGTAAAAAACCGTTCGTCAAACTTTGGATGCACGTCGGGTCGCTTATGGTGGACGGCAAAAAAATGTCCAAGAGTTTGGGAAATTTTATCGCCATCGATGATTTCCTTGCCAAATATCCCGGCGAAGTATTACGCCTCGCAACGCTTACCCACCACTACCGCTCCCCGATGAACTATACCGAGATCCTCGTCGCCGATCATGTAAAGAGTTGGAATACGGTACGGGAATTTATCGCAAAGTTAGAATTCATCGAAAAACAAAAAAATCCGACTGTTTCGAAAGATCGCCACAACAATAGCGAGATAAAAAAAGCAGAGCAATCTTTCCATAAAGCGCTCGCGGATGACTTTAATACGCCCCAAGCCCTTGGGATTCTTTTCGAGGTTATGGGTAAAATCCAACCGAATATATGGGAACTGTCACTAAAAGAAGCAAAAGAGGTAAGCAGTGTCTTTAAAAACCTCCTTGAATCGATCGGATTATCCGTCCTAGCCCAAAAAATACCGAGGGAAATCAAGGCTCTCGTCGAAGAACGCGAGAAATCCCGTGCCAATAAACAGTTTATGCAATCCGACGCCTTGAGAAGCCGTATAAATGAGTTAGGATTCATAGTTGAAGATACGCCACTCGGACCGTTTCTATGTCTAAAAAATCCCAGCTAAAAATCCCCCCTCAGGATCTCGAAGTTGAGCAGTCGGTCTTGGGAGCGCTTCTCATCGACAAAAACGCCATTATCAAAGTGGCGGATATTTTAATTGCGAAAGATTTTTACTCCCCCGCTCATGAAAAAATTTATAATGCAATTATCGATCTTTACGAAAAAAGCCAACCAATCGATATTTTAAGCCTCACGACCAAGCTCAAAGAAAAAGATATTTTAAAAGAAATCGGCGGCTCGAGCTATCTCGCGGAACTTACCAATAAAGTTCCGACCGCATCCCATGTCGATCACTACGCAAAAATCGTAAAAGACAAAAAAACGCTCCGTGATATCATCAGCGCGTCCGCCGAATCAACCGAAGAAGCATTTAACTCCGACCAAGATGTGGAGAGCGTCCTGGACGCGATGGAACAAAGACTCCTCTCTATCTCGCAGAAATCGCTCAATAAAAATTTCGTAGCCGCGCGCGATGAGCTGAAGAGCGCTTACGAACGGATCGAGAAGCTTCATCAAGGAGGAGGGCTGCTCCGGGGAGTTCCCACCGGATTTCCCGAACTCGATAATATACTTTCGGGACTTCAGCGTTCGGATATGGTCGTTTTGGGCGCGCGTCCTTCGCTCGGAAAAACAACTCTTGCATTGGACATCGCGCGGAACGTCGCCTTAAAAACAGGACTTACCGTCGGTATTTTTTCCCTTGAAATGTCACGCGACCAGGTTATTGACCGGCTCATTGCCGCGGAATCCCAAGTTCCTCTTTGGAAACTCCGCACCGGACGCATCAGCGACGACTTTGAATTCGAAATGATTCATAACGGACTCGACCGTCTCTCGAAAATCAATATTTTTATCGACGACACCGCCTCGCCGAACATTCTCCAAATGCGTTCTATGGCGAGACGCCTTCAAATCGAACACGGTCTCGCACTCCTCGTTGTCGATTACCTTCAGCTCATCGCGCCGCGAAGCGGCGCCTCGGACAACATGGTGCAACAAATTACCGAAGTTTCCCGCGGTCTTAAAGCGCTCGCCCGCGAGCTTAACGTTCCCGTGCTTGCCCTCTCACAGCTCTCGCGGGCTGTTGACCAGCGCGACCACAAAGTTCCCCGCCTCTCGGACCTCCGTGAATCGGGAAGTATCGAACAGGACGCGGATGTCGTGATGTTCATCTACCGCAAAGATCGCGACCAAACGGACGTCCTGCCGGACGAACAAAATGTGGCGCAGATCAATGTGGCAAAGCACCGCAACGGACCTTTAGGAAGTTTTAATTTGAAATTTGACCCCGAACGGGTAACATTCAGAAGCATAGAGAAAAAACAAGACGATTCGTCCTCTCCCCGAAATCAAAACGGATTTTAAATGATCAATCACCTTCCCGAGCCGATGAAGCGACTTGCCGAACGCCTCGCCGAACTTCCCTCGATCGGCCCGCGCCAGGCAATACGCCTCGCGTTCTATCTCGTAAACGAAGGGCCGGATACCATCCACGGCCTCGCTTCGGATCTCGAAAATCTGAAACGGATAAAGATCTGCGAACGATGTTTTTTTATTCATCAAAATTCCGGAACCTTATGCTCCATCTGCAACGACCCCAAACGCAACCACGGACTGATCGCGCTTGTTGAAAAAGAAACGGATCTTATCTCGATAGAAAACACGCGGAGATTCAACGGCCGCTATCTCATTCTCGATACCATATCAAAAACCGGCATATTGGACGAAGCGCAAAAATTAAAGATCCAAAATTTGAAAAGTTTCATACAAAAAAATCTCGGCGGACAAGCGGAAGAAATACTCCTCGCGTTTAATCCTACCTCGCACGGCGACTTCCACGCTTCTTTAATAACGAAAGAACTCGGCCCTCTTACCAAAAAAATAAGCCGCCTGGGACGTGGGTTGCCCACAGGCGGCGAGATAGAATTCGCGGACGACGAAACACTTGGCGCGGCCCTCGGACGACGCGATTAAAACCGCATAGCTTCATAAAAATAAAAAGTCCCGAGGCAATATATGCGTCTCGGGACTACTGATTGCTCTACGAGAGCAATAATGTGATGTATGAAGACCAGAGAGTCTTCGCCAGAGTTGCATAGACCGGGCGGCCTATGAACCGGCCAGGAACGACCATACTCAAGTCGCCGCTCTCTTCGACGGATTCGAACATCCGATCAAAGAAAACCGGATGGGTTGTTCTCAATCGAATCGCCGAACCTGTTTCAGTCGCCTCTCTGACCAACAGCCCCCGCATACAAGGCGACCAAAACTCGAACCAAGAATGCACCTCCAGCATAGCAAATCTTTTCTATTTTTCAAGTTTTTTAGCCGTGCCTTACTACGATAACATCGCCATCGGCTACCACATATTCTTTCCCTTCCAAACGCACCAATCCTTTCTGTTTTGCCTTACTCCAATCCCCTGCCTCCAAAAGTTTTTGCCAATTGACCACCTCCGCGCGAATAAAGTTTTTTTCGAAATCGGTGTGGATTACTCCCGCCGCCTGAGGCGCTTTGGCACCTCGTTCAATCGTCCACGCCCGCGTTTCGTCTTCGCCGGTCGTTAAAAAACTGATTAAATCCAATACCTCGTAAGCCTTCACCGTAAGTTCGGGAATTTTTTCCGCGTTCGCCAGATCGGCAACCAAATAATCCGCTCCCAACTCTTTAATCTTATTTTTTAGATCTTCTTTCACATCCTCCGGCGTGCCGTTTAAAAGGTACAGCTGGCGCTTCGCCGTAAGGAGCGAAAGTTCTTTTATTATCTCTTCGTCTCGAAATGAAACGGCCAAATTTCCTTTTTCAAGTTCGATTTTCACTTTGCGAAGCGTTTCCAAGTTTTTAACCGCCTTCTTATCCCCCGCGCGCGCCTCGCTCTCTAAACTTTTTAATCGCTTCTCCACCGTTTCCAGATCCTTGAGGATAAGTTCGGTGTTTATAATTTCCAGATCCCGCAAGGGATCGACGGAATTTTCGACATGAATAATCTCCGAACTTTGGAATACCCTAAGAACCGAAACAATCGCCTGTGTTTCGCGAATGTGTGCCAGAAATTGATTGCCCAAACCCTCGCCTTTATTCGCGCCCTTTACTAACCCCGCGATGTCGTAAAATTCCACGACCGCGGGCACTATTTTCTTCGAGTGGCTCATCTCCGCCAATTTTGTAAGCCGCTCGTCGGGAACCTGCACGATACCTACGTTCGGGTCAATGGTCGCGAAAGGGTAATTCGCGATGTTTACCTCCTGCTTTGTGAGAACTTTAAAAAGAGTGGACTTACCGACGTTTGGGAGGCCCACGATGCCGATACTTAAGCGCATAGTCTAAGTGTTGATATTTTTGAACGTTTTCCCATTGAAGATCAAGGTGTGTACAACCTGCTATTGACAATTTACAAGCTATCCGTTAGCTTAATGGGGTATCACCACGAAAAGGCTCCTTTGAGGTTCCGTCCTCCTGGGGCCCTTTTCATTTTTAGGGCCTTTCCGAAGAATATTCTAATTTGTTCCTCATCCGACTTATAAAAGAAACATACTTTAGGTGTTCGTTATTCACCTTTTTGAGCAATGCCGAATATCTCTCTTCATTAGGAATGAGAACCTGCTCTAATTTATCTTGGGACTTCAGATAATCAATTAAAGAATAATAATCGCCGTCCCCAGCGACAATCACTGCCTTGTCGTAATTCGGATACTCAACCATTGCCCTCAAAACAAGATCGGCATCACAATTACCTTTCGTCGTACCGTCTTTTAGTGTAAGAACTGGCTTGAAAACTAAAATATAACCTTTTTGTTGCAACTTGGTATACATCGCCTGATTTTGTGGCAAGTAGCCGATACAGAGATATGCCTTCTGAATATCGTACTTATCCGAGAGAAATATTCTGAACTTGGCATCATCTAATTTCCACCCAAGCACCTTGATCGCTTGATAGAGGTTGTTGCTATCTATAAAAGCTGCATTGTTGTTCAACATTTATCTCTTCTATCTCCCTATTTTTCTATTCTCATCGAAAAATTAATTATCTATAACCGAAGTAAATCTTCCTACCCCTGCTTTCCCTTGTCCGTCGAGAACAGTAATTTCAAACGTATACGTTCCGGCTTTGGTTGGTGTTCCCTGAAGCATGATATAGTTGTTGTCCTCGGCGGGGCAATTATCAGATTCCTCGCACTCCCCACCGGGTAATGCGGCACCCTTTATCACAAGTCCCGGAGGAAGAGACCCCGAAGAAACTTCCCACTGGTAGGAAACTTTGTTGCCGGTGATTATAAATTTGACATAAAGATACTTGCCAACGCTTCCGTTCAAACTCGAAGAATTTTCTATGTTTATGCCACTATCGGAAGGAGTAACCTTCACCTTGAATGTCCTCGTTACCTTACTCCCCTCTTCGTCACGAACGTCCACTGTTATAACATAGTCTCCCGTCTTCGCGTAAGCGTGCAATACCGTCGCGGGTTGAGAGGAGTCGGCATAAGTAAATTCCTCGGTGCCGCCATAGCCACACGTTCCATCGCCCCAGCAGAATTTATAAGATATTTTCCCGACACCGGAAGGAACCGGATCCGAAGCCCAGCTTCGAAGTTCACCGACTTTCACAACCGAAGGCCCGCGAATTCCTTCGTTCTCTCTTGTTGGATTTTGAGTATTAGAAAAAGGGGTAGATGTTGTCCCTGGGACATTAGCGGTAGGAATTGTGCCCGAAACATTAGGGATGGTATCATCTACCGTTTCGAAAGAATCTTCTGAAACCGTAGAATACTGCGAAATCAAAAAAGAACTGGTTGCCAAAATTACAATAAGGCCAACCGCTCCGACAATAAGGAACTTTTGGGGATTCATAAAACAATCCTACCATACGTAAGGATCATTGCAAAAACAAAAAAATCCCGCTATGAAAGCGGAATTTTTCGTGAATCGAAGTAACGAACTTATGATTCTATGGATGCCCGAAATTAACCCAAACTCCCGCGTCGTGGCGCCAAAGGTCACCATTCTTATCCAAGAAAGTAGTGAGTTGCCACTGCGCAATATTCGACGTTGAAGTCGGAACACTAATTCCCGGTGTGCCTTCCGCTATCCATCCCGAAGCCGGCCACTTCCAAACCGTACCATCGGTGCGAAGCGCGTGAATACCGACTCCATCTTTATAAATAAAAGCGATGTTTCCGGCGCCAGTCACTCCCGCAGGACCTTGTGGTCCCGGCGTTAATTGCAAATTCATCACCTTCGCCGAAAGCTCGCTTAATTGCCCGCGAAGTTTATTGATAACGCCGATATAGTAACTCAGATCGCGCTTCAAAGACATAATGAACTCCCAAATGCCGCTGCCTTCTTCATTATTATTCACTTCGGTCGTTGTTGTCGCCCCATTGCCTTCTCCTTCGTTCTGATCCGTATTTGATATTGAACTTAATGCTGTATTCGAATTGTTTTCAATATTGTTGTTTTGATTCTGCTCCGAAGTTCCGAGTGAATCCGAGTTTTGCACCATTGACATCGTTACGCCTCCCGGAGTTCCGATAAGAGGAGCAAGGGTTTGATCCTCAAGAGACTTCGATTCGCGAACGGTTACGCCGGACGCCAAAAAATCCTCATTCCTTTCGGGCGATTGGATGGGATTCAAAACTGTTGCCGTTCGTATTCCCGTATTTTGTGCGCCGAACTGCGGCAAGATAGCGCCTTCCCTCTCTGAAAGAGCTGGAGAAACGATATTTTTCACATCCTGATCAATCGAGCTATTCTCAATGCTTTCGTTGGCTGACGCACGAATAACCTCGAGCCGAGGCGAAAAGATAATTGCCTGAAAAGATAAAAATGCAAAAACCAAAAAGGTTGCCAGAAAACCACTTGCGATTATTTTACCCATAACTATATAATATCAGATTTATATCGACTTTTTAACTTTTTCACATCATATGAGTGTTGAGAGCAAGAGTCAAGCCCGTAAAAAATGAGAGATTATGGCCAGAAAGCCCTTCTCGACCTCTTCTCTACGAAATGATAGGATAGGAAAAGTCGGTAACATTACCCAAAAGGGAACGTAGTATCCCCCATCAGAGTCGTTAAGTAAATATCTTTAAAACACCATGAAAAAAAACGTGATGCTTCTCGCGAGTTTGGCTCTTCTTTTATCAACCATCGTCGCGAACGCCCAATTGTCATCCCCGCTAACCCAGCGAATCCAGAAACCGCCCGTAACGTACAACGAGCCCTATGAAGGCATATTACAGCTCAATAATCTTATAATTCGAAGCATCTCTTCGAATACCGTGCCGTCTCTCATTATGGCAACAAACAAAAATTATTTCCCGTTGCCGGCAAACGCGGAAAGAGAGAGTAACGCTACATCTCCTTCAAATATGGGTGGGGCAAAAGAAAACAATTGTTATAAATTCTCCGACACAAACGCGAAGGGTGTTTCTACTACATGCCCTGTACCGCCCCCGCGCACGCTCACTCCCGAAAGATCGGCGAATTCGCCGAGTCTTTTTATTGACCCGGGATTCACAACGCCCGGCGTTCCCGCAGTAAGCGTCGCTCCGCTCTATCAAATTGAAATCTCGAATGACTCACGACTAACCTTGCGCAACCGGGAATCGGCAAGTATGAGCGATTTTAGTATTGGTGACCAAATCAATGTTTTTGGTTTCTACAATAAAGACGGAACCATAAAAGCCCTGATTGTCCGCAATCTATCAAAACCGGAAGAGAAGCGCTATATGCAACTCGAGAACGTGCAATTGATCGGCATAGATAAAATAACCGGAACTCCGGAATCACCCTCATCCGAAAACTCGGCGACACTGGTCGTAATCCAAAAAGAAAATTTTCCATGCTATGACTTTGGCGCGCAGGGAACCGTAAAAAAGCGCGAATCAGTTTGCCCTCTTGGTCTCAAATCGTTCGACGAAAATCAAATTTCGAGGAATGTGCAAGTTCCAAGCACGGTAACGCCTTTCATCAACACAACACGAAAATACTTAGTCAATGTGAGCAATAGCACCATTCTCATCGACAAAGCGAAAAACCGCATCACCTTAAAAGATCTGTCGATCGGCGACCAACTGCACATCTATGGATTAACCAGCGGGAAGGGGGAAGTTATTCACGCAGAGATCGTCCGCAATATTTCGAAACCAATTTCGGCGGACAACTTCCGAGGCAATGTAACACAAGTCAACAACGATGGCTCATTCGTCGTGAAAACCGACAAAGGACTCTTGGTAACCGTTCAGAATCCCCTTCAAGTTGGCGCGTATGTGAATTTCAAAGGCGTATTGGACGAAACAAAGAATATCGTTGACCAAATTTCCGAGCTTTCCATAAAATCAAAATTAGGAGTAGGTACGATTACTCTTGGCATATCAAGCATTAATCCGGCCGTGGGATATGTGGGAAGAAAAATAACGCTCGACGGTTATGGCTTTACTCCGACCGGGAATGCGGTAAATTTTGGCCGAGGATATATTCCGAACATATCCTCATTCGACGGAACCACACTTTCGTTTACCGTTCCCGAGAACCTTGTTCCCGCCTGTTCCTATCCACGTCAAGGTCAACCCGTATGTCTTATGCCTATCTCGCTTACCACGCCCGGAAAATATCCAGTGAGCGTCACCAATACGAACGGCACCTCGAACGCGCTTGAATTTAGCATACCAACCATACTGACTTCAGACCTTAAAATTTATTCATATTCTCTGGGAACGGCAACCATTCAAATGCTCTATAGTGGCATGGTATCCGCAAACGGCGGCAAAGATTCATACCAATGGAGCGTTTCAAACGGGATTCTTCCTCCTGGCCTCCACCTCACGGAAGCAGTGTGCATTACCGCTCCATGCCAAACGCCCATCTCGATTACCGGTACTCCAACCACCGCGGGCAACTATGCGTTCACGATCACGGTCCAATCCGGAAACGAGAGCGCATCAAAAGAATTTACTCTTTCTATTCTTTCCGGCTCTCTCCCGGGACAAGGGAATAACACCTCAATTCGGTAATTTTTAAAGGGTTTCTCATTATGGTTTTATTCGGATAGTAAAAGACCAGCCCAAACGGACTGGTCTTTATGTAGTAATGCACCACCTTCACGAGGATCCGACACGAACCCATTCCAAGGGAACAACCACCTCGAGAACGGCTTTGTGTTCATCAACGGAGACCACTCGGAGCACGGACGCGCTCGTCACGGCATGCGGCGTTGAAACCGCGAGCATGAACGAATCCCCGCTCTCCTTGAGCTCCTCGAGGTATGCCCGCCGACTGGCAATGATCGTACTTAGTGAAGTTCGTTTCTCATCGGTGATATCTGAAGTTTTTGACACTCCATGTTCCTCCTCTCTGAAGTGATGCGAAAAGATACCTCAATTATTTTATGACAAGAAATAATCTAATTCAAGAGGGAGCTACCGCTCGTAGATGCCGATGAGCTCCGCGTGGTCGAGAATATGCCCTTGGATTTGTTTTAGGAGATCGATGTCGTCGAGGTTAAATTCAAGTTCTCCTCCGGGGATTGAAGGAAGCAGATTTTCCATGTCCAAGGCGTATACCTTAAAAAAATAACGGTGCGGTTTTCCGGGAGGAGGACACGGCCCTATGTATCCTATTTTTCCCGCGCTGTTTACTCCCTCGGTAGGCATTTCAAAAGAAGGGATCTTTCCGGTGTCGGGATTGGGAATCGGGGTTTCTTCGGGAACCGAATTAAAATTTTCTTCAATATAGAATTTCTCCGTTACCGGTTTCATATCCCACATCACCCAGTGCGTGAATGTTCCACGCGGCGCGTCCGGATCGTCCATAATAAACGCCAAACTTTTTGTGCCCTCCGGTATGCCGGTAATCTCAAGCGGTGGATTTATTCCGCCTCCGCCAGAAGGGGCGGACGGCGGACTCCCGTCACAGGTATATTTTTTAGGAATTTTACCGTTCTCTTCGAACGCTGAACTTTTGATAGTCATCTTTGTATTGGGGGCTATTGTTCGTGAACTAAATAAAGAAACACCAAAAATAATAATGAGTGCTCCAATGATTATAATAACAAATCTCTTGGTCACGCTTAGAGTATATCAAATCATTCGTTTTAATTCATCAAGAATTTCTTTGGGTAACGGATCGCCGGGCTTCGTACGCCCCGGATACCGCCACGCGGAAATCACGGTGCGCTTGCCCTTTGCGTCTTGAATCATCGTCCAAAGTTCGTGGGGATGTTTTATACTCCCCGCGGGCTGCATCATCGCGACTGTTTCGGGGGCGATTCCTTCCTCAATGCGCGCGGGTGAATGAATAATCCGCTTTACGCGCTGTTCGGAAAGTCCGTAGAATCGCATCTTCGCGCGACTATGCGCGGTCCAGTATAATACTTTCGGCTTTTTCAAATCCGACATATATAAAGTATAACCTAAAAATTTAGCTTCGGGATTTTTGCCGAGGATTTTCTGTTGCAATTTCCAGCTGTTGCCGTGGCTGATGAGTCCCAAATATGACTGCACTGTTTCTTCCTTTCCGTCTTTCGCTTTTATGTTTCTAAACATCCTCTTTTTGGTCGTTGTTCTTAAAACCCGATGATCCGGAAAATGCACCCAACCGAGAAAATCGACCCCCGAAGCGACAGTCTGAATGGAAATCTTATCCGGATGCATGGAGAGCTTGAGCTTGTTTCCTAAAAACTCCTGCATCGCCGGCAAAATGGTTTCAAGGTATGCCTTGTCTGTCGAAAGGACAGCGAAATCGTCGGCATAGCGCAGATAATATTTTGCCTTGAGTCGATGCTTCATAAATTGGTCGAATTCGTTCATGTAAATGTTTACCAGAAGCTGGGACGTTAAATTGCCGAGCGGGAGTCCAACGCCGACAACGTTTGAATGAAAACTCCGAACGATGAGAGATAAGAGATGGAGAATATCTCGATCAGGAATATATTTTGCAGATATGTCCAAGAGAATCGCGTGATCGATGTTTGCGAAAAACTTTCTGATATCGCATTTGAGCACCCATACCGTCCGAACGTTGTTCTCCGAAACGCTGCCAATGAATTTTCTGAATCTGCGGAGCGCGCGATGCGTCCCTTTTCCGTCTTGGCAGGAATTCGAGTCAGAGATAAACGTCTTTGCGAAAAATGGCGACAGTTGCCTATGCAATGCGTGATGTAAAAGCCGGTCTCGAACACTTGCTTTGTGGATGTCGCGTGGCTTCGGATCGGCGATCTTGAAATGCTGATATGCAGAATGGACGTATGTTTTCGCCACAAGTTCGCGGTGAAGCGAGATGATGTTCGCCATCAGATTTCGCTCGAATTCTTGCACATCTTTGCGCGACTTTTTTCCGCGCATGAATTCTTTCCACGCTTCGAGAAGATTTTCGAGCGAAATGATATGATTATATGTATGTTGAAATTGGATTCTGGACATAACATTGAAGTCACCCCCCCCCGCAGAAGCTTTTGCCAGTTTTAAGCAAAGTTAAGGAGTCGTACCTGTTGTGGTACAAATTTTATCAAGACTTGCCCAAGGTGCATCGTCATTCTCTCGGCCAACGCATAGACACATTGTTTGTCGAAGTGATAGAGGCGATATCGGCCGCCAGTTTTCTCTCGCCTACAGAGAAACATCCGTATGTTCGTCTCGCGATCA
>ERZ1292623.1325-Hain-H51-01um-R1-1325-length-24041-cov-5_pt2 | contig 20055 bp, 22 predicted proteins | sample MGYA00564398_ERZ1292623 | MGnify/ENA primary metagenome ERZ1292623 (study PRJEB36523, sample SAMEA6512633) | groundwater metagenome | collected 2019-01-07 | study: AquaDiva: Metagenomics assemblies of 32 groundwater samples | reverse complement strand
GGTGAGAATTGAACTCACGACCTACTCCTTACCATGGAGTTGCTCTGCCGCTGAGCTACGTCGGCACTAGAAAATATGCGAATGAAATGAGCTATATTTTCAGTGCCCCGCAAGATGCGGGGCTACAAGCGAGTATATGGTATAGAGAAAATTTTGCAAAGGTATGCCTCCACCTGCGGCGGGGCAAAAATTTCGCAGTTACGAAATTTTTGAGCCACCTCCCGGGATCGAACCGGGGACCTTCTCTAGACCTACATTAGGTATACATAGAGTCTCTGAAAAATCTTTTTTTCTGAGCCCACGGCCGGAGTTGAACCGACAACCTTTCGCTTACAAAGCGATTGCTCTGCCATTGAGCTACGTGGGCGAAGTGTGGGCAGAGAGGGATTCGCCTCTCGGCGTACTCGCCTCGAGACCTTCAGCTTCTCTTCGAAGCTTGCGGCCCGCGGTTCGAATCTTCCACGGCATCATAGCGCCAAAACCCCACCCTATAAAGGGTGACGTTTTGATCGCAGTGGGCAGAGAGGGATTCGAACCCCCGAAGGCATAAAGCCAGCACGTCTACAGCGTGCCCCGTTTGACCGCTTCGGTATCTGCCCAATCTCAAAGTCCGAACCTACTCCTTTTTATCATCGTTCCCCTTCCCAAACAAGTCAGTGCCAGTTTCACTCGCCCGTTCGTTCATCTTACGGAGCTTCGCGAGTTTCGCATCTACCGAGTTGTTGAAACGAAGAATAAATACCTTCACGCGGCGGAGAAATTTCTCGAAGTAACCGTTCAGCCGATCATCAACCTGCCGCAAGGGAAGCCGAGAAAGCATTCGATCAAAACGCCCGGTCGGGTGAACTGGCTCTCCCGTATCTACCACTCGCGGCACCGCGCGTGCCATGAGATAGACAATTACTCCAAGACTTCCGAAGAGAATAATTTGAAGGATGAAATCGTACATGCGTTATGCGATGCCAATATACGAATGCATACTAATTGTGCTCATAGCGAAAGCCATATTTGTATCATTAGCATGAATGAGCATATTTACATCGCACTTATTACAGTTCGTATCTCGTGAACCGATTCACACGAATGTTCTCGCCAAGTTTTGCCATGGCACTTTTCACCACGTCATGCACGGTCATGCCCGCATCTTTAATGTACGGCTCGGCAAGGAGTTCGTCCACAGTGCCCGGGTTCATTGCCGCAATCTGCATGGCAAGTTCGTGGGCAAGCGCACGGAATGGATCGGCATTCGCCACAAAATCAGTCTCGGAACGAAGATCGAGGAGTACTCCCACTCTTCCCTGGTGGATATAGCTTTCGAGAACGCCGGCGCCCGTTTCACGGTCCGCCCGCTTTGCGGCTTTCGCGTGGCCTCGCTCTTCAATAAGTTTCAGCGCTGCTGCAAAGTCACCCTTCGCATCATCGAGTGCCCGCTTGCAGTCCATCACGCCGGCACCGGTTGCTTCCCGAAGTTTTTGAACAGAATTCATCTTTTATCTCCTACGCTCTAGACCTAATTTCTATTCTCTAATCGCTCGGTTCTACTGCTTCACCTCCGGAGTGGTCTCTGGAACGATTGGCTGCTTTCGTGCTTCTTCGATTGCAGATTCGAATCGCTTCATAACCCACTGCACGCTCGGTTTCGAAAAATCGTTCGCCGGAACCGGATAGTTCACGAGATCAGGATCCGCATCGCTCGAGAGAATGCCGACAATCGGAATTTTGAGCCGTCGCGCCTCACGTACCACAATCTCATGGCTCGAAACTCCGACAACGAGAATCGCATAGGGAAGCTTCGTGATCGTCTCAAGCCCTTTGAAAAGAAATTCGAGTCGTTCAATCTCCTTGTCGAATTGTCCACGCTCCTTCTTGGTGTATTTTTCGAGCCGTCCTGCCTGCCGGTCAGCTTTGAGCTTCAGATAGTACTGGAGCCGCTGGAAAATTGTTTTGAAATTTGTGAGCGTACCTCCCAGCCACCGCTCGGTAACGTACGGGTATCCGAATTTCTCGGCGAGCGCCTTCACATATTCTCGAGAAGCAGGAGTGGTACCAACGATGAGTATAGTTTCGTGTTTTCGCACCACATCGGCGATAAACTGCGCAGCTCGCTCGATCATAGGAACAGTCTGGACAATGTCTAAAATCTCCGCCCCGTTCCTGGTGGTGAAAATATACCGCTGCATGTGCGGGTTCGTTTTTGACTTCCGGCGGCCATAGAGCACCCCGGCTTTCACCATCTCCTCGAGAAGCGCAGGATCAACGTTTGACTTCTCCGCACCATTTGCGGAGTCCCCGGCGAGCTTTTCTTCGTCTTGCTGAACCATCTGCATAAGTACAGGCGATTATAGCCGTTCGGCGGAAGTCCGTCAACCGGGTCGTAGAAATTCGATCAATACGTGGCATTCCGCAATCGAATTTTCACTACCCGGCAAACCGGATCAAAATCTAGCTATATATCGCGAAGTCGCTCCGGAATCACGGCAAGTATACTGTCCTTAAAGCGTTTTTTCGTAAACCGGGCACTCACCCGCGCGACTTCTTCACGGTCAAACGGGGTTCCCAGAAACTGGCGCACTCCACGCATAAGCCCTTCCGGCGTTTGTTCGCTGAAAAATATTCCAGTCACGCCGGGGAGTACAATTTCCCGCGCACCTCCCGCTTCGAGCGCGATGACCGGCGTTCCGCATGCCTGCGCCTCTGCAGCGACAAGTCCGAAATCTTCCACTTGGGGAAATACAAGCGCTTCTGCTTTTGCATACAAACTACGAAGTTCCCGGTCGGAGACAAAGGGAAAAAATGTAACATTCCTCGCCCCGGTTTCTGCCGCTTGCCGGGAAAGGCGCTTCGCTTCCCTGCCCGCTCCCACGATTTTCAGTGGAAGATCGAGGCGGCAAAACGCTTCGAGCACAAGATCGAATTTTTTGTAGTCGAGAAGTCGCCCCGCAGCAAGATAGTAGCCCGCCGGATGATCGATCCGTGGGTCGTGGTAAAACTTCCGGTAATCAACCGGTGGATACGCAACGGTTACTTCGCGGCCATAGTACCGGCGAATTTTCTCGCGGATGAATTCAGAATTTGCGACAATCGCATCCGGTCGTTGCCCCACCCGATGATCCCACCACTTGAGATATTCAAACGCCGGCCGAAACGCAGTCCGATAGACTGGATTCGAGAAATACGTATCCACCTCCCAGGCATACCGGAGCGGCGTATGGCAGTAAGAAAGATGGAAGGTTTCGGGATTATGCCGGATGCCTTTTGCAAAACCAGCGCTCGCAGACACCACGAGATCATAACGATCCTTAATTTTCAGCCCCTCTGCGGCAAGCGGCATGAGCGGTATAAATGGCCGGTGGTGCCGCCGCACCAGATCCCAATCGAGGAAGCTCGTTCCTCTCACCTCGCCCTCAAATTTTCCCCGGGTAAGCTCGGGATCGTAAAATAAAGTATAGATGTGCGCCCCGGGAAAAATCCCGATGAGTTCCTCAAGCACCCGTTCGGCACCGCCGTATTGATTCAAATAATCGTGGAGTATCGCAACCTTCATGACTCTTGCAATAGTGTTTCCTTCGGCACATTATAACATACATCGCATGCACTATATCTTCCTGAAACGCATCATCGACCTCATCGGAGCCACCGTTGGCGTAACTATGATCGCCCCGCTCACGCCGCTTATCGTAGCTGCAGTAAAAATCGAAAGCCGAGGACCTGCGATTGTGCGTCTCCCCCGAATAAGCCAGGGAAAAGTCATCTATGTGTATAAATTCCGTTCTATGGTTGTCGGAGCCCACGCCATGAAACCATCTCTCTCCCACCTGAATGAACGGCGAGACGGACCTTTTTTTAAAATTAAACATGATCCCCGCATCACCCGCGTGGGCAGGTTCCTCCGCAAGTTTCGCCTCGACGAATTTCCCCAGCTCGTGAACGTTTTAAAGGGTGAACTCTCCCTTGTTGGTCCGCGCCCCCACGAACCAGGCGAAGTTTCTCTCTACCCGAAGGAATATGCAAAAATATCTCTTGCCCGCGCAGGAGTCACCGGCCTCTCCCAGGTTTCCGGAGCGTCAAGCCTTCCCTTTCTCACCGAACTCGAACTCGACCGCTCCTACCTTGAACGAAAAAATCTTCTTCTCGATGCGAAAATCATTGGAAAAACACTTGCTATCCTCTTTTTTGATCCGACTGCGGTGTAGCTCAAAAGTTTACAGGGCTTGAAGTTAATAAGTTTGTCATAGTCATAATCATTGTTATGGTATAATTCAGTTATGAATCGTTCCGGCTTCAGTTTAATCGAACTTCTGATTTACATCGGCATCCTCGCGGTGATCTCCGTTCTTTTCATCGGAATTCTCACCACCAGCACAAGAGTGCAAGTCCACGAAATTGCCCTTGCCGAAGTGGGAAACCAAGCAAATTTCGTACTCCAGACTATCCAGCGGCTCGTACGTGAATCAAGTCTTGTCGAAGAGGTGGGACAAGATAACCCAGGAACCCCAAACGTATTCGAGGGTGACAATAACGACACTCAAGAGATCGAAATTTCATACATGAAGCTCCGAATGGAAGATTTTGCAAAAGACCCGACGTGCATCTCGCTTTTGAGCGACGGGATTGTCTACGTAATGCAAGGTACTGGAAGCACTCTTGATAGTTGCAAATCAAACGTTTCGATCTCGAGCTTAATCACAAACAAAGTCACCGTTCCTACGGATACGGATCCCGTCGGTCTCACTTTCACAATTGCCGCAAACGACCCTGCGCGAAACGTCGTAGATGTCCAGCTCACTATGAGCTACCTAAATCCTCCCCCTGGTGGAAATTACTCGAAGATACTCCAAACCGCGGTGGGACGGGTTTCTGCCGCAACGTTCGATAGCGATCTCCTAAGTCCAGCAGGTCTCCCGACGCCTCATAACATTGGCGCGCCCAATAACCCGTGGGACAATCTCTTTGTGAATAATATCAACGTAAGCGGCAATATCTCCCAATCGGGAAATTTCAATGGTACGAATCGCGGCTATATGATAGTCGGCGCACAAACCGATATGAACCAAACATGTAGCGCTATCTGTAGCCAACACGGATTAACTTGCACCACTGGATATAACTTCGCTCAATGCGGTGCAGATTGCAGCGGGGCTGCGGTAAATGATTTTCTACTTCGCAATATTTTATGTACCACACCCATTGTGCCGCCGGCTCCCGGTGCTTTCTGCATCTGCAACTAACGAGAGACTAAAGCGTGAGGACTTTTTTCATACTGGAAAAAATACATTGAGCGTCCCGGGAAGCGATGGGACGACATTTTTTTCTCTCCTCGCCTCTTCGACGGTAACCCAGCGGTAGCTATCTGCCTCCCAATCGAGAACTATCTTGTCGGTATTCACCTCCACGAGCACGGGGTGGATAATCCACGTCTTCTGGTATTTTTCTTCGTCCATCTCCCTCGCCGGTCCGGTACGGATAGAAATAATATCTTTTTCCGTAATCCCCGTTTCCTCGCAGAGCTCTTCCTTCACTTTTTCCTCGATTGTTTTTCCGTCATCGAGATATCCACCGATCGCGTTCCAGAAACCAGGGTAGATGTTCATGTTTGCACTCCGCCGTACGAGGAGAATTTTATCGCCGTTTTTTACCACACAACTTATTGCGGGTCGAAAACGTAAATTCGTAAAATCTACCTGACCCGATTTTGGAACGAATGCATCCCCTTCCCCGATGTATTCGAACCGGAGTATTTTTTTACCGTCACGCTCGATGGTTTCAGTGAACATCCGGAATGATCGAATGAATAGAGAATGCTTTCCATAAAGTGCTCGGTACACCACCATTTCTTCGAGCGTTTCGCTATGGAAGGCAACGCCAAGTACCTGATATTCTTCGCCCTTGAAATGCCGGTATCGCCCGAGCTTCAACTGTTTCGCCTCTTCCGATAATGTGAGTTCACTCATGGTTTTTAGTTTACACAAATTTCTTGAGTACCTGAAAATCTTTCTTCAGCGTTTCAAGGAGCGAGTTTGTGTAGAGCGCAGCAGCCGGGTGGTAGAGCGGAACAAGATGGATTTTGCTGTACGATGTTTTTCCCTCGAACACACGGCCATGGATTACGCTGATACTCTTGAGTTCATCAGCGAGTCCCAGTTTCGGCATGAGGTACTGCATAGAAAATCGTCCGAGTGTTGCGATAATTTTCGGCTGGATAATTTCAATCTGCCGGTCGAGAAATGGTGCGTACGCTTCGATTTCGTCAGGAAGAGGATCTCTGTTTTCCGGAGGGCGATCCTTCACAATATTTGTAACGTAAACGTCTTTCCGATCTATCCCGACAGACGTCAGTAGTTCATCAAGGATACGTCCGGCCGCACCGCAGAATGGCCTGCCGGTCGCTGCTTCGTTTTTGCCAGGAGCTTCGCCGACAAACATAATACTCGCCGCGTGATTCCCTTCCCCGATTACCGGAAACACTTTGTTTTTTGTTCGCTCCAGGTAGAGCGGGAGATGTTTCCCCGAAACTATTTCATCGCGAATGGTACGGAGGAGTTCGGTGCGACTTGGCATGTGGCGAGATTTAAATAGTGAGGATTTAAATATTATCGTTCCCGTATCGCTTCTCGTACACTTCCGGCGCCTCCCGCTTCAATAATTCTCTCATTGGGTCTTTCCGGGCAATTGCTTTAAATTGCGTTCCCCGTGCGGCACCCCCTTTCACCTTTTCCGCAAAGCTTTGAATCAACCGCGAACATTCAACTACGAGCCCGCTTAAATATATAAACCTTTCAGTATTTAAATATCCGTTGTCGAGCGCCACATAAAGCTGCGCGCGCACCTCACCCGCAGATCCTTTCGCGATGTAGAGATAATTCAAAAATTCCTGCTGCGTTCCACGCTCGAACCCCTCGGCGATGTTACTCATCACAGAAACTGCCGCACGTTGAATCTGGTCTTTGAACCCAAAATCGCGACATTCTTTCAGAGAATCATATACTCCACGCGCAAGTTCTCGAGATTTTTGGAAGCAGATCAAGTCCTCAAATTTTTCGATGGTTGCCATACTTTTACGATATTTAAATATTCCAAGATTTAAACATTTAAATGCTGTAGTTTATATTCTCTTATTTCTACCTTTAAATTTTAAAAAATTGCTTCATTTTTTCGAGCGCCTCACGCCGCATAGAGGTAGCGTGCTTCTCGTCTGGCGTCATTTCCGCAAACGTCTTTGTTGCACCTTTAGGAACGAAAATGGGATCCCATCCAAAGCCGGACTCTCCTCGGGGGACATCAACGATAGTACCCGAAACGCTTCCCGTGAAAATTTGAATACCATTATCATCCGCAAAAGCGTAACAAACACGGGCGACCGCACTCCGATCACGTCCATCGAGAAATCGGCAAATGCCTTCACGCCCCACTGCCTCGAGAAACCACTTTATGAGTGGACCAGGAAGTCCGCCGAATCCCTCGCAAGAGAGCGATACGTCTTCGACGAGTACTGACTTCTCAACCGCTTCGTATGCTCTCGCCGCCTTATCGCGCACAATTGTTTCGAGATCAAGCGACTGAATTTCGGGCAGGTCGAGCGCCACGTGGTCAACTGGCATGTGAAAAAAATCAGCGAGATACTTCGCCTTTCCTGCATTCCCGGTAATGAATGTAATCCTATCGATTTTATCCATTTATTCGAGCGATATTACCTGAATTCCCTTCTCTTTTACTTCTTCCTCGGACCAAAAAAGTTTATCGATTCTAAATTTCCCAACATACGATACCTTCTTTTCAATTTTTCTTCCCGTATATTTTTTTGTCTTTGGATCCCATTCTTCGAGCACCAGTATATCGCCCTCACTAATTTCAAAATCATTCAAACGCAACTCAAACTTTTTCTTTCCTGAAGCTACTGCATCGAAATATTCCGGCCAGATTTTTTTATTGATAATCGCCATGATGGGGCAGCTTTTTTATAATCTATTTTCTTGTTATAGTAATCTTACTAGTGCGGGAAAACTGGCCAACCCCAATCTTCTCTCTTGCAGAGACGTCTTTGCTCGGGAGCGACACAGTTTGGCTGCCGCGAATGTTGAGTAATGGGGCAATGCGCCCTTTGTACAAATGCTCAGCTACACTTCGCGGCTTTTTATTTCCCATGGCACTTCTTGTATTTCTTTCCGCTACCGCCCTTCGACAAGCTCAGGGCGTCGCTCTTATTTTTTGTGGTGCGGCGCATCTACCATTCCACATTTTTTCCACTTATACACGTGTCCGGTTTCTGGATTAATCGCTCCGCACGGGCATGGATCGTTTCTGCCAACTTTTTTCGAAGGAAAAGGTTGAGAAGCAACAGGTGACATGGAAAGATGCGCCGTGTCGCTTGTTGCTTGTTGCTTGTTGCCGTCCTTGTCGCTTGCTCGCCCCGTAGCGAAGCTGTTCGGGATCACATTTAACTTGTCGCTATTTTCTCGAATCCATTCTTCGTACCCGCGAAGCATTTCCTGAAACATAAGGTGCCCTTCACGTCGGTACTCAACAAGCGGATCATGCTGCCCGTATGCGCGGAGACGAACAGACTCCTGGAGCGCTTCCATATTTTCCAGATGATTCATCCAGAACATGTCGAGCGCACTTAGTACCATAGGCAATACCGTTGGTGAAAAGGTTAATGTGGAATGGGAAATGTTTTGATTTTTTTCAACCATTTCACGTTCAACATTCTCGCTCTCTGATTTTTCTTTTCTACTTTCCACTTTTAACATTCCACTTTCAAGCAGCTGCTGTCGTTTACGATATATCGCGAGCCGCTGCTTATTCAGCACATCGTCGTACTCCAAAAGGTGCTTCCGAGAATCAAAGTTCATTCCCTCAACTTTGCCCTGTGCCTGCGAAATAACCCGGCTTACCATCCCCGCCTGGATCGGCATGTCTTCCGGCATTTTGAGCGTCTCCATGAGGCGCTTAATGCGATCGCCCCCGAAAATGCGCATGAGGTCGTCTTCGAGCGAAAGGAAAAATTGCGAAGAGCCAGGATCCCCCTGCCGGCCTGACCGGCCGCGGAGCTGGTTGTCGATGCGTCGCGATTCGTGCCGCTCGGTACCAATCACATGGAGACCTCCTGCCGTCCTGACTTTTTCTGCCTCCTCTTTTGTTGCAGGATTACCTCCGAGAATAATGTCGACGCCTCGCCCTGCCATGTTTGTCGCAACCGTGATCCCGCCTGGTTTTCCCGCCTGAGCGATGATCGCACCTTCCCGTTCGTTATTTTTTGCATTCAAAACTTCGTGCTTTAAGCCAGCAGCAGAGAGTGCTCGAGAGAGATCTTCATTTTTTTCAATTGAAACAGTTCCGATCAAAACCGGCTGACCCTTCGCGTGCCGCTCCTTCACATCTGCCACAATTGCCGCGTACTTGCCCTGCTTCGTTTTGTAGACCAAGTCCGACGCATCCGCACGAACCATGGGTTTATTCGTGGGAATGGAGGTTACTTCAAGCTTGTAGACTTTATCGAATTCCTCGGCGGAAGTTTCTGCGGTTCCAGTCATTCCCGCGAGTTTCCGGTAGAGCCGGAAGTAGTTTTGAATAGAAATCGAAGCGTACGTCCGAGATTCTTCGCGCACATAAACGCTTTCTTTCGCTTCAATTGCCTGGTGGAGTCCTCCCGAGTAACGCCTCCCGAGCATGAGTCGCCCCGTGAATTGATCGACGATGATGATCTCCGCCCCCTGCCCTGAGCCCGTCGAAGGGTTTTTTACCACGTAGTCACGGTCTTTGAGGTAAAGCTCCTTCGCGCGGAGTGACTCCTGGAGGTAGTGAACAAGCCGCAGGTTTTCCGGAGCATAGATATTCTTTATCGAGAGCATTTTTTCGATCTGGTCGATTCCCGCTTCGGTAATATCCACACTCTTCAGTTTTTCATCAACAATGTAATGCGCTTCCCGCTCGAGACGGCTAACCGCACGTGCGAACGTTTTATACGCATCGCTCGAAGCCCGATCCGGTGCCGAGATGATGAGCGGGGTTCTCGCTTCATCAATTAAAATCGAATCCACCTCGTCGATAATCGCAAAGTGCGGTTCACGCTGGACCTGTTGTGTTTTCCCATACACCAAATTGTCACGAAGGTAATCGAATCCAAATTCGTGATTCGTGCCGTAGGTAATGTCTGCACGGTACGCTTCGGCCCGCGAGATCGGACGAAGGTATTCGGACTGAACTGCAAAAGCACCAGTCGTATCGCGCTCTTTATCGATCATACTCTCCTCGCGGAGAGGTTCATCGGGAACTCGCCCCTCCTTCGCTAAAGCTTCGGCGGGCAAGCCAGAATACTGCGGATCGTATGCGAAAGCTCCGTCGTGGACGAGACAAGCAACGGTGAGCCCGAGCGCGTGATAGATCTGACCCATCCACACAGCGTCCCGTTTTGCGAGGTATTCGTTTACCGTCACGACGTGCACTCCGCGTCCTGCAAGTGAATTTAAATAGGTCGGGAGCGTTCCCACGAGCGTTTTACCCTCTCCGGTTCGCATCTCGACAATGCCTCCACCGTGGAGCGCAGTGCCTCCCATGATTTGCACATCAAAGTGACGCTGTTTCAAAGTGCGCTTCGCGGATTCGCGAACGATCGCAAAAGCCCGGGGAAGCACACGATCGAGTGCTTCCTTCTGCTTCTCCCATTCCCCGAGATCACGAATTTCCTTCTTCAGCTTTTCACTCTCCGCGAGAAGATCGGGAAGAGAAAGTTTTGTGAGCTCTGGTTCAAGCGCATTTACTTTTTCTACTTCCTTCCGTAGCGCCGTATCAGACTTGAATATTTTTGATACAAATTCGAACATAAATAAGCATTGCCCATGATTAAAGGGCCGCTTTATTCTAGCTTAAAAACGCCAAAAAAACGAATGAGGACCTATGGGATCTACCTATGTTCATCCTGCACTTCCTTGTAGCGCTCAATTTCCCGCTTCAATTTGTCGCGAACTCGATCAATTGCAACACGGAGATCGAAGTCTTCCTCTTCCGCGCGCAACACCTTACCCGGAAGACGGAGATCGGCTTCTGCTCGAAACACATCCCCCTTCTTGTGGTGCCGAGTCGTTCGTCCAACTTCAATCCAAATTTCTACCGCACCTTCCATATCCCACCGCTCGACGAACTTTTCAATCCCCCCAAGCTTTTCATCAATATAAATTTTGAGCGGTTCCGTAAGGTCGATGCTCGTCGCTTTTAAATGTAGTTTCATCCCGTTAGAAGCAGGATGCGACCCGGCGCATCCGTAAAATGAATAATTAATTTTGTTTTCATGGTGGTGGCAAAGTTTATGCAAGAACTATCGCTAACGCCCAGTTGCTTCTAACGGGATTCCCCTACCCGCATGATTTCTTCCTCGAGCATTATACCAAATTTTTCCTTCACCTTCCCCTTCACCATCCCGATGAGCGTTTCAATATCCGCCGCCGTTGCCCCTCCCGTGTTTACAATGAAATTCGGATGCTTCTCTGACACCTTTGCACCACCAGCAATGCTCCCCTTCATACCCGCTTCAGAAATAAGATACGCCGCAGGCACAACTGGAAATGGATCCTGCTTTATAACTTTTGCGAGAGACTCCTTGAGTGCGGTCGGAATCGAAGTGACCGGAACATTTTTAAACACGCTCCCCGCATTCGGAAATTCGATAGGATGACGCTCCTTCCGATATGCGATCCGGCTTTCTCCCGCGAGACGAATCGCATCCGATTCCCCGGCTTTGAGCACAAGCGTTGCCTCGATCACAACTTCATTCCCCTTCTCTTTAAAAATGCTCGTGCGGTATCCGAACCTACACTCTGTATTTTCACGCTTCACCATCTTAAAATCGTGATCTTCGATATCGATACTTACTACCTTATGCACTGAATCCTTAATCTCGCCGCCAAATGCTCCTGCGTTCCCACGGATCGCACCTCCCAACGTTCCCGGAAGTCCCCCCGCCCACTCGAGCCCGGAAAGACCAGATGCAGCCGCAAATGTAAGTAGCTTCTCCATAGACACGCCGGCTTCAGCAATGATCTGGGTTCCGTCACAGCGGATTCCTTCGAACAGGGGTCGAATTACGAGCCCGCGGAATCCTTGGTCGGATATGAGAAGATTCGTTCCGCCCCCGAGAATAAATATGGGTATGCCGAGCGTGCGCCCCTCCCGGAGTGCGGAAATGAGCTCCTCCACGTTTTTCGGTTCGCAAAAATAGTCGGCGGGGCCGCCGATTTTCCAATGCGCGTATTGATCAAGCCGAACGTTTCGCTGAAGCATGAGAACAAAAGACTACGAATGTTCCACAAAGGTTACAAACTTCGGTGAGTCGCCTCGAGGGCTGCACGTGGCCTGCCCCGTACCAAAATTGGATTGAATTGCCCGGTGGGACTGCACGTGGTGACCTCTCCGCCACCTCCGCCAGTTGGCGGATTGGGCGGATTGCGATTTGCGACCACTCGCTTCGCTCGTGGACAAATCGGGAACAATTCTATTTGTGTTGAACCTGTCCGCCTTTGGCGGATGAGTGCTCGCTTGTTGTAGTCCCCTTGAGGGCTGCACGTGGTGACCTCCAATTCTATTTGTGTTGAATGAGTGCTCGTCCATGCAGCCCTCAAGGGGACCGATTTTACTTCGTAAATTGTAGCACAAAGAAATAAGAAAAAAGAACGCTTTCTTTCATAAAATTGACTTTTTGCATCCTCGAAATGCTTGAAAACCAAAAGCCCCGCTTGCGCGGGGCTTTTAGCCACAAATAGATTGACTGACCCGCCTTCGCACAAGGCTTCGGCGGACAGGCATTCCTCGATCGATATCGTCGCCGAGGAACACTCACACTCACTCTCCCGGGATTATACCCTAGAACTTCGAGAAAATCAAGTACTATCGAATCTCGTACGTCACCGAAACATTCACGCTAATATCCTGACTCCCTGGTTCAATCTGCGGAGGGACAGGTGCTACATCGGTTGCCCCGCCCAAGCCATACGCCGCTTCCTTAAAGAATATGGGGTATCCTCCTCCAGTCGATTCAGAAAACGTTACCACCCGGCGCACCCTTACTCCGTTTGCGGAAGCCATGGCATCCGCTTTCGCGCGGGCTTTTTCGAATGCCTCTTCACGCGCTAAATTCAAATACGTCTCTGGCTCATCAACTTCGAATGAAACATTTTCGATTTGGTTGATACCTTTCGAAGGAAATGCAGCAAGAATCGGCGAAACTTTTTCCGCATCGCGGATTTTTACATTCACCGTTTGGGTAATGGTGTACCCCACGAGCACCTGCTTCCCTCCTGGGTAGAGATATTCATTGCTTTGTCGGATGTAGTCGTATCTCGGGTAGAGACTGTAGTTTGCGGTTTTTATGTCTTCCTTCGCGACACCCTGCTCCTTCACAAATTCAATCGCCGCATTCATCTTCTGTATATTTTCCTTCTGAATCGTTGCTGGATCCTTTCCTTCGGTCACAACCGAAAATGAAATTCTCGTGATGTCCGGAATCGCAACCGATTCTCCCTCTCCGGAAACGGTGATGGTAGCACGCTCCGGAAGGACAGGAAGTCCGAGGATGAGAATTTTCCAGATGATGATGCCGACCGCAAGGAGAATAAGGTTTAAGACTCCCCAAAAAAATGCTTTTGATCCGACTGTTTCGCTAAATTGGTTACTCATGACTTGCTGCTGATTTTATAATTTTTTTAATTTCTTCTTTTTTTAAGCTCGCGGCCCCGACCAGGGCGCCAGCAATTTCCTCGTGAGTGAGGAATTCATCCACATTTTTTGAATTTACTGACCCGCCGTAAATAATCTCTTTCCCGGCGATATGCCCGGATGCTTCAAGTACGCCTCTCATAAACCGGACCATTTCGACCGTATCTTCCGCAGTATCTGCCTGACCGCCGGAGGTAGAACTGATTGCCCAAAGCGGTTCATAGGCAATGATAATTCGCTGGGCACCCCTCGCGAGCGACAAGCCAATTTTGAGTTGCCGTTCGACAACCGATTCCTTCACTCCGCTCGTACGCTCCTCGCGGGTTTCGCCGACACAAAGAATAGGAATCATGCGGTGCTTGAGTGTTGCCGCGAGCTTCCTCGCCACCATTTCATCGGTTTCACCGAGATGGCGACGCCGTTCGGAATGTCCTACGATCACATATTTAACGCCAAATTCACCAAGCTGTGACGCAGAAACCTGGCCAGTAAAAGGACCTTCGTCTTCCGAAGAAAGATCCTGGGCTCCGAGAGATGCTCTCCGGAGGACGTTCGAAATTGGACCAAGGAATGGAAACGGCGGAGCGATCACGAGCTCTTTTACGTCCGCGACCTTCGCGAGCGAAACGGCTTCATCGAGTGAAGCGGGGTTCATTTTCCAATTCGCGATAATTAATTTACTCATAGTAGTTCATTTTCTCCCGCACATCTTCGAACCCGCCGCGCAGGTGAGATTAGAGGTGCGTAGATCCCGCTTGCCCACCGTCCAAATTCTAACAATGCTTGAGTTCGAAGATAGACGGGATCACGCAACATGCTTCCGCTCAAGCTCTCGCGGGCAGTTGCGGGACAATTTGCGATAATTAATTTGCTCATGTTATCCGATTAATTTTAGGAACCCGGCCAACACAGCGAGGTCGATCGCCGCAACCGTCGCTGCTCCCAGGATAAGCGCCACGGCAGCATGCCAAAAAGGAATGCCAAATACGAACGCCGCAACGGATCCTGCCCACACGCCAGTGAAAGGACCTGGTATTGCAACAAAGATATAAAGCGCAACGGATTTCCAAAGAGCTGCACGACGGGAACTTTCATCTAGTTCGCCGAACATGGCGAAGTGATGAATGTGTTTCCGCTTCGTGTAGCTAAAAAGCCAAGTAAGAAAGCGATTCACAAGATAGAAACGAGCCATGAGTGTTTCTGCAATTTTATGCCAGAGGATAAGGAGTGGAATCACGATTCCGCCGCTTCCAAGGAGCGTGAGAACATATGTCTTGACCGGTGAAAATTTGAAAAGACCGGATGCCGCAACGATCGCCCCGTGCGCTTCGAGTGTGGGCGACATCGCAAGAAGTATCGTGGTTATTGCTTCACGCATGGGGATTGATTCATCGAACCCTACGAAATAATGCCGCCGCCTGATCCGGATCTACCGGATTAATTTCAATGCCGGTTCCTTGTTCAAAACCTGCGGGAATCGTGATCCGGGGCAGAATTTCGATATGCCAGTGGTAATGTTCGTACTTGTGTTTCTTCCGCATCGGCGCCGTGTGAATAAAAAAGTTATAGTCAGGATCCCCAAGCCCCTTCTTAATCATGCGGAGCGACGCCTGGAGCGCAGCCACGACGTCAGCAAGATCTCGCTCCTCGGTATTTTCGAAAAATGGAACGTGCCGCTTCGGAAATACTCTTACTTCGAACGCAGTTCGCGACACGAATGGTGTAAACGCGATTGCGCCACGATTTTCGAAAATAACCCGGCTCTTTTCTTTTCGCTCCCAGCTAATCATCGTGCAATGCACACACGTCTGATGTTGCGCCGAGAATTCCCGCGAACCGCGCAGTGAATGGTCAAAATCCGGAGGCACGACCGGAATCGCAATGATCTGGTAGTGAGGATGAAACACCGATGCCCCTGCTTTCGGTCCCCAATTGTGGAATATAGAAATATAGGAAAGACACTCATCGTTCATGAGCATGAGGTAGCGATCCTGAAACGCCCGAAATACGGCGTTCGCATTTTTCGCGGAGAGATCAGGGAAGTCTTGGGTATGGCTCCGAGTGATGACGAGATCATGGTGACCGACGCCATCGGCGATCGAATACGGGCCACGCTTCCCAATCGTGGTACACACGTCGCGATGCACGAATGCGGGAAATTTATTTTCGATCACGACGAGCGACCATCCCTTCCGGTCAGAAACTTCAATGATGGGCTCTGCGTAACCCATGGCACGGGGGTTTTCAAAAATGCATCCGCGGACCGGAGCTTTCTCTCGAATCCCCCGTTCCTTGAAGCCATGGGGGCGTGCGGCGCGCTTCGGTGCAATAACGATCCAATCGCCAGAAACAAGATCTTTGCGAAGCTGGGAGAATTCCATGAAACAAAATTTACAATTTACAATTTACAATACAAAGTATCATAAAAATTTTGTATTTCTTCTGTGAGTAATTGGCTATCGTTCATTGTCTATTGTACATTCGTACCCGCCATCCTATGCTCATAGTACCACTGGAACACATCTCTAGCGATGGGAAGCGTATTTAAACTTCCTTCGCGCGCGTTCTCAACTGCAACAAGAATTGCTATCTCTGGATCATCCGTCGGAGCGTAACCCATAAAAAATGCATTCACTCGGCGCTTATTCGCAATCTGCGGAGTTCCCGTTTTTCCGGCAACCGAGATCGGAAGATTTGAAAGCATGTGAGACGAACCATACGGTTCACGAACTGCATCTTCGAGGCCTTTCTGCACTTCCTTAATTTCTCCTTGCCAATCGGAGAAATCGGCAATAGGAGTCACCGTGCTTCCCTTCCGAATCGATGGCCGGTTTATCACTCCACCATTCCCAAGTCCTGCTATAAAACTTACAAGCTGTATCGGCGTTACCGAAAGATCTCCTTGTCCGATTGAAACGTTGTAGGTGTCTCCCACTCTCCACGCTTCTCCCGAACGCGTTTCTCGTTCATCGGGAGTAGGAAGAAAGCTCTCTCCTTCTGCGGGCAAATCGATCCCTGTTTTCGATCCGAAACCGAGGCGCGCCGCGTACTCCATAATTTTCTGAGCGCCAAGTCCCCCGCGATCGAACGTACCGAGTACGAGATCGATTGGCTGAAGACCCCGTGGGATTCCTCCCCCCGCAAGATAAAAATAGATGTTGCTAGAACGGGCAAGGGCGCCGGCAAGATTCACCCAGCCATGCGCCTTCCAGTCGAGAAAGACCGACGGAAGGTCGGGAAAGTAAGGGTTTGGAATTTCGAGCGCGCCGTCTGAAAAAATCGCGGTTCCCGAATTCAGTATGTTCTCGCGGAGCGCCGCAAGTGCCACCACTGGCTTAAATGTTGAACCCGGGCTGTAGGCGCCAGAGATCGCACGATTGAAGAGCGGTTGCCCTGGGTTATTTAAAATCTCTGCGCGTTCCGGAGCGCGTTTCCGGTCAACGAATACATTCGCATCAAAACTCGGAACTGAAACGAGTGCGAGTACCTCTCCCGTCTTTGGCTGCAGGGCAATTCCCAATCCGGCATCACGCCCGAGCGACGCGAGCGCTTCGGTGAGACGGTGGTAGAAAAATCGCTGCAAATCCGCATCAATGGTGGTCTCGAATGGTTTCCCGGGTTCGGGAGGTGACACAATTCGGTTTCCAACGATCGTCCCTGAAGCATCTTCAAAGAAGATGTACCGTCCGTCTTTTCCGCGAATTTCTTCATCATATTCGAGTTCGATTCCAGATTTGCCAACCACGCTATTTCCCTCTCCAATGCCCGTGTACCCGACCACATGCGCGAATGCGCGCCCTTCGCGATAGATACGACGGTAATCATCCACAATTTGAATCGCTGGCTCGTTGAGCGCCTTTACCGCGATCACTTCTCCGGAGCTCACATCTCGCGCGAGTGGCACCCAGTTATTTTTTACAAGATCAGCTTCTCCAATGAGGCGATCGAACTCGGCTGATTCAAGACGTAAGATATCGGTGATCTTTTCACTGATCGATGCACGTCGCTCTGGATTAGCTAATAAAAAAGTAGAAACATTCAAAAAAATACTCGCCGAACCCTCGTTTTCAGCAATAACCTCGCCGTACCGGTCGAGGATGACAGACCGGTAGCTGGGAAGATTGATTTCCCGACTCACGTTCGCCGAGGCACGTACTTCGTAGAACGCCCCGCGAACCACGTTCAAAAAACCTACCTTCCCGAAAATACCAACCGCAAGGAGCGTGGCGACACCCGCCACAAGGAAAAAAGCACCGCGCGAAGCGGGAAGCGGGGCATAGGGTGTCTCGCGATTTTCCCCGCCATCCAAAAATATTTCTTCAACGTGAAGTTCGGAATTCCGTTTCATTGCCGATGATACGTTCTGCTAAAAGGTATACGACGATACCCACGAGCACATTATAGACGACCTCAATCATAACCGTGAAGGGATCGTTTCCGAGAAATTTAAGATCAGTGATGACATAGGTAATGATAGTGCCTGCGATGACCGCAAGTATCACATTGAAAAATCTATGTCCGGGGAAATGAGGTTTCACAAGAAACACGCACGCGGAGATGATGGCAATAACGATATAGGGCGAACTGAATCCTATTTCAGTTTTTGAAAATATAGTAGCGATCGCGATGAGTGCCGCGTAACTCTTCCATTCACGGAAGAAAAAAACAAGGGTGAGAAGTAGCACGAGGAGTATATTAGGACGCACTCCTCCAACCGCCGCAATTCCACTCGACTGAATAATGCCCGCGAGGAGAACGAGTAATGCCCCTGCCGCAAAGCGACGGGAGAAAATCGAAGATTCCCTCATCAGAGAAGAATATGCACTTCGTCGAGAGTAGCGTCGAACGGAAGCTTAATATCCGCCTCCTCAAACGTACTACCGGGTTCCCCTTTTACCTCTTTCACCTCCCCAATACGAAGCCCGTAGGGAAATTCCTTACTCGCTGTGTAAACATCATCGCCATCGAGCACGTTTCCCGTTTTCACAATAAGGGTGAGGCGCGGTCCACGTCCCCCCACCATGAGCGCATCGTGAGCTCCGTCTCCGATTTTCACCGGGATTTGCCAGTCGGTATCAAAGATCGTGCGCACGATACTTGAGCGTTCGCCCACTTCTTCAACCACACCAAGAAATGTGAAACCGTCCACAGTAACGGTCATTCCTTTCTTGATCCCTTCGGAAGAACCGGCATTTATATTCAAAAGACCGCGGCTATTTGTGGGGTACGTCGAATGGACCTTCGCAGAAACTTCCGGCCGCGCCACGGTTCCCGTATTCCTTGGCTCTTTCGCGAGGAAAAGTACCTCGGCTTTCAGTCGGGCGTTTTCACGCAAAAGCTGCTCCGTCTCCGAACTCCTCCCAAATCCAAGAAGCGCAAGCGGAGCGTGGAGCGTAGTCCGAGTCCCCGCAGCAAGATATTCCCGCACCGGAGTCGAAAACTCTGCGACCGCGAGCGCAGCAACGAAGAGAAACAGCGTTGCGACTACGGGTGCTAAATTCCGCTTCACGTGAGAAAATCTAAAGCTTTATCTCCTTTGGCCGAAGGGGGTTGTCGAGAAGCATGGCATATTTTCCGATGTTCTCAACCGCAACTCCGGTACCGCGCGCCACGCAGGTGAGCGGATCTTCAATCACCGTTGCGGTAATCGCAAGTTCTTTTGAAATAAGATCAGCAATGCCACGGAGAAGACTTCCGCCGCCGCAAAGGTTTACCCCGCGACGAAGAATATCACCTGCGAGTTCCGGCGGTGAGAGCTCGATGACCTCACGGACCGCCTCGGTAATGGAACGGAGCGATTTTGAAATCGCAGACCGAACCTGGGTATCACGGATCACAATTTCCTTAGGAAGCCCCGAAACGAGATCGCGGCCCCGGATCGGCATTTCGAGCTTCTCCGCAAGCGGAAGCGCGGATCCGATCTCAAGTTTCACCGATTCGGCGGTCGGCTCCCCGATTGCAAGTTTGAACTCATCCCGCACAAATCGCATGATGTCATCGTTTAACTTATCACCGGCGATTTTAAGACTCTTCGCGGTAACGGTTCCCGCCATGGAAATAACGGCAATTTCAGTGGTGCCTCCGCCGATATCCACCACCATGTTTGCCGTGGGCTCATCTACCGGAAGCCGTGCGCCCAGTGCCGCGGCGAGCGGCTCATCAATAATGTATGGTTCAAAAACGCCGGCGCCCATGACCGCGTCTTCAACCGATTTCCGTTCAACCTCGGTAAGGTTGGATGGTACCCCGATCACCGCTTTTCCATAGCTTACGAACGATCGGTCTCCGGAAAGTTTCCGGAGAAAGTGTTTCAGAATTTCCTGGCTCATTTCAAAATCCGAAATGACACCG
>ERZ1292623.316-Hain-H51-01um-R1-316-length-53757-cov-13_pt1 | contig 20076 bp, 19 predicted proteins | sample MGYA00564398_ERZ1292623 | MGnify/ENA primary metagenome ERZ1292623 (study PRJEB36523, sample SAMEA6512633) | groundwater metagenome | collected 2019-01-07 | study: AquaDiva: Metagenomics assemblies of 32 groundwater samples | reverse complement strand
TAGATCCTTCATGCTAATTGCATTATTGTACAACGATTCCCGATTGTCCAACAGTTGGATCGTCCGGCAAAGCGGTCGTCAAACCGGAATCAATAGCGGTAATTTCCAGTCCGGTGAATTCATCAATAGCTCTTAAAGCGGCGTCATTGGTTAATTTCATGTACTTCCCGACATCGTCAACAACCGGTTTCGCTTCCACTTGCGCAATAGCCTCCAATGGCCCGCTAAGCACTCCAAGATTTGCCGGCATTTTGGCTATATTCCAAACGATTTCGTTCCGGCTTTCGTCATAAATGGGCGAACTATCGGAATTGTTCTTGGCCAAGGATACGAACTTTACATTGTCCGCGAGCCGAGTCCTTACTTCCAAATTTTTAATGTCAGAACCAAAGTTTTTCAAAACTAAATGAATCGTGAAATTAGTGGCTTGTCCGACTTTCGGCGGCAATGGGCCGTCATTAAGAATTCCCGACGCCGCGTCCCGAAAATAACCTTTGACGTCAATCTCTACTTTGCCGGATACCTTGGTTTCCAAAGAACTAAGGCCGACGCTTTTCCCTGATTCTATTCTTCCCGCCAATTTGAGAATAAAGTTTTTGTCGCTTAATCTTTTAATCGGGTAATCGTTTTTCACTTTCAATTTAAAATTAACTGAACCGGAAGCTCCCGCTTCAAAGCTGGATAAATCTGGGCGATTGGAAGCGTCCCAAATTATTGTATTGTCCGATGACCGAAATGAACCTTGCGCGGATAAAGAGTTGAGATCATACATGGCGCCTATCAATTGGGCCTTTATGACAACATTGTTAAAAGTTTTATCCGTATTATTAGAATAATTGATGGAGTAGTTTAAATCTTCTCCAGATTTTGCCGAGTAATCCGGATCTCCGTTTAAAGATATAGAAAGAGACAGGGGCGAAGAAGTAAGGGTTAACGCCGCGGTTTCGGCAACAATCGGATAATTCTGACCCAAAAGATTGGATTCAATAACGGCTTTAAGATCAAAAACGGCGTCGGTTGGGCCAATTAAACTTCCATTAATAGTAAATTTCATTTCAGATCCTTTGCGAAGTCCGCCTAATATCCAGACATTATTGCCAATATCAGGCTTTAACGAGGATTTTATGAAGTTGAAAGTCAGCGGATAATCCAATTTGAGTTTGAGATCGGCAAAGTCAATTTCGGAAATGTTTTTATAGAAAATCTCAATTGGGAACTCCTCACTGCTGTTTATTTTTTCGGGAACCGCGATCTTAAGATCAAGGCCGGGATCGCCAATTTGAATTTCAAAATTTTCAATTTTCTCAAACCGGGAGCTTAGCGCCTCGGACAAATAGGTTAATTGAACGCCAATGGATTTAGAACTGTTTTCATCTTTAGTCGCTATTAAACGAAAAGTTTGCTGATTGAGGCTCCCGTCAGCTAAATTTTTTAATTCTTTAAAATCGGCATTCTTTGAAGCCGGCGAACCGACAAAAGCCAGGCCGTCCGGAAGAGTTAAAAATAAGCGCGCCTCTTTAAGCGCACTGCCGGAACTATTGATTAAATTTACGTCTAAATCAAACGGAATGCCAAGAATAATCTCCTCCGGGGCGGAAAATTCAATATCAACTCCCCGGCCTGAACGATCTTGATATAGAAAATAAATAAATCCTATGAGCGCTAATAAACCTGCCGCTACCGTTATGGTGATTTTTTTCATATAGATAGATCGTTTGTTATTTTAGCGTGAAAAAGCCGTATTTGACAGGGCTATTGGCAAAGCAGGCGGAACAAAAATAATCTAAATTTCTATAAACAAAATTTGCCGGCTGGCGGCCGCCGCATAGCTGGCAGACGGCCAAATCAGGATTAAATCCCAAAAGGCTTAAAACCAGGACTCCGGTCAGACCGTCTTTGCCGCCAGAATGGATGGCATCCCACAATTCCGGATCTGATTGGCCTTCCGCGGAAAGTTCTTTAATAAGGTTGAGAATAGATATCGTTCTGGCAGTTCGCGGCAATTGGCCGACTTTTAAGGCGTCTACCAATCGCACGTTAGCTAAAATGCCGTCTTTATTGACTAGGCGCGCTTGGACGATATTGAGAGGTTGAAGATGGCCGGCCAATTTGGATGTGATTTTACGGATGCTTCTTGCCTTGGAAGAAATTTTGCCAAAATCTCTGGTATATAAATAAATTCTGGCGTCAAAATCGCCCAAGTCTTCGTTATCAAGCACTAAAGCTTCCGTGAAAATTTCGGACATAATTTAAATTATAACAGAAACCTCCGACGAACGTCGGAGGAGTTATTGATCTAACTTATTCAAAAAATCTTCGGCCTGTTGGGAGCTTTTCTGGATCGCCAGCGTTATGTCGCCCCTCCCGAAAGTATCTAATCCAAGCGTCGGGATATTATATGAAGGACTGATAACAATTAATTGTTTTGGGCCAATCCCGACAAAATCTTTCGCGGATTCAAACAAGCGCTGAAGAAACGGCAAAGGGGAATCAATTTTGAAACGGTTAAACGCTTTGTGATGTTCAAGAAAGTTCTCAATTTCTTCTTCAATGAGGTTGTTGAGAACATAGTTGAAGCCGGTGAAAAGGCGCTTTGCCCAATGCCATCGGGAAACGTCGTCCGGTATCGGTTTATCATTGAGAACCACAAAAAGATTATCGCAATCGGCCATAGTATTAAGATTGAAACGGTATCCATCGGAATACCAATGGCCGCCGATTAACACCGGAGGAAAGAATCCTGGTAAAGCCGAGGACGCTTTAATAAATTGTCTAAAAAGTTCCGGGTCGCCGGCAAATCTTGGGTCGCGGTTGCTAACAACTTCTTTCTTGCGTCCCAATGACTCGTTGCAAACTACTACTTCAAATTCAATCGGAGAATCAATGGCCGCCTTAATATCAATATTGCTGACCAAAAAATCCAAGCCCCAATCGCTAAACAAGGAACTCTTAAAAATCCGCAATGGCACTTTTGACCAGTTAAAAACAAAAGACGAGCTTCTTTGTTCAAGGTCCAACCAAGTTTTTTCCAGATAATCCGGTCCGCCGGCAACAAGAGCGGCGCCGTTAAGAGCACCAACCGAAACGCCTTGAATTTTCTTTGGCACTCTATTACGTTTCCAAAGTTCTTTGGCCAAGCCGAGCTGGCCTACGCCAGCACAGCCGCCTCCCATGAGGACGAGATTGTCAGCCACAATTTATCTCCGAATAATGGGTTTCAAAGAACGCTTCTATTATATTAAATTATTTGGCTCTAGTCAACCTTAATATGCAGTTTTTTGGATCGTTGTCTGTTAAGTTTAGGCATCCGAATAATCAGCACGCCGTTTTTAATAACGGCTTCTGATTTCTCCGCGTCTACTTCTTGCGGCAAAATAATTGACCGGGAAAATTTTCCCCAATAACATTCCTGATAAAAATAGTCTTCGTCGCGAATCCGGCGCTCTTTTTCTCTTTTCCCTTTGATGGTAACGGATTCGTTAGTAATAGAAACATCAAGCTCGTCGGGTTTAACGCCGGCAATCGGAGATTCCACGAAGATCTCATCCGGAGTTTGATAAACGTCAATGGTAAGCTGGCCCTCGTCATCAAATTCTTCCTCAAGTTGAGATTTTCGTTCTTTGGTCGCGGAAGAACTGGATTTCGCCAGTTCCACTTCTACTTCGCTGACTCCTTCTTCAGCCGAAGAATCCAGATTTTCCTCTTTTAATTCTTCATTCATGTTTTAGTTTTTCAAAATCTTGCAAAATAAATGGCGCTAAAAATATTAAAAAGATTAATGGCAATGTCACCGGGCCTGATTTAATTATAAGGTAGTTAAAAATGGTGTGCAATAAAGTAGCGCCAATCACCCCTAGGGCGAGGTAGGGGGCGGGTTTTTCCTTTTTGACTATGGCTCTTCCCCATTCATATCCAACGAATCCCGAGGCTAGAGTATGCAGTAAAGTCGCTCCCACAAATCTAAGCATCGTTGTCTCCACGGGGCCGGGATTGGGATAAAACCCATTGGTCGCTTGAAACACCGAAGCTATATTTTCCACGCTGGCGAATCCCAAAGCGGCTACAATCATGTAAATCATCGCGTCAATCGGCTCGTCAAACTCTTTTCTATGCCGAATAACCAAGTAGACGGCTAGAAACTTAAAAAATTCTTCAATGCCGCCGAGAATTAAAAAAGAAGTTGGGCCATAAGAGTCCACCCCATGTGAAGCAAGCCATCTATTAGAGATAACCTGTATTTGCAAAACCATTAAGGTTATCAAAGCGCCGGCCATAAATGCGTACAGCAACAATATTTTAGGTTCCGGATGGCGCACATCTTCACGAAGATAAAAAACCAGCCAAGTAAGGCCCGGCATCAGCCCTAAAAGAACTAAAAGCAAAGTATTAATTATTTCCATCCCGTTAGAGACAGGAAGCGCTTTAATCTATTCTTTAGATAATGTTTACCCATTCCTGATTTTAGATATTTTTCTCTCGACTTTGCGTCTTCTTGGTTATGACAAGCTTCATAATAAATTAAATCCCATGGACCTCGATTCCTCGTAAAGCCATGTTTATCGGAGCTGTGCTCTTTAAAGCGCTTCCGTAAATCGGCCGTATATCCTGCGTACCAATGATTATTCTTAGTGCTTCGTAGGACGTAAACATAATGCATGAGTTGTCTCTAACGGGACCATCCCTTAACAATGAGCATCTCTTCTTTTTCTTTCGGTAATTTCTGATAAAGCTCTTCGGTAATAAAAGGCATAAATGGGTGTAAAAGCTTCAAGATGCCCACTAATATATAGTATAAAATATTTTTTACTTCTTCGTCTTCCCGACTCTTGGATAACTCTATGTATTTATCGGCAAATTCATGCCAAATAAAATCGTAGACTTCATGAAGGGCGGGGCCAAACTCATAATTCGCGATATTTTTTTCTGTTTCTTTCTTCAATCTTTCTAAATTTTTCAAGATTGTTTTATCTTCGACGAATTTGGCGTTAGGTGTTCGATCGCTTCGCTTGTTCGATCGCTTCGCTTGTTCATTTCCAACATCCAACTTCGAACCCCCAACTTTCCTATCAACATACCGCGCGATATTCCACAGTTTATTGGCGAATTTTTTTCCGGCTTGCACCGCCGCTTCGTCCCAGTGAATGTCTTGCGTTCCCATCGCCTGCCAAATAATCCCAAAACGGGTCGCGTCGGCGCCGTATTTCTCAATCAACTCTAACGGATCAATGCCCGTGCCAAGACTTTTAGACATTCTTTTTCCTTCTTTAGTAAGAATGGTCGCATGAATCAAGACTTCTGGAAACGGCGTTTTTCCCATAAATTCCAAACCGGAAAAAATCATTCTCGCGACCCAAAGATTGATAATATCCCTGGCGGTGATTAAAACATTGGACGGGTAAAAGTCTTTTAAATCTTCTTTTGACAATCCGGCAAACGGCCAGAGCGCGGAAGAGAACCAAGTATCCAAAACATCTTGAGATTGAACGAATTTGGCGCCGCAATATTTACACTTTGGCTCCGTTGGCGACACCATCATTTCTTTACATTTCACAATTTCTTTTTCGTGGCCTTTTTTAGGAACGCATTTCGGCTCATGAAACCAAACCGGCAATTGATGCCCCCACCAAATTTGGCGGGAAATGCACCAATCTTTGACGTTTTCCATCCAATCAGTAAGCATTTTCTCAAAATTTTCCGGAAGAATTTTCGTTTTGCCAGACTTTAACGTATTTAAAACCATGTCTCGTAGAGACATTCCTAACTTTTGACTTTTGACTTTTGACTTTTGACTTTGAGGATGGCCGGCCATCCGCAGAAACCATTGGTCGCTCAAAAGCGGCTCAATTGTCGAATTACAACGATAACAAACAGCGAGATTATGCTTGTAATCCTCAATTTTTTCGATCAGTTTCATTTTCTGAAGTTTTTGAATAACCTTTTCTCTCGCTTCCAAAACTTTTAATCCTGCGAATTCTTTTCCGGCTTCAGCAGTCATTCTTCCTCGTTCGTCTATAATCTGATAAAACGGCAATTTGTGACGCTCGCCGATTTCGGAATCTAAAAGATCATGAGCCGGAGTCACTTTTACCGCGCCCGTTCCGAAATTCATATCAATCGCGTCGTCGGCAATTATTGGAATTTCACGATTAACAATCGGCAGTTGAATTTTCTTCCCAATCAATTTTTTATAGCGCTGATCTTTCGGATTTACCGCTACCGCGGCATCGCCTAACATTGTCTCTGGCCGTGTTGTGGCAACAGTAATGTCATCCGAATACTTTATGTCATAAAGCTTGGCATTTTCTTCTTTATATTCAATTTCCAAATCCGAAAGAGAAGTCTGACACCGAGGGCACCAGCTGACTACTCTCTTGCCGCGATAAATTAATCCTTTTTCGTAATAATGAATGAAGGCTTTTTGGACCCACTTGGCGTATTCCGGGTCCATCGTAAAACGCAAACGAGACCAGTCGGCTGAAACGCCAAGTTTTTTTAATTGTTCAATAATGATATTGCCGTACTTATTTTTCCATTCCCAAACTTTGGCGATAAATTTTTCCCGTCCAAGATCCCAACGGCTGACGCCTTCTTTTCTTAATTGTTTTTCCACTACATTTTGAGTGGCAATGCCGGCGTGGTCAGTTCCCGGAAACCAAACTGTTTTATAGCCATTCATTCGGTGATAGCGAATCAAAATATCGGCAATAGTCGCGTTAAGAGCGTGACCCATATGTAAAGAACCGGTAACATTGGGCGGCGGCAAAAGTATGGCATAAGTTTTTCCCTTGCCTTTCGCAGCTTTACTTTTCGGGGTAAAGAAGGGTTCCCAAGACTTGTAAATTCTATCTTCGGTTGACTTGGAGTCGTAGGATTTTTCCGGTTCTTGGTTCATTGATTCAAAGTATAAACCCAACTTCTCCTGATGCCAACACGCGATACCGATATACTAATGATACGAAAAATATTGGCATCAGAGTTGACAAAATGGCTTTAAGTATGCTATAATTAGGTAATAAACCAAAATGAAAAACCGGTCCAACATTTGTTGAACCGGTTTATTTTTTTCTGTAAACAAAAAATTGAATAAGAACAATTACGGTTGTTAACGCGCCTGCGGATTGGGCGACAAACATCAACGGATCCCTAATTACAAGCCCGTAAACGGCCCAAGAAGACCAGCCGAAAAAGCTTAATAGAAATAAAAGAAAAGAAAGCCCTTCGGTGCTTTTTCTCCGGTAATTCTTCAAAATCTGTTCTCCAATGCCAAATACAATAATCAGAAAAGTTATGATGATTGCCGCGATACTAATCACACTTTTCACTATATCTCCTTTTTAGAGCTTCCAAAAGAATATCAAAAGCAGTTATAAATTCAAGTTGGATTGAGCTTCTATCTTTAGCTTTTTCTTTCGCAGATGTTGAATATAAGCCGCGGCGGCAATCATGGCGGCATTGTCGGTGTTGAACTTAAAATCGGGAACGTGAAAAGCGAGTTGGAAGTTAGATGTTAAGTGTTCGAGTTGTTCACGCAATGCTTTGTTGGCTGACACTCCGCCGCATAAAAGTACCGATTTAGCTCCGTATTCTCTGGCGGCTCGAATCGTTTTGCCAACTAACGTATCAATTACCGCTTGTTGGAAGCTGGCGGCGATATCAGCTATTTTATCAACGAATAGCGAATCTTTTTCGAATTTACGAATATACGAATTCGTAATTCGTTTATTCGTAACAGATTCGTTATTCGTTGCTGGAAACTTATCGCGTAAATAATAAAGCACCGCGGTCTTTAATCCGGAAAAACTAAAATCATAACTTGTCCCGTGATCGCGAAGCGATTTTGCGAGGTTTTTATCGCGAAGCATGGGCCGAGGAAAATTTATCGCTTTTGGATTTCCTTTGGCGGCAATTTTTTGAATTTCCGGGCCGCCAGGATATGGCAGTCCCAAAAGCCGCGCTACCTTGTCAAACGCTTCCCCAGCGGCATCGTCGCGAGTTTCGCCCAACTTTTTCCATTTGGTCAGCGAACTCATTCTTAACAAAATCGTGTGTCCGCCGCTTACTACCAACGCTATCGCCGGAAATTTTATATTTCTAGCTCCTCGACCGCCCGGCAACCAATTAGAGTAAAGGTGGCCTTCCATATGGTTGGCGCCAATCAGCGGTTTATTTAATTTTTTGGCGAGACCATTCGCAAACTCTATGCCGGTCCAAAGCGCCGGTTCAAGTCCGGGACCGACGGTTACCGCTATAAGTTTGATGTCAGATGTTCGGTGTTTGAAGTGTTTTAAAATTTTCGGTAAATTTTTAATGTGTTCGCGTTTTGCGAGATTGGGAACAACGCCGCCAAAGGGGCGGTGAATTTTTATCTGTGAAGAAACGATATTTTTCAAAACCTTGAAACGCGGCGCCCTCAAACCGCCGCCCGCTTCCACAAGAGCCGCGGCAGTTTCATCGCAACTGGTCTCAATAGCGAGAATTTTCATTGGTAGCCTCGACGGGAATCGAACCCGTATTTTATCCGTGAAAGGGACATGTCCTGGCCATTAGACGACGAGGCCTTAATATCACTTAATATAGCGATGTGTTATAATAATTTCAATGGTTATTTTATTATCACTTTTTAGCGATTGGGCGTTGTTAGCGGCTCGATTAGTTTTGGCGGCGATTTTTTTGGCGCATGGATTGCCAAAACTAAAGTCTCTCAAAACAACGGCGCAGAATTTTGAGATGATGGGTTTCAAGCCCGGAATTTTTTGGGGAACAATCGTTGCTGTTGTGGAATTTGTTGGCGGTCTTGCCGTCTTAGTTGGCTTATACACTCAATTGGCGGCGCCATTTTTAGCGATTGATATGCTGGTCGCGGTTATTTGGAAAATGAAAAGGGGCCAGAAACTAGTTGGCGGTTATGAGCTTGATCTTTCCATTATGTCTATCGCGCTTTTACTTTCCACGCTTGGCGCGGGAGCTTATTCTTTAGACAACTACTGGAGAATCATATTATAATAGCCGCTAGTTGTTAGCTGGTATGAACTATAGACTCTTGGAAATGATACCAGGACTTTTGTCTTGGCTGACCTTAATTTTAATGTTTCTGCTTTCTTGGTTAACGCCTATCGCGGCGGCGATTTTTATTATTCTTTTTGATATTTATTGGCTTTTTAAAACTATTTATCTTTCAGTTCATCTTCGCTCCAGCTTTTCCAAAATGAAATCCAATTTAAAAACTAATTGGCAGGAAAAACTAAAAAATCTTAAATGGGAAAATATTTATCATTTGGTAATTTTGCCAATGCATAGCGAACCTTATGGGGTTATCCGAGAAACTTTTGAAAGTTTGAAAAACAACAATTATCCTAAAAATAGATTTATCTTGGCGCTGGCCACCGAAGAAAGGGCGGGCGAGGAATCAAAACAAATCGCCCAGAAAATTAAAAGTGAATATGAAAACTATTTCTTTAAGCTCATTGTCACAAACCATCCTAAAGATTTGCCTGATGAAATACCGGGCAAGGGGTCAAATGAATCTTGGGCCGCGCAAGAAGTGAAACAATCAGCCATTGATCCTCTAAAGATACCGCATGAAAACATCTTGGTTTCGGTTTTTGACATTGATACTCAAATCTTTCCGGATTATTTCGGGTGCCTTACCTATAATTTTCTGACTTGCGAGCATCCGCAACGTTCCAGTTTCCAGCCGATACCATTTTTCATGAATAATATTTACCAAGCTCCGGCGCTAGCGAGAGTGGTGTCTTTTTCCGCTACTTTTTGGCATTTGATGCAACAGTCCCGCCCGGAACGATTGACAACTTTCTCGTCTCATTCAATGCCATTTAAAGCGCTGGTGGAAATTGGCTATTGGCACCGAAACATCGTTTCAGAAGATTCAAGAATCTTTTGGCAATGCTATCTTCATTACAATGGCGATTGGCGCGTTGTGCCGTTGCTCTATCCGATTTCCATGGATGCCAATGTCGCTCCAACATTTTCTAAAACTCTTCTTAATACTTACAAACAGCAAAGGCGATGGGCTTATGGCGCGGAAAATATCCCTTACTTGCTTTCCGGATTTTCCAAAAAAAATATTCCCTTAAAGGCCAAGCTTTTCTGGGCGTTTAATCAAATAGAAGGAATGCACTCCTGGGCGACTAATTCTTTAATTATTTTTGCCCTTGGCTGGCTTCCGATATTATTGGGAGGAGAAAGTTTTAATTACACATTATTGTCCCATAATCTCCCGATGATCACTCATCGAATAATGTTAGCGGCAAGCGCTGGCATTGTCACTTCGGCGATTCTATCGGTAATCCTTTTGCCCAAAAAGCCCAATTGGTTTAAGCCGTATCATTATCTCGGGTATTTCTTACAATGGATTTTAATGCCAGCCACATTAATTATTTTTGGGTCCATACCCGCTTTGGAAGCCCAAACTCGCTTAATGCTGGGAGGGAAATTCCGGCTAGGATTTTGGGTAACGCCGAAGGGCCGCTACTGATATAAACCGTTCTTTCTTACGTATTCCGCGACGCCGGGAGAAATATATGGAAGCCCGGAATAACCCTTTCCTAGAAGATTTCTGATAAACGTGCTGGAAATATCTATCCAAAAAACTTCTTTCTCTAAAAGCCTGAATTTCGGCGGCAAAATATCGGGCAGAGGCGCGTCGCTTTTTTTAATAGCTAAAAAATTGGCGGATTGATAGAGGTCTTTGCCGTTAACCCATTTATTTTCAATGTCCAATAACAGATCTGATCCGATTAGAAACCAAAATTCGGCGCCGGGATATTTTTTTTCTAATTCTAATTTAGTTTCGTAAGTGGTGGTCAGTTTTGGGCGATCGATTTCCAAAGTTGAAAGTTTAACGGGTATTTTTGGATTTGGAAAAAACTCTTTTATCAAAATTTTCAGCATCTTGAGGCGATGGCTGGCTGACGCGGTAATTTTTTTGTCATGCCGGTCAGCGGACGGCATAATCCAAATTTCATCACAAGGGAAAAGGCGCGTCACGATCTCAACAGATGACGCGTGCCCAATGTGAGGCGGACTAAAAGCGCCGCCATAAATAACTATTTTCTTCATCTATAAAATATAACCCCGATTTTTGAATCGGGGTATTGTATGATCATTTGATGGCCAGCATCCGGTCAATGCCAACTTTGGCTTTTTGGGCGATTGATTTTTGAATATGAATGGAATAAAAATCTTGGCGCGGGTTTTTAGGATCACAGCAATCGTCGCAAAGAACAATTTCCAAACGGTCGCTCCGCAAAGAAGTCAAAAGCTTTTCAAACGTATTGGCTTTCATATAACGGCATTCGGCTTTCATGGAAACGGGAATAAATTCTTTTTCCGGGATTTCTTTTCGTAAGCGATAAATCATTCCCTTCTCTGTCGCAACAATCATTTTCTTCGCCGGAGATAATCTGGCGCGTTCCACCATTTGTTCGGTAGAAAGAAAATAAGCTCTGGCCCGAGGAATGACGCCTTGTTGGAGCTTCAACAAACAAGATGATGCGCAACCGCATTCCGGATGAATCATCAATTCGTCTTCCGGATTTTCAATAAGCGCGACATCGGCCGCGTCCATTCCAATTTCTTCATGAACGTAGCAAGCGGCATGCCAACTTTGAAGAGGACTCGGACCGAAACTTTTTTCATAGCTATAAATATCAATTAAATTCGGATCCACGCCCTGCTCAACTGCTTTTGCTTTCATGACATAACCCAAAAACTTGTCCGGAAGAACAAGAATTTTTCTGCCCGGAAACATTTTGGCGGCATAAACGATAATTTTGTCCGTATTGCGGGAAGTGGAAATAAAATCGCTGATAGATTTCGTATAGGCGTCGCTATTTATGTAAGTAACGAGCACTCCATCCGGGTTTTGACGCTTCCAATTTTCAATCCATTCGTAATCGGTGCCAAAAACCAGCGAACAGCCGAGAACCTCCGGGTAATCAGAAACGAAAACCCGCGTGGCGCCGCCGGTAATAATCTTGGCAGTGGCGCCCATGAAGAAAACGCTTTGAAAATCCACGCGCTTTGCCCCAACCTCTTGAACACGCAGACTTAAACCAAGAGAATCGCCGATCAAATCGGCAATCTCATGAAATTCCGGATATAGATAATTGTGCGCGACGATCATAGACTGTTTTTCCTTGGCAAGCCGTTTAATTTCAGTTGCCATCTCCGCCAATTCCAAACATTTTGTCCAAGTATATCGGCCCGGGTACAAATCTTCGGCATAGCGAGAAAAAAGATCGTGCCATTTTTCGGCCAGCTCACGCGCGATCATGGCGCGTCCTTTCAAATTACTGACCGCATTATAACACAAACGGAGAATAAAAAAACGGGCTAGTTGCCCGTTTTTTGAAGAACAGAGAGGATCATGCCGATATGGCTCCAGTCGGTTAAGTTCCGTGACAGCATTTCGCGGACAGTCATAATTTCAATATACGTCCTTTCGCCGGTTGGAATATCAAGATCGGCGCCATGGGGAATGCCTTTTTGGGATTCCAGCCAAAGCAATTCCTCGTCGGTTACTTCAAGAGAAAAGAGATGGGATCGATGGACTGATAAAGTGCCGGCAAGCTGGCGGCCTCCATGTTCTACTAACCGATCAATAGAAATTTTCAGGCCTGTTTCTTCGCCCAATTCTTCAACTGCCGCTTCTTTCGGATCTAAAAAAAGATTCGGAGAAGAACCGCTGGGATTTTCCCAAATAAATCCGTCTTCCGTAACCGCAGAGGAGCGAAATTCCCGAACTAGCGCTACCTTGCTGGTCAAAATCGTTGGCCCGCGTTTATAAACCACAATAGTTGAAACATCGGGACGACCCAACACCGACTCGTTGGTTTTATGCCGATTCTCACTGCCGATAAAAACATTTGGATGCAACGCCCAAAGATAAATTCTTTCTTTTTGCTTGCCAATTCGCTTAACCCAATCAACCTTGGCAGATTCCAAACGGTTGCCGGCCATTTTCTGCGTCTGATACCATTTCTGAAACCATGGCGTCCGCCAAACGTATACTGGAATGTAACGTTCGCCGCTTTCCCGATCGGCTCCGTTACCGACAAATTTCAACGCAAGGTCAATAGTTGCTTCAAGAGTATCGGCTTGAGGCACAAATTCTTGTTCAGCAAAACGGTTTAGATATTCCATTTTCGGCGCGTCTTTGGGCGATCCCAACACGGTTTTCCCGGAATTAACCCACCATCCGAATTCCACATTAGTCGTGAAAGCGGGAAGCGTTTGGAGATCTCGCGGAATCCAAAACAAGACGCAATCAGACATATTTAAATATCGGTGTTCCCAATCAATTTGATCGTCGTAATCTACTTTATCGTCCGGAAAACGATTTTCTGGAACAAAGACCGCTCCGTCATATCCTTTCTTTAATAAAAGGCGAAGTGCTTCCGTCCGCCAAGACTGAACATCGCGGGAACGCGGCGTCGGACCGGCGAGAAAGATAGATTTGGAAAATTTTTCCGGCGCTGGCTCTCCAGTGTAGATCAGGCGCACTGCTGTTTCCTCCAAAAAGAAAATGAGTGCCGGTTAATACCGGCACTCCAAGTAATTGTTTCCGGAATAGCCGAAAATTCTTTTATATCGTTCAACATCTTCCGGTTTTCCGATTGCTTTCGCCAAGTTGTCGCTTAGTTTCACTAAGCTCCGGCTATTGGCTTCCACGGTTTTCACGACAAGCGATAGCGCCCGGAAGCCCAGATCGTTCGTAAGATTAGTGCCCCAGCCAAAGGTTGTTTTAATCCTTCCTTTGAAATGTTTGTGCAATTTAACAATTGCCTCAATATCCAATCCGTCGCTAAAGATAATCATCTTATCTCTGGGATCTACACCGCACACCTCATAAAACCCTATCGCTTTCTCTCCGAACGCGACGGGATCGCCGGAATCTTGGCGCAATCCCTTCCATTCTTTGGCTTGATTTTTAGTCATGTCCCGAAAAAAGAAATCACTGCCAAAAGTATCCGTCAAAGCAATGGACAATCCCCAGCCATACATTTCCCACCAATGTTTTAAAACATCGTTGTGAGAACGGCGAACATTCTCATCGGCATCGCCGGCAATGCCAGCCAGCACCATGAAAAGTTCGTGCGCGGACGTACCCATCGGGAAAAGGCCGTGTTTCATCGCTAATGCAACATTAGAAGTTCCGCGAAATTGCGTTTCTGGAAATTCGCCAGCCAATGTTTCCACCACGTAATCCTGCCATTCATGATCAAAGCGCCGCCGCGTTCCGAAATCAGTAAAAACAATATCCGGATTTTCCTTTAGAACTTTTATTTTTTCCGCCAAGCGCAGCTGGCCCTTCGCTCCGACAATTTCGCGATCAAATTTGGATAATCCCGACATCAATGATTTGTAATACAGCTCGTTGACAATCGCCAAGGCAAAGATTTCCCAATAGATGGCGCTATGCCAATCTCCCTCAAATTCCAAAACTAATTGGCCATCTTTATAAGCCAACTGATATGGGGGCAATTCCATCCTTTCCAAAAAATGGATGTAATCTTCGCCAAACATTTGATCGCCATATTCATTGGTCCCGCGAATATATTTAATCTCCGTGCGATTAAACTTCAGAGTACGAACGTGATCTAATTCCTGCCGGAGATCCTCTTCTCTGATAAACTTCGTCAAATTCACATCTTTGGTTCGGTTTTTGAAGGCGTATTTTACCCGGACATCCCGAAATTTCCTAAAAACCAGCTGTCCCATCGTAAACTTATAAAAATCCGTATCAAGAAGCGAGTTGATGATCCAATTCATCTTGAACCTCCTTTACCGTCTTAAACTTGACTCCGGCGGCGGCCATTTCTTCAATTGCCTTTTGGCCGTCATCGGGCTGAAGATTAACCGCGCGGCAAGCGTCGGTCAGCAGAACAACTCGGAAACCGTTTTTCCGCGCGTCCAAAGCGGTGGCTTTCACGCAATAATCGGTAGCTAAACCGCCAATCAGAACCGTTTCAACTCCGGCATACCAAAGGCATCGAAAAACATTTCGGCCATCTTCCGCGATTCCGTCAAAAGCGGAATAATCATCTTTATTAGGATCCATGCCCTTGGAGACGACCGTAGCGTTTACGATGCCGCGTTTAACATTCAGTTCCTTATGAAATTCCGCCCCAAAAGTGCCTTGAACACAGTGAACCGGCCAGATTCCTCCATACGTCTGGAAGTGCTTGGTAACTCGGGGATGCCAATCGCGGGAAGCCAAGATCGGACAATTGCGCATCGCGGCGGCGGCGGAAATTAGATTAAGAGGATGTACAACCTGATCGCCATCCGTAATCGCCAAAGACCCGCCTGGGCAAAAATCATTTTGAACGTCCACCATAATAAGAGCCCAATTTCTCATCTGGCCTCCTTTCATATGGCTCTCCATCGCGCGATAGAGAGATGTTAGTGTACTGCGTACACCATAGCAAAATTCCGGAAAAAACGCAATGGGGAGGATACCCCGCCTTCACTCTTGGGAAAAATTGGAAAAAAAATCCTCCTTATAGGAGGACAGATCCTTCATACTGCCAATAGGACCGCAGATGTCCGTCAGGAAAGAAAATCAGATTGCGCATTTCTCCGGCATCGGGCTGAACCGTTAAACATTCATTGAGACAAATGTTTTGCCCTTTCAAATCATAAACTTTCGCGCCATGAGATAGAGTCCAAAGATGAGATCCTTCTTTTTCAACAAAAGATCGGATTTCCTTTTTCTGCTCTTCGCTGAGATGATGAGCTTTAGTCCAATTCCAAGCTTCCATGTTTCTATTATGTTCTTCGTCAGGCTTGTTAACCGGGGTTAGCGTAAGCTGTTCTACTTTATTTTCTTTAACAAAATCAATGAGTTTCCGTAATTTTTCAGCGCTATCAATAAAGCCATTGGCAGCGATGCAAGTAAGGCGAACTGAAAAGCCTACGGCGTGAAGAGTTCCAATTAATGCCGGCAAATCAATGTAGTTTTTCTCATAAGGCAAATAAATCTCTCGATTTTTCTCTGGGTCGAAATGCACGATAGAAATCGCGATCGTTGTCATGCCGAGATGGTACCACTCTCTCAAACAGCCAAGATAACGATTTTCTTTTTTAGAAATCATAATGCCATTGCTCTGAAGTTCAATAATCGGAAATTCAAAGTCCATCATTGCTTCCAGATACTTAGTAATCTGGTTTGGAAAAAGCGTCGGTTCGCCTTTGCCGGTAAACATCGCGGTTGTCACTCCGCTTTGCTTTGCCAATAAGCAAGCTTTCCTGAAATTCCTCCAGTTTACTTCCGGCTCTTTCAGTTCAACTCCCAACGGAGGAGTCATTTTGGACACGCAAAAGGGACAACGGGCGTTGCACGCCTCGCTGCCAGCCAGAATGCTGAAGGTCTGGATTCGCATGACCATTCCTTTCAAAGTGCGCTTAAATAATAAAGTAATTTATAATAAATGTCAAATTGATTTTTCTGAAGAATTACTTTTAAATACAACGGGGTTCTTTATTAAAAGAACCTTTTTAATTCTAAGGGTTTGCGCGAAATAAAAGCGTAGAATTGCGCCGGGCGATGGCCGGTGTCTATTGCTTTCGCCTTTACTGATTTAATCAGATTAAGGGCCATGAATTTTTTCCTAAAATTCCGCTTATCCAATTTTTTTCCCAAAATTATTTGATAAGCATTTTGAAGCTGGCCAAAAGTGAATTTCTCCGGCAGCAAAGAAAACACCAAATTAGTGTATTCTAATTTATAACCCAAGCGCTTTAACGCGTAAGCAATAATTTTTTTATGATCAAAAGCCAATGACGGCAGAGCGTTGGCGTTATGAAACGCGCCAGTTCTTAACTGGATTTTATTTCTATCTATCAAGGCAAAGTAGGACACGGTGAGAACGTGGCCTCTGGGATCGCGGCTTAAACTGTCAAAAGTATAAAGCTGTTCAAAATAAACATTTTTGACTCCTGTTTTTTCCTTTAGAATCCTTAGAGCCGCTTTTTCGCTTGTTTCGTTTTTCATTAGAAACCCGCCGGGCAATGACCACGATCCGACAAAAGGATTTTTGTCTCGTTTTATCAGTAAAACTTTCAATTTTCCGTCTTCAATGGTAAAAACCACCGTATCAACCGTTACTGCCGGAGGCCAACAGAGTTTGGATGAGTTCATATAGTTATAAATTTTTCAGCCATAATTTCGCTTCCGCGTCGGAAGGCATTCGCCAATCCCCTCTGGGCGACAAAACCACTGATCCAACCTTTGGGCCATCTGGCATAACCGATCTCTTCCATTGATTTTGGAAAAAACGAGTTATAAAAACTTTTAGCCATTGCTGAATGGTTTTCTCGCTGTATTTTTTACTAAAAGCCAGCTTGGCCAAAAACATAATTTTGCTTGGCGAACTTCCCCAACGGACAAAGTGATACAAAAAGAAGTCGTGAAGTTCGTATGGGCCAATCAAGTCTTCGGTCTTTTGAGTTATCTCTTTCTTTCCCGATCTGATTAATTCTGGAGAAATCGGGGTTTCTAAAATATCTTTCAAGATGGATTTCGCGTGAACAAAATCCGGCCTTTCGCTAACCCATTGGACTAGATATTTAACAAGAGTCTTGGGTATTCCTCCGTTAACATTGTAATGAGAAATGTGATCTCCGGTGTACGTGCACCATCCCAGCGCTATTTCAGACAAATCGCCCGTCCCGACAACCAATCCTCGCAATTGATTGGCCTTGTTCATCAAAATCATCGTCCGATAACGGGCCTGAACATTTTGGAAAGTTAAATCTTGAGTTTTGCCATCGTGGCTTATGTCTTTCATTTGCCGTAAACAGCCCTCCGTGATATCAATCTCCTCCAGATTCGCGCCTAATTTTTTCGCTAATTTCACCGCGTTGGATTTAGTGCGTTTAGTGGTCGCGAAACCGGGCATTGTAAAGGCGTGAACATTTTTAGCCGGTAATCCCAATAGCTGTCCAGTTCGCATCGCGACTAAAATCGCCAAAGTAGAATCTAAACCGCCCGAAAGTCCGATAATCAATTTTTTCATGCCGGAATGTTCAAGCCGCTTCGCCAATCCATTTGCTTGAATGGAAAAGATTTCTTCGGCGCGCTTATCCCGCTCCGCGGGGTTGGACGGCACAAAAGGATGAGGGTCAATAAACCGTTTAAGCTCATTAGCGGCTAGAGTGCTAGCGGCTAGAGGAATATCAATAAAACGGAAGTTATTTTTTGAAGACTCATGTTTTGACTCTCCGAAACTAGTAGTCCGTTCCCGATCAAGCAGCAGATGGTCAATATCCAAATCGGCAATAATCGTTTCACCGTTGCGCGAAAAACGTTTCGCTTCAGCAATCAGCCCGCCGTTTTCCGCGATCATGGAGTGGCCGCCAAAAACCAAGTCAGTGGTTGACTCTTGGACTCCGCAAGCGGCGTAAATATAGCCGCAAATGTTTCTTGCGGACTGTTGAGTTACTAAACTTTTACGATAATCCGCCTTGCCAACCAAATCATTGGAAGCGGAAAGATTGGCAATAATAGTTGCCCCGTTAATTGCCTGAAATGAACTGGGGGGAATAGGAACCCAAAGATCCTCGCAAATTTCTACACCCAAAATAACGCCGGGTAATTTTGGAAATCTAAATAAAAGATCGGCGCCAAAAGGCGCGTCATTGTTTCCAACGCGGACTTCTCGCGAAATGGCATCGCGGCCGGCTGAAAACCATCGTTCTTCATAAAATTCTTTATAGCCGGGAATGTAACTCTTTGGGACAAGGCCGAAAATTTTTCCTTGATAAATTATCGCCGCGACATTAAAGAGTTTTCCTTCGTGAGCCAGCGGCAGGCCGACTAATAAAACGCTTTTAATATTTCTTGACGCCTTCTGAATTTCCAAGAGAGCGAATTTAGCTCCGTCAAGCAAAATCCTTTGCTGAAAAAGATCGCCTAAGGTATAACCCGTAATGCTTAACTCCGGAAAAACTACTAACCGCGCTCCGGCTGTGGCGGCTTTTTGAGCGGAACTTAAAATCTGTTTGACATTATAATCAATATCTGCGACTTTAAGTGTTGGAGTTATGGCGGCGACTCTTAAGACCCCCGATGCATCTTCAGTTCGAAAATCAGTCTTCTTTTTAAACAATGTTTTGCTCATAAAAAATTAATGTCCTTAAATAAATATGTATCGTAAGATGCGACGGGGCAGGCATAGTGTTTTCTATACACTATAGTATGCTAAGATGGACTTGACATCAAGTATAACTAAAAACTATGACAATCGGATTTTTCTATTACCCAGAAAATAAAAAGGCGGCGGCGTGGGCGAAAAAGATGCAAATCTGGATGAATTCCAAACAACCGAGCATTGAATTTACGAACGAAAAACCGAAATTTTTAATTGTTTTGGGCGGCGATGGCGCTATTTTGGAAGCCGCAAGAAAATATCAAGGACAGGATGTCACTATTGTTGGTTTTAATTTGGGACACGTTGGATTTTTAGCGTCCGTAAGAAAATCAAAAGATTTTTTAGCGGGCTTAAATAATCTTTTGAAAGGAAAATATCACATCACTAAGAGATTAATGATGTCGGCAATGGTAGAAAGAAAAGGAAAGGCGGTTTTTTCCACCAATGCCATGAATGATGTAGTCGTGCAAAGCACTCTAAGTATCGTTGAACTAGAAGCGGACATCCAGGGCTATCCGATTCAATATGTTCGCGGCAGCGGCTTATTAGTGGCGACCGCCACCGGTTCAACTGGATACAATCTTTCCGCTCATGGCCCGATTATAATGCCGGATATAGAATGTTTTATTATTACGGAACTTTTAGATCATAATATCCCTACGCCCAGCGTTGTCGTCAAAAGAGATCAGGAGATTACGATAAAAATTTTGAATTTTAGAAAACCCAATGTAGTAATTTCCGCTGACGGCAGTGATCCGTTTCCCCTTCAGGCGGGAGATGTTATTAAAATCCGCCGCTCCCCCCGTCTCGTAAAATTCGCCGAATTTGAAAAAAATTATTTCTTCAAAAGCTTACAGGAAAAGTTTGCTTTTAGGTAAAATTATTTACAATTATCAATTTA
>ERZ1292623.1433-Hain-H51-01um-R1-1433-length-22973-cov-21_pt2 | contig 20080 bp, 29 predicted proteins | sample MGYA00564398_ERZ1292623 | MGnify/ENA primary metagenome ERZ1292623 (study PRJEB36523, sample SAMEA6512633) | groundwater metagenome | collected 2019-01-07 | study: AquaDiva: Metagenomics assemblies of 32 groundwater samples | reverse complement strand
AGAAAAACCAGCAGAACAAACTAGTTAAAATAAAAATTATTTCTAATTATTAAAACTATTCAAACAAAGATTTCTATCAAGGTTTTTAAACCCATCACTCTCTAAATAATTATATCAAATTAAAAAATGGAAAAAACAGAAGATAAAAAATTAGACATAGAGAAATTAGAAACCTCCAAATCGAAAGATTTGAATGGTATTCAGGAATTTGATCTTAAGAAAATTCCTGATATGTTAAATGTTGGAATGATTGGTCATATAGACCATGGTAAAACTACTCTACTTAGCAAATTAACAGGAAAATTCACTGATACTCATTCAGAAGAATTGAAAAGAGGAATTACAATAAAACTTGGTTATGCTGATATAATAATTGAAAAAGAAAAAAAGAAAAGATATATTTCTTTTATAGATTGTCCTGGACATGAAATGTTGATGGCAACGATGTTATCAGGAGCTGCTTTAATAGATGCAGCAATCTTAGTTATAGCTGCAAACGAAGGAATAAAACCTCAAACAAAAGAGCATTTAGTTGCCATTCAAGCAAAAAAAGTTGAGAAAATAATAATAATCCAAAATAAAATAGATTTAGTCTCTAAAGAAAAAGCTAAAGAAAATTACAAAGAAATTAAAAAATTTGTTAAAAATACTATAGCAGAAAATGCTCCAATTATACCTGTTTCAGCCCAGCAAAATATTAACATAGAGAAAATAAAAGACTTGCTTTTAGAAATAGACATTCCAAATAGAGATTTAAAATCAGATCCAGAATTTCTAATCGCAAGAAGTTTTGATATCAATAAACCTGGAACTAAAATAAAAGATTTACATGGAGGGGTTATTGCAGGAATTTTAAAAAAAGGTATTCTAAAAATTGGAGATGAAATAGAAATAAAACCAGGAATAACTAAAAAGATAGCTAACCAAATTTCTTATTATCCTATAAAAACCAAGATAACTTCTATATTCAGAGGTAGATATCCTATAAAAGAAGCGACTCCTGGAGGATCGTTAGCTTTTGAAACTGAATTAGATAACCCTTTAACAAAAACAGATTTTTTATCAGGGAACATAGCTTCAAAAATAAATACTCTCCCAAAAATATCAGATAATATTTCTATAAAATACAGCTTATTTAATGAAATTTTTGGAGAAGAAAAAAATTCAAAAGTTGAAAATCTAAAAATTGGAGAATTGATAATGCTTTCAGTAAATACAACAACAACAGTAGGCAAAATAGATAAAATAAATAAAAATGAAATTATTTTATCTCTAAAAATCCCAATAGTACCTATACAAAAAAATTCTGTGGGACTGGCAAGAAATATCAACAATCATTGGAGATTAATCGGATTTGGCGAAATTTTGTAATTTGAGAAATGAACAAAAATATCATATTACAAAATTGAGTAAAGATAAAATAATTCTAGATAAATCCAATCACCACTCAAAATTTTTATATATTCCATCTCTTACAGGATTCCAAAAAGAAAAATTATCGTGACCAAAGAAACCTATTGCTCTAGCTAATAATATAGATTTCTCAGCTAAATGTAATTTCCTCAATTTATTTTTATCGCTTAAATCTGAATCGTAAATTAAAACATTATTGCAAAGCTTGATATAAAATTCGGCCTGATGTTTGGAAGGTAGAGAAAATGGATTAAAAGTCAATGCAGTAATATTATCTTCTTCATGCAACTGTCTTTTAATAACTCCCAAATATCCTGCAACATCTTGAGGAGTAAATCTAATAACTTTACTAGTCTCACTAGAATTACTACTTGTATATCTTATATCATATTTATCATGAACAGTTCTACTCTCCACAAAATTTTCTTCATCAACAACTAAAAAAGGAGATAAAGCTAAAGAAACTGAAAGACCATAATTATTTCCTTCAATAGGAGGATTTGGAACATAGGGAATATGATTCAATCCGAAAACATATTTTTGCTTTTTTTCAGTTCTCGATGGAACATGTACGACAACACTAGCTCCTTCTTTTAATACTCTATTTGCATCAGGATATGCATCTACTCTAATTCCTTTTTTCTCAACAACAATTTTGTTAAATTTATCTTTCTGTCTAAATTTTGAATAATTTTCAGCATAACTAAATATTCTAGTACCTTCTACAACATTAACAAAAGGAACTACTCTCTTAATTCTATCTCTACCAAAAACCGGTCTAAAAGAATATCCAACATAATTAATATCTATCTGTTTCATTCTAGATAAATTTGCAAAAGCTTCAGCTCTAAAATTTAAAGGAATATATGAAGATTTATAACATTCTTCTAATCCTGAGGGTTGAGGCAAAATAATTAAACTCCCATGTTTATAACATTTTCTTGAAGCTTCACTACTACTATTTTTCATTCTAAACTTTTGAGGGATAATCAAAGTTCTTATTTCTAAAGCATCTTCATCAGGATCTAATTCATCAATTCTTTGAATTAGGTCTCTATTAGTATATCCATAATGTATATTTAATTTCTTTATCTCGCTTGGATTTCTTTCTTGGAAAAATTGTTTTCTATTCTCCATAAAAAACATAAATATAAAAGATTTATAAATTATAATCTACTTTAACTATAATAATTGATATTATATATACTTATATATTTGTAAAAATTTTAAATTTAATGAGTAAATTAAAAGATTTTTATATTCAAGAATTAAAATATGATTATCAAAAAAATCCCAGAAAAATCGCAACCTCTGCCTAAAGGCGGAAGTTTGATTGGCAATTTTTCTTTCAAATGGGGATTTTTTGGGATGCTCCGAAACGACCTCACCATAAATGGTGAGGTTTTCAACGTTTCGGACATAACAGAATAGAAAATTCTCCTTGGTATCTTTCAGAATTATCACTTAGTTCGACTATAGAAATAGATAATTATATTATTGGAAATAATAATAAAGATTTTAATCATACAAAAGAATTAGCTTCGATACTTGAAAAATATCAATTAAAAGATAATAATACTTTTCTTACTCAACCTAATTTTCCATATCTTTCCATTTTTAATTCTATAAGAAAAAATTCTAACAAAGATATTAATTGGATATCAGAACTTGCTTTAGAAATGAAATTGTTTAGATTAGAATTAGAAAATATTCCAAACAATTTTAAAAATCTAGAAATACTTAGATCTTTTTTGTGTGATTTATCAAGAGAATTTTCTAATACTCGATATATATCTAATCATTTAGTGGCTTAATTTATTTATTGTTTCTTTTTATAAATGCCCCGACCGGGATTCGAACCCGGGTCACAGCCTCGAAAGGGCCGTATGCTTGGCCTCTACACTATCGGGGCACAAAAATATGAGAATATGTTTGTTTTTAAAGTTATCTTAAAAATTATTTAAAAATTATTTTATCAGCTAAATCTGAGATTAAAAAAGTATTTTTAATTTCTCCAGAAAAACTATTAATCCAAGTTATCACCCAAAGCACTACCCAAAATATCCATAATACATAACTTAGAAAAAATAAAAAAGGAGATAAAACAACAATTATTACTTGTCCTATAAATAAAATCAATCCATGTTTAGCATAATACATAATATATTTATCATTTTTCCACAAAACAAAAGCAACAATAAATCCGACTATAGTAAAAAAACAAGACAAAAAAGCATAAAGTTCTTTATTATTTTTATTAACTCTTTTCTTAATCATAATTAAATATAAGATTTATTATTTATAAATTATAGTATGAAGCTACAAAGTTTAGCAAATTCAAATCGATATAATAAATGAGCCTACCAAGATTTGAACTTGGGACCTTCTGCTTATAAGACAGATGCTCTAACCAGACTGAGCTATAGGCTCTCAAACTTCTGAATATTTTATCGCTTTTAAAGTTTCCTAAAAAAATTAAAAAATCTAAAAACATTTAAACCATATAAATTTGATTTTAATATGTTAATAGGATTAGTAGGAAAACCTTCATGTGGTAAGTCTACATTTTTTAAAGCAACAACACTGGCAGATGTTCTAATAGCAAATTATCCTTTCTCTACTATAAAACCAAATAGAGGTATAGGATATGTAAAAGTAGAATGTATTGATAAAGAATTTAATACTCAATGCAATCCTCAAAAAGGATATTGTATCGATCACAAAAGATTTGTTCCCATAGAAATTATGGATGTAGCGGGTTTAGTGGAAGGAGCTTCAGAAGGAAAAGGTCTCGGAAATCAGTTTCTAGATAATCTAACCTCTGCAGATGCATTTATTCAGATAGTGGATGTTTCAGGAGAAACAGATGCTGAAGGAAAAGAAACAGAAAACTATGATCCAAATAAAGATATAAAAATGTTAGAAAACGAATTAGATCTATGGTATTTAGGAATCTTAAAAAAAGCGTGGAAAACTTTTGCAAGAACAATTCAAAACACTAAAACAGATTTTTCTGAAGCTGTAGCAAGACAATTCTCAGGATTAAAAGTCAATAAAGAAAATGTAAAAATGGTTTTAAAAAAATTAAAATTTAACGAGGAAAAACCAAATGAATGGACAGAAGAACAGTTAAAAAAATTTGCTCATGAACTAAGGCATCTTACAAAACCTATGATAATAGCAGCAAATAAAATTGATAGACCAAATTCAAAATCTAATCTAAAAAAAATAAAAGAATATTACACAGAATTAAAAATAATTCCATGCAGTGCTGATTCAGAACTAGCATTAAGAGAAGCTTCTAAATTAAAATTAATAGATTATATTCCAGGAGATTCTAATTTTAAAATAAAAGAGGGATTAAACGAAAAACAAAAATTAGCATTAGAAAAAATAAAAGAAAATGTATTAAATGAATATAATTCAACCGGAGTCCAAGAAATACTTGATTATACAGTTTTCAAGTTATTAAAATATATAGCCATATTTCCTGCTTCAGCAAATCGTCTTTCTGATAGCAAAGGGAATATTCTACCTGATTGTTTTTTACTTCCAGAAAAATCAACTGCACTAGATTTTGCATATTACTTGCATACAGATTTTGGAAAAAACTTCATAAAAGCTATAGATGCTAGAACAAAGCAGGCCATAGGAAAAGATCATCAATTAAAACATTGTGACGCTTTGGAAATTATGACTAGATAAAAACTTATAAACTTTCATTAATTAAATTCTAAAAATGAGGCATGTAATAGAGTCGCAACAATTCTCAAAGGAGATTTTATTTGAATTATTTAAAAAAGCTGATGAACTTAGAGAAAATCCAAAAGAATCCTTAAATAAAAAAATTATGGCCTCTTTATTTTATGAACCTAGTACAAGAACAAGATTTAGTTTTGAATCTGCCATGCTAAGATTAGGCGGAAAAATAATAGGTACAGAAAATGCTGGAGAATTTTCCTCAGTAGTAAAAGGAGAATCGTTTGAAGATACTATAAGAGTGATTTCAAAATATTCAGATATAATTGTATTAAGACACTATAATGAAGGATCTGCAAGAATAGCCTCGGAAATCAGCAGTGTTCCATTAATAAATGCTGGAGATGGAAAAGGTCAACATCCTACACAAGCATTGCTAGATGTATATACAATATACAGAGAATTAGGAAAATTAGAAAATCTTAAGATAGTAATAGTGGGAGATTTATCTAATGGAAGAACTGCAAGATCTCTATGTTATCTATTAGGAAAATTCAAAAATAATAAAATAATTTTCATTTCTCCAGAAAATCTAAAAATGAAAGATGATATAAAAGAATATTTAACAAAAAAGCAAATAATATATGAAGAAAATAATGATTTAAATAGCATTCTTCCAGAAGTAGATATTATTTATATGACGAGAATACAAAAAGAAAGAATAAGTGAGGAAGATTACAAAAAAGCAAATGGAAAATATATAATAAATGAAGAAAATTTAAAACTCGTAAAAAGCACTGCGAGAATACTTCATCCTCTACCACATGTAGAAGAAATAAATATTCCAATTAATATAGAAACCGAAGATAAAAGAATAGCTTATTTCAGGCAAGCCGAAAATGGATTATACATAAGAATGGCTTTATTAGATTATCTCTTGAATAAAAATAATCATGATAATAAATGTTAAAGTTCATTCAAATTCTAAAAAGCAGAAGATAGATAAACTATCAGAAGATAGCTATCTGATATACTTAAAAAAGCCGGCAGAAGATAACAAAGCTAACCTAGAACTTTTAAAATTACTTAAAAAAAACTTAAAAACAGAAGTAAAAATTATTAAAGGATTTAAATCTAGAAATAAAATCATAGAAATAAAAAATGCCAATAAAATATGAATTTGCTCCGGATATTCAAGAATCAGTAAATGAACTTGCTTTGTTATTATTTTCTCACGTTAAAATTGATTCTGTTGTCTGTCTAAGAAGTCATGAAAGCTCATCAAGAGGAACCATAGCAAGATGTCATGCACTAGGAAAAGCTATGCAATTAGCATTAGGAAGAAAAGGTTTTTATGTAATAGAAGTTTTATCAAAAAGATTTGATAAACTATCTAAAACAGATCAAACAAAAACTTTAATACATGAATTAATGCACATACCAAAAAGTTTTGGTGGAGGTTTCAGACATCATGATTATGTCTGCAATAAAAATATAGAATTACAATATGAAAAATATATTAACTTGAAGACGTATGAAGAAACAAAAAAATATTATAAATTTTGAATTTAAAATAAATAATAAAAAATTTAAAATCAAAACTAAAAAATGTGAAACTATATATTCTCAAATAAGTGGTTTAATGTTCAAGAAAAATTCTCCTTCTTTATTATTTAAATTTAAGAAACCTAAATCGCTAGCAATTCATTCTTTTTTCTGCAAAAAATTTATGGCTATATGGTTTCTAAAAGATAAAATAGTAGATATAAAAATAATAATTCCTAATAAATTATCAATAAAACCAAAGAATAAATTTGATAAAATTTTAGAAATTCCTTCAGATTCAAAGTATTTTAATAATGTCCGAAACGTTGAAAACCTCACCATTTATGGTGAGGTCGTTTCGGAGCATCCCAAAAAATCCCCATTTGAAAGAAAAATTGCCAATCAAACTTCCGCCTTTAGGCAGAGGTTGCGATTTTTCTGGGATTTTTTCTGATATACATAATTTTATCGTCGGACAGGAAACATTTAAATACTAAAACAACTTGAATAAAAAATAGTATTCATTAAAAGGAGGTAATATAATGGGGAAAATTATTGTTAAAAAAGCTATTGTCAGAAGACCTGGACACCTTTATTATGTAGATGGACAAGGTAATGTTTGCGAGGCTGTTATGGCAAGAGGCGGCAAAAAAAAGAAAAAGAAAAAATAAACCTTTCAGAGCTAAAAAGGACATTAATTTTTATTTTTTTATAAATTTTATTTTTATTTTATCTAATTTTCTGATCTTCTATTTCTTAGAACTATATTTGCCAAATAACTTAAAATAGGATTAAAAATCTTCAGATCATCATCTCCACTATTTTCTCTTTTCTCTAATAATTTATATATACCAAAATAAGCATTAAACATTCCTTCATAAAAATCAGGGCTTTTATTTTCCATAAATCCTATTCTTGCCTTGTCTATTATATCTTTATCTAATTCATCAAATTGTAAAGCTAATTTCTCAATTAATCTTGTATTTACATAAACATCACAAATTCTCATAAAATAAATCAATTTATCTATTTAAAAAAATTTGTATAAACCAAAACTGCTATAAACTCATTATCTCTTAATAAAATATGCTAGATCAACTATCTTCTGCTATTAAGAATGGATTCGATAAAATAGCCAATTCTATATTTTTAGACAAAAATACTATTAATTCTATAACTAAAGACTTGCAAAGGGCTTTAATTCAAGCAGATGTAAATGTTCATCTTGTAAAAGAGATAGGAGATAAAATAAAAAAGGGGGCTGAAAATGAAAAAATAAAAGGAATAGAAAGAAAAGAACACCTAACAAAAATATTGCACGATGAGATTTTAAAATTATTGGGAGAAAATAAACATGAATTAATAATTAACAAAAATAAAAAAACAAAAATAATGCTAGTAGGATTATATGGTTCCGGTAAAACGACAACAACTGGAAAATTAGCTTCTTATTTTTCAAAACGGGGATTAAAAACAGCGATGATAAGTTTAGATGTTTATCGTCCAGCAGCTATGGATCAATTAGAGCAATTAGCCAAACAAATAAGAGTACCTGTTTTTACAGATAAAAAAGAAAAAGACCCCATAAAAATATACAAAAAATTCGAAAAAGAATTAGAAAATTTTGATTTGATTTTAATAGACACTGCTGGCAGACATAGTTTAGATAAAGATCTAATTAAAGAAATTAAAGAACTTACAGATGAAATAAAACCGGATTATAAAATTTTAATTATTCAAGCAGATATTGGACAAGCTGCAAAAAATCAATCATCAGAATTCAAACAAGCTTGTAATATCAATGGAGTCATAATTACCAGAATGGATTCCACTGCAAAAGCTGGAGGAGCTATTACTGCATGTAAAGAAACTAATGCTCCAGTTTTTTTTATAGGAACCGGAGAAAAAATAAATGAAATAGAAACATTTAATCCTCAATCTTTTATCTCCAGACTTTTAGGACTAGGAGATTTAGAGGGATTGTTAGAGAAAGTACAATCTGCTATAGACGAAAAATCACAAAAGAAATTAGAAACAAAACTTAAAGAGGGAAATTTAGATCTTAAAGATTTTCAGGAACAACTCAAACAAATGTCAAATATAGGAAGTTTTTCAAAAATAACAAGCATGATTCCTGGATTTGGAAAGGCAAAAATACCTGAAGGAATGATGGACATTCAAGAAGATAAAATAAAAAAATGGCAAAACGCAATAAACTCCATGACTATTCAAGAAATAAAAAATCCTGAAATAATGGAAAAACAAACTTCAAGATTAAATAGAATAGCTAAAGGCTCTGGAACAACAACAACTGAAATAAGACAGCTTCTAAAACAATATAAAATGATAAAAGATTTATCTTCAGGAATAGATATATCAGATGAAAATCAAATGCTATCTCAAAAACAAATCCAAAAATTAGCAAAAAAATACGGAAAAAAGATTAGATTATGAAATGAAACTAATTCATTCTTTTAATAAATTCACTTTTAATTAACTGCTTTTTCTCATTAGAAATAGAAAATAAAACTTTTTCTACCATCTTTTCATGAATAGTAAAAACATAATTCAATTTTATTATACTATCCTTTATAGCTCCTTCTTTTTTTAATAAAGAGATACCCTTCATATTCAAATTAGAGGTAATTCCTACAGCAACAACATTTCCTTGCTCTTCAAAGAGAACCAGAGCTGGTCTTTTTTTTATTTCGAACGTATCTGTGAATTGTGCATTCGCTAAAACAACTTGCCCAAAATTAAGCATTTTCCCAAGCCTCATCATATTTATTATCCCAAATTTCTCTCATTTTCTCTTGCTGTATTTTATGCAAAAACTCATCATACTGATTTCTTTCTTTGATATTTATAAAAAGTTTAACCATTTTTTCTAATAATTCATTATAAGTCTGTCTAGGATGTTCTTTTGCCTGTTTAAGCATTTCAATTGTTTTTTTGTCTAAAATAATACATGAATTTTCTGTCATCTTAGTGACCAATATATATGAAACTATATATAAGATATATAACAATTATATAAATCATTCTATTTCAAATTATTTATATATCTATCAATCTAAAAAAATATATGAAACTCTTACAAAAAGGTGCTGAAGCAGATATTTATCTGGAAAAAGAAAAAATAATAAAAGTAAGAAATAAAAAAAATTATAGACTACCAGAAATAGACAATAAACTTAGAAAATCCAGAACAAAATCTGAAGTAAAAATTATTAATAAATTACAAAATATAATTTCTGTTCCTAAGATTTTATCATCAGATAATCTGGAAAAAATTGAGATGGAATTTATAGAAGGTAAGAAACTTTCAGAAAACCTTGAAAATTTAAATTGGAAAAATATCTCAGAAGAAATTGGAAAAACATTAGCAAAAATACATGATCAGAATATTATACATGGAGACTTAACTACAAGTAATATGATATACAAAAACAAAAAAATATATCTAATTGATTTTGGATTAGGTTTCCATTCTAATAAAATAGAAGATAAAGCGGTTGATTTACATTTATTAAAACAATCATTAAACGCTAAACATTTTTCCATATTTCCAGAAGTATTTAACATAATAATTAATAACTATAAAGCTAAAAAATCAGAATTGATTATTAAAAGAATTGAAGTTATAGAAAAAAGAGGAAGGTATAGGTTTTAAATATGAAAATAGCCCCTCCCGGATTCGAACCGGGGTCACAAGCTCCAAAGGCTCGTATGCTTGACCGCTGCACTAAGGGGCTATTCATCAATAGACATAAATTAATTATTATACTTTAAAAAATTATGCGAAATGAACAGCTTTGTTGATTAAGTCATTATTTTAACCGACTTTTTCAACAGAAAATTTAATCTAGCTTTTTCAATAACTCTTTATCCTTCTCTATATTTTGATTTGTAACTTCATTAAATTCTGGTTTTTCATCAGTTGGTTTGGAATTTGAAATCGACCATTCTTTAACATCTTCTTTTGTTGAACAAGCATTAAAAGAGAAACTGAAAAAGAAATAAATTTCGGTGATGTAGAATATAGATTAATTTGAAATCCACTTCAAAGTGATAAGAAATCTATAAAAAGAAAAACAGATTTTTTTAATAATGACAAATAAAAAATTATCTCAGAAAGAAAAAATAATAGCAGATGTGGATGATGAAGTCTATGATTTAGCTAAAAGAATTCAAAAGAAATATAATCTTAACTGGGAAAAAGCAAAAGACCTAACAAATTATTCATTAAGAGTTCTTATGTTGAGTTTTCCTAAGAAGTGGTTGAGTTGACTTTATCAACAAAGCAAAAATGAACACAAACTTTAAAAAGCTTATTCCTGATAATTTAGTATGAAAAAATCGGAATCTAAGAAACCAGTATGGTTAAAATTTACTAAAGAAGAAATAAAAGCAATTATATTAAAATTATCAAATAAAGGAATTAACGCAGAGAAAATAGGTTTAATTCTTAGAGATCAATATGGTATTCCTAATGTAAAATTATATAATCTAAAAATAAAAGAGGTTATGGGGGATAAATTTTCAGAGCCTTCAATAATAAATTTAGAAAAGAAATTTGAAAAAATAATAAAACACTTTGAAAAAAACAAGCAAGATACTACTGCTGGAAGAGCTTTAATAGTAACCAGATCAAAACTAAAAAAGAGGACTACTTATCATAAATCTTTTTAAACCCTATTGATTTCTATTAAAAAATTGGGGTGAAAAATGATTAATTTTATCAATGAATTTAGTAATAAATTTATCGAGGAAACTAGAAACAAAAAAATACAAATTATAAGCCATTTTGACACAGATGGTATAACTTCTGCATCTATAATCACAAAGACTCTAGAAAGACTAGAAAATCATTTCTCTACAAAAATAATAAAATCATTATCTACAGAAGAAATAAATAATTTACCTAAAGATAAGATAATAATAATGCTCGATATTGGCTCTGGAAATATAGAACAATTAGCATTGTCCAATAAGAAAATATTTATTATAGATCATCATGAAATATCCATTAATAAAATTCCAGAAAATATATCTATTCTTAATCCACATCTTATAAATGAAGAAAATCTGTGTACAGCAGAATTGTCTTACTTATTCTCAAAATCTATTTCTCAAAATAATAAAGATTTAGCCTATCTAGCAGTTTTAGGAATGGTTGGAGATGTAATGGAAAAAAATCTAAATCTAATAAAAAATCAGATAATAAAAGATTCAAATATAATTATAAAAAAAGGATTATTAATTTACCCCTCTACAAGACCTTTAGATAGAGCTTTAGAATTTAGTTCAAAACCATTTATACCAGGAATTACTGGAAATTTATCTGGGACATACAAACTGTTAAATGATATTAATATAAAAAAAATAGGAAAAAAATACAAAGCACTTATAGATTTAAATGAAGAAGAAATGAAGGATTTAACCACAACAGTTGCACTAAAATTAGCCCCTAATGAAATAACGAATTATATAGGCAATTTATATTTGATAAAATTATTTAATAAAATTGAAGATGCAAGAGAAATATCTGCTATGATAAATGCTTGTAGTAGAATGGGTGAATCTCAAACAGCACTTTTATTTTGTCTTGGAAACTCAAAAGCCAGAAAAAAAGCTGAAAAAATTTATATGAAATATAAACAATTAATAATTTCTGGATTGAAATATATAGAAAAAAACAAAAATATAATAGGAAATGATTACATAATAATAAATGCAAGAGATAATATAAAAGATACTATAATAGGTACTTTAGCTTCTATACTTTCATTTTCTTCTTCATACAAACAAGGAACTGTAATTATAGCAATGGCCTATAATAAAGATAAGATTAAAGTTTCTGCAAGAATAGTTGATTTTAATAATGATTCAACCAGAAATTTAAAAAAATTAATGGATTCTATAACTAAAAATTTAGGACAAGGAAATTCTGGTGGACATAAAAAAGCTGCTGGATGTATAATAAACATAGAAAAAGAAAATGAATTCATTGAATTAATAAAAAAAGAATTCGAATATGAATTAATAAAGATATAATTATTTTCTAATTCTATAAACAGGAAAAATATTTCCTTTGCTAACTCCAATTTCAATCATTATTTTTTCTGCTTTTCCTTCTGACACCAAAGATTCTAAACAATCAGAAACCTCTCCTCTAGAACAAAAATTATCAATTGCCAATCCATTATTAGAATTATCATTATAAATTAATTCTGCTTTTATCTTAAACAATATTCTATCTAAACTAAAATACCTTGCATATTTACGGGTATTATTTAAATTTTCTAAAGAATTATAAACGATTTGATAAACTTTTTTTGAATCATTATTAGCCATAAAAATTAAATAAAAATTACATTTATAAATTTTCTTATAGTCAACGACATTAATCTTTTCTCATTTTATCTTAGACTTATTAAAGAAAGACTTAAGTCTTTCTTTATAGATTTCAACTCATATTTCTAAATGAAATGAAACAAAAAACTTTAAAAACTAAGATTTATCTAATTATTTATGGTATATAGATTTATTAAAACCAGATGTCCTGGATGCAAAAACGAACAGATAATATTTGAAGGAGCAACAACAAAAGTGCTATGTCTAGTATGTGATGCCATCTTAGCAGAACCTAAAGGTGGAAAAGCAGAAATAAAAGCAAGAATAGTTGAAGTTCTAAATTAACAAAAGCTTTATAATTATCGATATTTCTAAACTTGTATGACTAACAATGAATTAGAAGAAGGACAAATAGTTTTATGCACAGTTGAGAAAATTTTAGGTACAACCGTATTTGTTAAAATAGAAGGCGATGGTGAAGGAACAATAACTACCTCGGAAATATCACCTGGAAGAATAAGAAACCTTAGAGATTATGTCATTCCAGGAAAAAAAATAGTATGTAAAATACTAAATATTAGAGGAGATAAAATTCATTTATCACTAAGAAGAGTAAAGCAAAACGAAAGAAAAGAACTCTTAGACAAAATATCTAAAGAAAATTCTTATAAAGCTATAATTAAAACTATATTAAAAGAAAAAACTGATAAAACTATAGAAAATATAGAAAAAGAATATTCTATTCTAGATTTATTTGATGCAAAAATAGATAACTATGTGCTAGAAAGATTTATAACAAAATCAGATTTAGAAAAAATCCTAAAAATATTAGAATCAAAAAAAGATAAACCAAAAGAAATTAGAACATATATTCAATTATCCAATGACTCCCCAGAGGGAATAATTATAGTAAAAAGTATACTTCAAAATTCTACAAAAGATTCTAAATGCGAGATTTTTTACATAGCTGCAGGAAAATATAGAATATCTTTGATAGGAAATGATTTTAAAAAAATAAAAAATGAAATGAATAAAGTTTTAGAGACGATAGAAAAATTATCTAAAAAACAAAATTGTGAATTTTCTATACAAAAAACTTAAAACAAAGTTTTCTGACTTATTTCTTTCTTCACAATATCCATATCTTTTTCCCACTCGCTTATCAGAGAATTTTTATAAATAATTGCGGCAGGATGAAATAAAGGAATTAATTTAAATTTAATCCCATCAAACTCTATATTTTGAATTTTTCCATGTACAATAGTTATTCCTGGCTGTTCATTCATTTTATCAACATTGCCTTTAGCCATAAAAAATTTAGTAGCATAATTTCCTAAAGAACAAATCACTTTAGGATTTATTTCTCTAATCTGTTTAATTAACCAAGGGGTATGTGCTTTTATTTCATCTGGCAAAGGATTTCTATTTTCTGGAGGTCTACATTTTAGAATATTAGCTATATAGACATCATTCATATTCAATCCTACATCTTTTAACAATTTGTCTAAATTTTTCCCGGCAGCCCCAACAAAAGGTTCTCCTTGCTCATCTTCATTTCTCCCAGGAGCTTCACCAACAAACATAATATTAGCTTTTTCATTTCCCTTTCCAACAACAATATTCTTGCAATTTTTACATATTTCAGTATTCTTAGCAAGTTCTATCGGATCAATTTCCATAAAATAAAATACTGAAAAGAATTTATAAATTATATCATCCCAAAATCTTAACTAAACTCATAAAATCTCCAGAACTAAAAGTTAAGTTGCTTATAGTAATCTGCACTAACGCTATTAACCACATAAATAAAATCCAATTAACAGCTAAGATCCATAGTAAATCATAATCTTTTTTAATTCTAATTTTATAAAACATATAAATATTAACAAAAGTCAAATAAATAGAAATTAAAAATAAAAATTTTAAATCGGATATTACGCCTGCTATATTTATCTCTGCTTTTTTATATTTATCCAGTTTATTGTATGCATTTATATCAAATCTTGTTGCTCCCAACTTAACAACATTAGGATTATAAAAATTATGAATAGTACTCAACAAATCAAGATGATAACTATTTTCTACATTATATTTATCCAAAATTTTTTGATGACTTTTCTCATGAAAATATGTACTTATTTGAACTAGATAAGGTAATATAAAAAATATAGTTATAAAAAGAAATGAAGCAATATAAAAAATTTTCATTACCTCTTTTTTAAATTTCTTATTCATAAATAGCGTAACAAAATATACTTTTAAAACATTTGCTCTAATCTTTCTTTGGATATCAGTCTACTTTTCTGAGATTTTAAAGCTCTTTCTCTTAAAAATAAAGCATCATTATTATCAAAAATTAGATTACTATCTAAAGCATATCTATTAAAAACATCAATTAAACTTTCTACACTCTCATCATCATAAAAAAACATATATCTATCAGAACCCTTCGTTAAAAACAAAAAGTTTCTTTCATTGTACATTCTCTTATAGCAAATGCAAACTACTATTTATATTTATTCATCATAAACACCACCATCCCCTACATAAAACAAACATTCATTATCTGGAAGATTTGGACTATCAATAAGTTTTGCTACTCTAGATCCTTTTTTCCCACGACGAATATATAAACGATATGTTGAATTATGAACTATAAAACCATTTGCAACATAATTCTCGTTTTTAGGAACAGAAAAATCATATAATAATTCTTTATCCACATTTTTCTTAACTTCTATCTTAAAAATCTTTTCAAATCTGAAATCTGAATTTAATAATTTAAAAATAAAATCAATTTTTTGTTTTATTTGTCTATCCTTGATTTCTACATTCATCAAGAAACTAAAAACTTTTTGTAATTCTCTTCTATTAATCAGTTTATAATTATCTGGTCTATACTTAATAATAGAATAAGGATGCAAACGAGCTTCTCTCAATAAACTGCAAATATCTTTTCTTAAAATCGGCATCATTTCCTTATCATAAGTATTATTTATACATTTAACACATTCTATTAATCTTTCTTGTTTATCACTTGCACTAAATCCAATTTGTAAATAATCTTTAACATCTCCGTCTCTAATTGAAAGAACATTCATTTTTTTTCTTCCAACATCAAATCTTAAAAAACTGCGTATACCAAATCTCAATAAAAATAACTGTAAATATCTTAATATATCTTTTTCTTTTTGAACAACAGTTATTCTGGCCTTTTTTTTATCAATATGTCCTTCAGCATCAACAAAACCTTTAATAAATGATCTCACAACTTCATCCTTTGATTTTCCTATAATTTCTAAAATATTCGGCATAAATAATCTAAAAAAATTAGATATTTCAAGAGAATTTATTGCCAAACTAAAACAATTTCTGCCATTAATTTTTGATATTTTAGAATTTACATTAAATACTTCTTTAAACAAAAAACTATAAAAATTCAAAACTTCATATCTTTCATCTCTGAATTTTAATCCTCTATTTTCAAAATTACCATCACCAATAAAATAACCACAAATTTGAGAAAGCTTATTATTCATAAATTCTGGAATTATAAAATCTTTATGCTTATTTGTATAAAAAGGAATTATCTCTAATTTTAAATTTAAATTTTCTTGTAGTTTATCTAAAACTTCTATTGAAGTGGGATAGTTTTGATTCAAAACCTTTCTAAATTGCCTCGTAGTTATTCCTATTTTCTCACAAATCTCTTTTCTAGCAGTATCATTCTCAGTAATTTTTTCAACGGTTTTTCTAGAAGAATCAGTTGAAAGTTTTCCAATTTTCTTAACATTAATCGGTAATAATCTCTGCTCTTCTCCATTTAATTCTATCTTTTTAGCTAGAGCAATAAAATCTCCTTCTTTTAACTCTTTAGCTTCTTTTTCAATAATAGAAAAATTCTCTATACAAAAAAACCTATGAAGTTTAGAACAATTAATTTGATTTGTAGTTCTAATATTATAAATTTCTTCTATATCTGGATTAATAAAAACTAAATTAGAATTCATATTCTCAAACTTCATGCTCTCAAAATTTCCAGAAACAACATTATTTTGTCTTATATATCTTATTTCTTTTATGTTTCCATCATTTAATTGCACCAAACTATCTCCAGTTAAACAAGCGTGCCCGACGATATTTCCACCAATAGCAGTTGTAGGATCTCCAAACATCATAGCTGGATTAGCCATAACTTGATTAGTAACATAAACTACTAGATTAAATTGTTCAGCAATTCTCATCAGATTATGTAAATATTTATTTAATTTTTGTTGTCTATCTGCCAGTTGTCCTCTTCCGCTAAATTCAGCTCTAAAATGAGCAGTTAAACTATCTACTATAACAATTTTAATTGGTTCTCCATTTTTAATTAATTCTCCAACTTTTTCTACAAGTAATATCTGATGATCACTATTAAAAGCTCTGGCCACCAAAATATTTTTTAAAACACTTTCTGGATTTAATCCTTTTGACTGCGCTATTTGTTTTATTCTTTCAGGTCTAAAAGTTCCTTCTGTATCTATGTAGACTGCTTTACCTTCTACTCCTCCTTTTTCAATAGGCATCTGAACATTTACAGCAAGACTTAATCCTAATTGAGTTTTTCCGCTTCCATATGCCCCAAAAGCTTCAGTGATAGCTTTAGTTTCCAAACCTTTGCCTCCAAGCAAACTATTAAGTTCATTACTCCCCGTATTAATATAAACTATTTCTTTTCTTTTTTCTGCAAATTCCATTCCATCCTGAAATCCTAAATCCATCATTGATCTAGCAGATTGAATGGCTTTTCTTGCAGCAGCTTCTCCCATTCCAGCCATATCACTCAATTCTTTAGGGCCTAAAACAGCTATTCCCATCAAATCAAAAATTCCGGCACTTTCCAATTTTTCAATTGCAGCAGGCCCTACTCCAGGAAGATCAGACAAATTCATTTCCTTTTTTTCCTTCTTATTTTTAATTTTTTTATCACTATCTTCTTTAATCTCTTCATCAGAATCTTCAAAATCTCCCTCATTATCAACTTTCTTTTTAACAGTCATAAAAATAATAACTAATATTCCCTTATAAGTATTATCCAATTAGGGCATATATTACGCAAAAATTACATTAATAAAAAATAATATGAAATTAATAGAAACTAAAATTAAAAATAACAATTCATCAAATAATCCTCCCGATTTTAAAAATCCTTTAATCTTAAATGAAAAAGGCCAGAAAAGATAAACTCCTTGTTTCGTAAGACAATCTAAAATTAAATGACTTAAATACCCGATAATAAATCCATAATCATTAAAAAAATATTTAATAATAAAACCAAGAATAAAAGCTGAAATAAAACTATGTAAAATTCCTCTATGTTTAATAAAAAATTGAAATGGTCTAAAAATTAAATATTTTCCATAACTTGAATTCTTGCTATCTAAGTCAGGGAATATAACTCCTAATAAAACCGTAAAAATAAACAACAATTTATTATCAAGATATGGCAGAAAAATTAATATAAAAAATATTCCAAAACTTAAATGAGTTCTAATTAACATAAATAAATTATTTCTCTAATTCATTAATAAGTTGGTCTAAATTAATTTCATTTACTTCACTGACTATAAAATCATTATTATCAAACATTTGGTTTTTTCTAACTTGACCCTTTATAATAAATTCTTCTCCAATAATTTCTTTTCTTTTTCTGGAGAATAGTTCATTATTATTTAAATCTTCTTTATTTATTATCTTTTCTAAAACTTCTTGAAAAATAGTGCATCTTATACTTGCACTTCCATCGTCTATAACTATGCTTAATAAACTTCTCCTTTCAGGAATAACTAAACTGTGTTCATTACACTTTCCATCAACAACTTTCTTCTTACATTGAGGGCAAACTTCAAAAAACTTTGGCTCAAACATATTTACAACAAAAGCTCTAGTAGAAACATTATCTCCTATATTAAAATCTGATATTTTTTTAATTAAGGTTTGCTTATCCTTAATAATTTTATCTATTTTTCTATCGCTCATTTTTATTTCCGAAAAACTTCCTAAATGTAATTCTCCATTTCTTATACTTGCATTTCCAATTTCAACAACAACATCCTCTCTAATTTTTCCTTCAACTATCAAATCTATATGGTTCTCATCCCATAAAACAGTCCTTATATTACTAGTTTCATCAGCCAAAAAAAAACTACCTATCCTCCCACTTCTTCCATTCTTATTATATTCTCTAACAGGAGATAATTCAATTACTTTTCCTATAACATTTATCTTTCTCATTCCAGGAACAACTTGATTTATCTTAAATATTTGTTTATCAAAATTCACATTTAATTCTGCTGCAATAACTTGTGCAGCTCCTTCCTTGCTTATTAAACCAGCAAGTTTAGCTTGTTTAGCCTCAATTTTTCTTTCTATATCATCCATAGAAACTCCAGAGCTCTCAGATATAAACTCTATTAATTGTTTATAATTTCCTTCCATCTACATCACCAATTTTTATTATCATATAACAGAAGATTTATATTAATAATGTTTATAAGAATTGTTGTTTTTATTTGTAATATAAAAATAAATAGTATAATTTACAAACTTATATAATCAATTAACTACAAACATTTAAAAACAAAATTTTGCCTAAAATATATGGGAACTGCTTTAATAACCATAAAAATAATGCCTAATGCTCCAGACACTAATCTTGATGATATACAAAAAAAAGCTGAAAAAATAATAATAAAAGAACAAGGAAAAAATTTTATTATAAAAAAAGAACCAGTAGCTTTTGGATTAAACTCTTTAAATATATCTTTTTCAAGAGATGAAAATCTGGATAATGATGAAATGATAGAAAAAATAAATTCTATTAATAATGTAAGCTCTGCAGAAATCATTGATTTTAGGCGAGCATTTGGATAGTCAGTATAAATTAGATATCTGGGACTACACAAATGCGAGCAGAGCATTTGGATAATGGCTAACTATTGATTAAAATACATTACACAAATGCGAGCAGAGCATTTGGATAGTCAGTATAAATTAGATATCTGGGACTACACAAATGCGAGCA
>ERZ1292623.789-Hain-H51-01um-R1-789-length-32180-cov-30_pt2 | contig 20084 bp, 23 predicted proteins | sample MGYA00564398_ERZ1292623 | MGnify/ENA primary metagenome ERZ1292623 (study PRJEB36523, sample SAMEA6512633) | groundwater metagenome | collected 2019-01-07 | study: AquaDiva: Metagenomics assemblies of 32 groundwater samples | reverse complement strand
TTACGGCTAAGTCCGTAGCTAAGTCTGTGGCTAGGTTTGTGGCTGCTTGTGTATCCTTGTAAATAGCTTTCAACATAGCTGCTTCTGTGGCTTCGTAGGTAGCTCTGTAAGCTATGTACGTGGCTCTGTCTGTGGCTCCGAGTCTTAGAGCTTGCAAGTTGTTTGTCATTTACTGATTTTGATTGTGATATACCTAAAACCAGAATAGAAAACGTCCACTAGATCGTATTCGGATCGCTCTGCATCCTCCTTGTTTATGTATTTACCACACCATCTATCGGTGGCAGTAGTAATAATGAAGTCCTTGCCTGCCTTCCAATCCTGCAATGCTCTCTCAGCCCCTTTATCGTCGTCATAAGTACGACCGTAGGCAGGTATTACAGACAGAGTTTGAATGATCTTTACCATTTTTTGGTGTTAGTCTAGGTGAATGTCGAGCTCTCGCGCCTTCAGGATGATGCGGTACTCCGCCGCGCTTGTGGCGCAGGTCTCGAGTTCCGGGATGAGATCCTCCCGGTACTTGCGCTTCCCGTCGAGTGACACGGACCAGTTCTTGAGGATCTCCGCCGTTGCGCGTCCGAAGGCCGCGAAGCGTAGGATATAGAAGACTTCTCTTGCCGTTATCATGTTATGTGTCCTCGTACCGTTTTTTGGTTTCCCTGCCTTTCCTTGGCGTACTGGGCTGTAAGCCCTGCGCTCGTGTCCTTCCAGTGTTTTCTGGCCTTCTTTTTCTGTAGCTTGGTCTGCGGCGTATCGTGAGGCTAGAGCCCTATTTGGTTGTAACTATTTTCCCTGGATTTTCATTTTGTCCATTCGCTCAATGCAACCCACCAGTTTTCAATCGGTGCGTCGGTTTGGGCAGATGGTGCCTGGAGTCCCCATGTTTTCATGTATTGAATGGCCTCAGCAACCGTTTGTTTTCCAGTAAAGCGAATAAGCAATTCTCCGGCTTCCTGCGCTCCAACGGCATTAGCTAACGCTACAGGAATCCCCATCTCAAATGCTGTGTAATATGAACTATCCTCTTCTGGTTCTTCCCCGGCCCCCATTAGCTCATCTAATTCTGCTGGCCAATCTAAATCAGACCAAAAGCATTCGCCGTCAACAAATCCTGTAGCCGTGAAATAATACAAACCAGGATCTTCGCCTGGTCCAATTGCATCCGTTGCAAGCCCAACCATACCACGAGCGCAGCGCCGCACAATATCATCTGCTACAAGAGAATACAAACCAAGCTGTAACAATATAAACTCTGTCGCACCCTGGAGCGCGTATTGTCCAAAAAACGGATTGTGGTCGCTTGGATAACCACCAACCCTTGCAACAATACAACCACTTGGCATCTGAACCTTTCGCACATGCTCAATAAATACAGAAGTCCAAGGCTCATATTCGGTTGCGCCTATGCATCTAGCAAAAGCAATTGCTAATGCTGCATTAGCTTCCCATACACCAATTGAACTCCCCTCACCAGCCTCTACAGGAACATCCAAGTTGTGGGCGCGTCCTGGCCCCTCCCAGAATGTCATTCGTGAACGAACCGCGCCCTCCAACGCTAACAGACGCGCAAGCGGATCATTAGCAAGCCAGACCAATACCCAATTCTCATTCAAGCCACGGATCAAGGACGCCTGATCGAAGTCCGGAAAGGTTCTTGGATCTGGGGTAGTCCATTGAGGAGACCAACGATCCCATTCCCAAGGCGCATCTCTACCCCCCAAAAACCCGTCAAAAAATCGCCAGTCAAACGGAGCATAGGAGTCAAGGCGTAGAGGCCCACCGTCGTAGTCAAAACGAACACGCCTACGAGCACAGCCACGCAGCAACACAATTCGATAGTATTCCAAGCCGCCAGAATCACCGGAAGATGCCCATTGAACCCCATCGAGCGGGTATCTGTCAACGCTACCACTGTACCTTGAGGCTGGCCACAAGGCCCCAGTCGGAGCAGTTGTGTATTCCGGATCCGGTCTTAGATTCCACAAGCTATGTCGTGCATCCGCAAGAGGAACTCCAGCACCCTGTATTTCAGGAACAGCAAACGCACTAGGCAAGAACCCACCAGCACCCCAATCGGCCATCCCAACGTATTCGGGCTCGGGAATTACACTCGTTGGGTGAACAGAGAACCAAAAGGGCCTACCAAACATTTGTGGCAGTACATAATTCCCAGGTTTTATCAGATAAGGAGGTTGGCTAACCGAATCCGGCAAGTGTGGCGTCCAAACCGCACCATTAGGCACTAAAACCTCAACAGAGCTAAAACCACGATCTGGACCAGGAATTCCGTTGTGTAAATACACACAAAAATCCAATTGGTTGGTAGCCGCGCGCATTCCTATCCAAACCCAAGCCCAACCATCTTCGCCAAGAGAGACATGATGTGAACTTTGACGATATACGTTACCGCGTCTGTGGAACACTCCAGGTTGTCCGGTTAAGGAAAATTCCCGTCCATCAATTCGCAAACGAATCAGATTTGGTATTACAGCAATACGCTGTAGGTCAGAAACAAGAGACAAAGGCGCTCTTGGACCAGGGCGCACGTCAAAACTGGCGTCCCCAGCATTGGCTACAGCACAAACCTCGTATATAGTCCAACCCCTAGCATGAGCAATTACCCTAGTATCAGTCGGGTATGAATCCAGCATCAATGTAAGGTTATCAGCCCCACCAAGAATAGGGACAGATGCTTGTACCACAAATTGGTGTGCCGGTGGGTCTCTAAGTTCTACTGTTTGAATTGCTTGCATTGGATTGTTGCCAATCGTTGATAATGGATCGCCATTTTTCGTGAGTCAGTACAGTTGCATTAATTCCATCAAAATAGACAAGATATTTAGAGCACCCAAGAGGCCCAGTGTGACAAAAACCTCGGCCTAAGTCTATGATGGTTAGATCGCCTTGGATATTACATCTACAAATCTCATTAGGCAAGACCATACTCTGTAGTGTATTCGTTTCCGTATTTGGTTACCCCCGTAGATTTTGGCTCCAGCAATCCAGCACGCACAAGTGCTCTAATAGTGCCAGGATGTGCCTTCCATTCATCTGTATTTGGAAGCCCCCACGCCTCATTCGATTTCCGAACAAGTTTTCCATGCTCACGTAGCTTAGCAATAGTCTCAATCATAGATGGGGTCATAAAAGTAGTCATCGTACCACTCCTTTCTTATCATTGCTCCTTAAGAGATCAACACGAGTACCTTCGGCTTCAACCTCAGCGTCCACAGCATGTATGTAGTTCTGTTGTGATTCAAGCTCAGACCATAATGCATCTATGCGGTCATGTTGTTTGTCTTGCACATAAGCTAAAGCACCTAAACAAATAGCAAACATAAACATAAGAATAGCCAGCCAAAGGACGGGATCGTTTTTTGTTTTCATTTTTTTTGTCTTTGTTATATTGCCCAGCGACTAAGAGCAGGGAGCCAAACCTCTATTGGAGCCCCACGGAATTCGGTTTTTCCTAGAAGGACATTCTGCCCAAGCCATTCTCGATACAGGTCTATAAGATTCAGACTACCAACCAAATTACCGCTGTAATAGGACCAAGTTGGTTGTTCCCATGCATCCGAAGGCACATCTACCCGGCTCTGATACATTGGACCACCAGCCAATAGTCCTAGAGGGTGTCTATCCCAGCAACCACCAGATCCAATAGCCCAAGCTAAGTTTCGTGTTCCCATAGCTAGATTACTTTGGATGGAAGTAACATCAAAATTCAACCCCACCCTAAATTCCTCAATAAGCTCAGCAAAATACGACAATTCATTGCCTCGATGAGCCACAAATCTACTATTCAACGGAGCTTCAACTACTACCTTTCCATAACGCAAAGCACTCGAAAGACCACTAGGCATCGTGGCCCTTGCAAATCCATCCCTAAGAACCAAGCACCACTCCTGCATATAGGGTCTACCGAGCATGGATGCGACTACAATTGCGTGTCCTGCCCAAGCTTCCGCCCTTCCAACGTCCCATCCTATTCCTGGAGTAACAGGAGGAATCAACCTTCGTGCTTGCCCTTGGCCAGGCCAGAAGGTCATTCTAGCGTTTTCAGCCATCGCAATAACATATTCAATTGCAGCAGGATCACCGTCTAACCAAATCAAAGCAATGGCATCTTTCAAAGCCCTTATACCATGTTGCCAATCAATTGGCATGATCTTGGTTGGGTCATACCCACTTATAGGAGCTTGATCGAATTCCCAAGGAGCATCCCTTTTTTGCCCAGTAGCAGAATCCCGTTGGAAGACGAAATCAAAAATGGACCACGGAGCAAAGCCATTCACTAAATGGTTTTCTGGAATAACTGGAGAGCCATCGGCCTCGAAGATAAGTAGCTGTCTACATCCGTATCTAGTTGCCAAGATACGGTGCATGTCCAGCCCTTCATGTTGGGCAGTAGAAGCAGTCAAACAACCATCATAAGGCCAAATATCTATCTCGCCAGACATACCCCCATACGGGACCCCAGCGTGTGGCTTCCGTACGGATACAGGGTAAGAAACTGTGTCAGTTGCGGAAGCGCCTCCAGTTGGTTTGTTGGCCGCGAACAGCAAGCGCTCTGCTGAAGCCCTTGAGCGCACGGCATTAGTCAGGATCGGAGGGACCTTTAGCCCAGCTGGCAAGAAGCCCCCCCGCTCCCAATCTCCTGTCCCCCAACCATCGTGAGCGAACGGGGCTTCACTATAGAACACAATTCTATAATCACGCACATCCCGTTGTGGAACCACATGATCGCCTGGCTTACATAGATAAGCACTACCAGTACCACCACCGAGGATTGCTGGGTCATCCAAAGTTGAAATAAACCTAGTTGGTGCGTTGAGTATTTTGGCAGCTCGGAACAGGAACTCCGGTCTAGCCCTACCCAATTCGTCCACACTGTTTTCCCAGCGAATTGTCATCCAAACCCGTTCATCCAACAAGTTTACAGTGGTCCACCAACGGAAAGAACCAAAGCTCTGTGTGTGGGCATGTCCAACAAAACCAGCCCTCAGTGGTCCATCTATCCAAGGAACTCCCCTCCCAAGTCTAATAGATTCAGTTGTCGTGTGTCCCTCTATCACTAAATCAAACGCCGGAGTTTCTGCAAACTCCTTAAGATCCCGACGAATTGAGCTTGTAGAATCTCTTTGTTCACCATCGACTATCAACACTTCTGTAGTCCCACCACGGACTACAGCAGCAAACTCCACTAGCTTCCATACAGGCCCCTGCAAGACCACACGAGTTTGTTCTACGTTGCCATTCGAAGCTCGCATCCGTTTATGATCTACAGTATGCGGTACTGCAACAATTCCGTGAGCAACATAGTGACTAGACGGTGGATCTACTATCCTTATTTTCATTTGGTAATCTTATGGAATGAGCCTAAAACCAAACAACAACAACGATGCATCGAATTTATATACAAAAAGGTTATAACAATTTAAATATAAAAACCATCTCCAGGTTGGAAGTCCCTGGAGATGGGAAAGGAAACCGTAACACTAACCCAACCTAACGTTAACATGCCAAGCTAACGTTAGACTCTGCTATGTGCCTTATAGTAGCCAGAAAAGAAAGAACCTACCAGTTGATCTGCTATGTTGATGTCGGTTGCAACCTCTAACCCGTTACAACATTCCACCACTTCTTCTGAATTAATCTGCATTGGCTCTGTGTCATCATCACCAGCGCGCCCAGTAGGTACGCTTGCAAAGAGTGAGCGACCGTCCTTTGTGGCCCCACAAAGGCAAACGACTTCTTTCCTATCTTTGTGCTGGCTTGGAATTATTCTCCTGGCAGCCTCTAACCCAATTTCTATTGGGGACACGACCTTCCAAGCTAGATTTGCCAGGATCACTCCTAAAACTTGTATGCCTTCCTGCTTGGCAAACAAAGCCCCAACTACTTCCATGCAAGTACGTCTGGCCTTTGCGTTATTGGGCATATCTACATTAGTTACAAACACGACTGGTTTTTGTTCTTCTAGTAGGATTAGAATAAGTACAGGAGTCGCTTCTGGAACGCCAGCCTTGAAATAGTTTACAGCACAAAAAACCTGCTTGGAGAAAATTTCCCTGAAACTCTCTGAGGTAAGAAGCCCTCTTGTGTCATTTGCAGCTATCATTTTCAGGTTCCTTTCTCCTGATAGTAGAAGCGGCTTCGGCAGCTCTGGCTAGAGCTTGTAGTACGTCTATCTTAGTCCTAGCCTGGTCATCATTCCAGTCCTCTAGTTGTTTTTTTATTGAGGCTGGTGTTACCCTACCTGTACCATATGACCCTATAGACCCAGCATAGGCTCCTGTAACCTCATGTAACAGCAACCTAAGCACTTCCCGCTCAATGTCAAAAAACGTTGGGCTGGTTGCTGTGGCTTTAATTTCTGCCAGAACAGCCCCAAATAAAGACCATTCGATTGCAAATGAAGAAGTAGGAAGCACCTTTCTCCCATCCTTTGCCCTAGCTTCTGCACCTTGAGTCCAGCCCATAAGGATTTTTGTTCTTGCTCGGCCAAGCAACCTAGCACAATAACCTTTACTAATCACTGTGACAAGACTTCTATGGCCTGGTCTCTAGTAGCTCTACCCGAAGCGCTATTCGTAGTTGCTACTATAGCTGCACACGTAGCTGCGTGCGTAGCTTCATATGTGGCTAGGTCTGTTGCTTCTAGTGTAACTTGGGCTGCTAGTATAACTACTTCTGTGGCTGCTCGTGTGGCTGCTTGCTTGGCTTCGTCTGTGGCTTCGGTCATAGAAAACCTAATTTGGTGTTTATAAAAGCAAGCGAACAACTGTAGTTCCGATAACTCTTCCTCTAACCGGAATCTTTGGCAGTACAGAAACTAGCATTGCCCTCAGCTTTACCTCTAGGGGATTGTCTTCTTGTTTCCCAGCCCTGATTACTTCAGCAACCAAGGCCCCTGCTCGTTTGGCAGGCATCTCGGCCATCAGAGTCAGAGCGACTTCCTTCCAAGGAATTTGACTTGTGGTATCAAAATCCTCACCAACCGTAACTTTACCCGTTACCTCGGCCCTAAACTGCTCCTCGTACTCCCCCGGACTAATGGCCCCACGCGCGTCCTCTGGGAGCTTGTACTTAGCCAAGATTATGGCTTGATGCGAAGAAAGAACCGTGGAAACCGATTCGTCGTGAATTTTTGTTTTCTTCATTTTTGCTTTCTCCTTTGTTCCTATAGTGTTGGTCTAACCTATGGCCTAGGCCTAAAGGAGTTTAGACTTAAAACCATTGGATTTCAAGGGGGCTGTATATGTTAGATGACCAGTTAGGATACAGCCTCCATAAACGTCCAACCTCGTTTAAAACTAAAAATTTCCCCAGATTTTACAAGAAACAAACATGAACGATCAAGTTCTCAGGTGTGCGTTTTGTAATGCAGAATACCCGGAGGGTACCCCAGCAACACAACACGAATCACTTACATCCCACATAATGACTTGTGTAGCACACCCAATACACGAAATGAAAACCAGACTAAGGGAGTATGTTCGAATATTAGAACAAACTCATACTAACTATTGCACAGAAGATTGGACAGAGCGCGGCTTACACGCTCCCGAGTGCCTATTATTTGAAGTTGATGAACAAGACCGAACAAGCTAAAAATTATCAAGGGGTATCAGGTATATATACCTGATACCCCTGTTAATGTAGCATAGGTCTAAAGCAATTTCAATTAAGGAACATACCAGCGAGCGCGAGCGCGATCCAGCGAGCACTCACCGGTGAACAATGGGGAGGCGTGTTCGCAGTACACGCCGTGCTTGGCGAAGCGCGCGAAGTCGGCGCGCAGGGCGAGATTCTCTTTTAGAAGCGCGCCGATTGCGTCTGCGGCTCGATGCTGCCCGGTCTGATATAGGTCGATAGCGAGCTGGTCGTAGTTGATCTCACGCAGAATATCATGCTCCATAGACACTTATACTACAGAACAAGGATCGGAGTCAAGGGGGATCCCAACAAACACCTACGTAATGATTATGTAATCATTGGACTAAAAACCACTTAGCATCTGAACTCTAAGCGACTCCCTATCAGAGGGGAACAAGTAATGACATGGATAACTGAAGGAATCACACAAATGGCTGTATGCAGTCTGCTTGTTCATCTGCTCGTGGCTATAGGTCGATAGGTACTTAATTAGCTTTTTGCAGCTTGGTGCAATAGTAAGAGACACACGCCCTATCTTTGGGCGCAGTTTTCCGTTCACAGAATTATATCTGTCCTTACGCAGTGGGTTGGTCTCTTTACATCTTATATGGAACCCAGCATCCCTTATATAGTGAAAATCTGACTTGCCGCCAGGGGCCTTCGTGGAGCGTGTACGACCATAAGCATCTGGGAAAATCTCACGAAGTCCCTGATGCCAATGGTTTTCCTTTAGGACTTGGCAAGCGTATTCAGTATCAGCGTTTACTAACTCATATTCCGCAAAAAAATGCATATGCGTGCCTTTGACCCAAAAAACGCAGAATGCCATTGGGTCAACGTTGAAATCCATACCAGCCCCAAGTTCAGCCCCAAACGGAACGTCCATATGCACTACATGCTCGTTTGGATCAAAGGCATAGTATACCAACCCTTCTGACAAATTAATGAACTTGCCCTCTACATAGGCTTGTACGGCTCGTTCAGAATAGACCGATTCCAGACGAGCAACATACCCAGGATCTAGTGCTTTGTTTGCACGAGTCGAAGCGTGGACTACTGTTACATCTGTAAAACCTTTCATTTCCCCAGAACAAAGATCATACCCCCATGAGAGAGACCCTTCGGGCGTGTTGTGGCTTACGAATCCATTAGACCAAAAAGAATGAGTTTCAGGAATAACAAAATCAACCGCCTCACTCTTACCAGGAGTAAGAGAACAAATAGGAGCCCAGTAATAAGGCTCATCTATCCAATTTTGTATGGCTACATTATCCCCTACCTTCAAAGCATCAACACGACACCAACACGGTTGGCCGTTCTTCCCCATAATCAACACCGGATGCTCTAGACTAGCCTCCAGTTCAAATCCTTTTGCGGCTTTGACTCTGATCGTATCAACCAAACCATCATTAAAGAACTTAGTAGCTAGGTTGAAACCACCTAATCCATAGACAAGTTTGTAGTAAGGGACCAACTCTTTGGGGGCGGCCCCAGGATCCAAGTCCCCGATTCTAGACAAGCCCTGTGGAGTAATGACCAAAGTATTGCGCGCAACACACCCGGTTAATAGTACCTCTCTTTTAAAAGCATCTGGGTGACGAACTCGCGCCATCATCTGCTGGAACACTTCTAGGTCTTGTATGAAGGGCTCGTCCATGTAAGCCGCTGCTAGGTTTGGCCCTCTCAATGACAAAGGACGCTCACCTGACAAGACTTGAATCAAACAATCTAGCCCATGATACCTAAACTTGAACTCGTGGACAGCAGAGTTGTAACGCCACCAAAACTTCTGGCCGAATTGATTCTGCTTTCCTTGAAGAAGCTCTGATATCTGAGTTATAACCGTTCGTCTGGCAATCGAAAATGTAGGAGATATCGTAGCCACTGGGCAAGGAGCGTTCTCCAAAGCAAGAGCAATAATACGCTTGCAACCAACTTGTGTTTTACCGGCCCCATAACCTGCTACCAGTACCTTTGTAAAACTATTAGATAACCAAATTTCTCTTTGGTGAGGAAACAACCCACCCGTTGTAATTTTACCGTCCTTATCTTGGATTGGGTCCTCCAAGCGCCAAAACGGTTGGTTACTGTCTTTTCTATCTACAGAGCTATCTACACTTCGACATTGTTGGTCGAAGAAGTAATCATTACTGCTCTTTCTGCCGTAACCTCTTGGCCGCACTTATGGCCTAAGCATATCTTGAGTCTGGATCAAGCTCCTCAAGCTGTTGACTAGCGCCACCAGACAGGAGATCGTATTTAGCAAAGTTCTTTCGGTCCCTGCGCTCAAGAATAGCTAAATCACGTTGCCATTTTAGGTTCTTGGGATCATGTAGCCTGTTTACCAATTTGTGGTAATAGACGGCAGCAGACTTCTTCACAGCCTGCTCAAAATCCCCATAAACCTTGTATTTTGGCTCGGACTCTGGAGATTGATTAAAGAATTTCCCCTTGCGAATCCAAGACCAAAAAGATTGTGAGGAAATACCTAAAAAGTCACAAGCCACGTCGAAAGGCAGCCCGTCCTCAACAAGAGCTGAGAATTGCTTTATAAGCTCCCTCGTTGGTCTGTTCGGCCCCCTGGATTTAGCTAAGGATTGTTCTTGATCCTCTTTGTCTTCTGATAAATTTGTATCTTTCATCACATAGAGATATACTTATAACTACTAATTAGCCCAACAATATATTGTAAAAAGAGCGGGCAGCGCGCCCGAAGAAGCAAGGGAGGGAGGAGACAAGCGCGCCGCCCGCAAACCAAAACCAACTAAGAAAATATGGACCCAAACTTAGTTGGCTCTAGCAAGTTGGCTTATAACACAGCAACCAAACAAACTCAAGCCATAAAATTTGGTAAAAAACAAGTAAAAACTTGACTAAATTACAGATTGCAACAACCTAAGAATGCCAACACGATCCAGGTCCCCAGCATCTTTAGCTTTTAGATCTAAGGGGAAGTCCCCAACAGATACGTTATTAGCGCAACAAAGTCTATCTTTTGCCTCCATGGAAGCCCATTCTGCCCCGTTGTCTAATAGAATAATTGTCTTGTTAAATTTATGTGATAAAGTGTCAATCAATTTTACCTTTGGATCAGTCAACGACAACCCCATTAGAGCTACAGACCTAATTCCGTACTCCTTAGCATACGCATCTATCTTCAATGTATCAAACGGACCCTCACAAACAACTAAGACGCCCCCGCCCTCAGCAGCATTGTCGTAGTTATAGAGATACCTTCGTCCAATACTATTACCCCCTGCTGGGTACGCTTTATATCTAACCAGACTATCCGATATGGCTCGTGCTGTCCACCCAACAAGAACTCCTTCGTAAAGAATAGGAAAGATGAGCCTGTTAGTAAACTCTCCTGTAATAGAGCCGCGAAGTTGATAATCAGTCGCGGTCACTAATGGATCCTCGAAACCGCGCCTCCAAAGATACCAAATGAAGCGCTTACTGAAGTCATTTGTTGAAAGCAGAAATTCATTCTCACTAAAAGATACTTCTCTAGGAGTTACTATGGTAGAGCTTTTAGTTCTCTCTGTCAGAAGCTCCTTTTCTAGAGCATCAAGCTCAACAAAGGCGCTTGAGTCGTCACCCCAAATAGTTCTAGCTTCTGCCTTGGAGCACCTAGCTATTTTCTGAATCAAATAATAAGGCGTTGTGCCTTTATGGCTTGGATCTCGCCAACAGTTCCACTTGCCTGATATAGGCTCGATGCCTAAATGGTGACTTGGATCTGCTTGACCACACCAAGGGCACTTTATCCCTAAATTCCCATAAGAAACATTAGAACCAGATTCTACCCAATCTACTTGGTGCGTGTCTAAAAAACTCTTCCAATTCATGCTGTAGCCAATACTGATAGTGGGTCATCACTAGATAGCAGTTGTTCCACAAGGCTCTTTCCATCTCGTAGTGAAGCTAATATCTTAGCGTCGATAGAATCCTTTACAACCACATCATAAATAAACGATGTCCTGGTTTGGCCAAAGCGTCTGATCCTATGCTCTAATTGAGTCCTCTTGATAACCGAGTCTGGTGACTCAAACACTATTAAGTGATTTGCCACTTGAAGGTTAAGGCCATAGCAAACACTGCGACTCCCTACTAAAATCCTTGTTTCTGGATTGGTTTTGAAGTCTTGTAAAGTCTCGATCTTGTTTGGTGTTTCAGAATAAATACGCACGTTGGAATACCTCGCCTTACTAAGGCGATCACAAATCAATTTACCACTTACCCGGAACTCATTAAATACCAAAACCTTGTGTTGCTCTGGAATTTCTGCCAATAATCCCAACAAGGCTTCCATCTTCGGATTAGTGTCAAAAAACAGATTGACCCTAACATTGTTATCTACGATTGGTATGAAGCCCGCTGCTATCTGACGAAGCTGAATATATATGTTGTTGATAAGGCGCTTGTCTTTGCTCCCTCTTAGTTCTTTAATTACCTCCTCATAATAGCGTTTATTCTCCACAGGAAACGGAACAGAACGTATCATAAAAGAAGGGGATACCAACCCACCTATTGTCTCGGGCAGCTCAAAGCATTCACCTTCCGAGAACAATACTGCTGTATGCTTTATCCTGGTGGAAAGCTCCTTAGCGCATCGCTGCTTGAACTTGTAATCAAAGCCACCAGACCAGGGATTGAATTTGGCTTTACAAAAAGCCTTGCGAAATAATGTTAGTGACCCCCCAAGCGCTTCCCCAAAATCCAATAAATAAAACTGAGACCATAGATCAGCCGGGTTCTTACCAAACGGAATACCAGAAAGAGCATAACGATAACGAGCATGTTGGGATAACCGCTCAGCGGCTCTAAACGACAAAGAGGCTTTACTTTTCAAGGCGTCGGCTTCATCCCACACGACCATTTGAAACAGCTTTTCTATGCTATCCATGTGGTCAAAATCAAATTCTCTGCGCCCCTTTTTACTTCTCATGCCCAACAAGGATATCCACCCCATATAAGTCATTATAACAACATCATGGTCGTCTTCTATAGCTGCGCGTTTTTCATCCTTTGACATTTCATAGAAGCCAATAGCAGACAAACCAGGAGCATGAATCTTTATTTCGTCCAGCCAAGCGCCTATATTGGATACCCCAGGGACGAGCACCAAACACTTCCTAACCTGATCCCTTCTAGTCAACAGTATATCTAAAACCAGCTTTGATTTACCCAAGCCAGGGTCGTAGATAAAATAGACGCCTGGATACATCAGCCCAGCCAACAACCCTACCTTCTGGTGGTGCATAGGCTTAGTCTTCCAAGATGCACCATAATCTTGTAGCTTCTGATCTAGCTCAGCCTTGGGGAGATGTTTGAGTTCCTCCAAATTACGAAGTTCAAATTTTAGTAGGGCCTTAGATCTACCTGACAACATTTATTTGACTTGCTGTAATCCCAGAGAATCGCTGACAGCACCATTTAAATCAACCACAGCTTTGTCATACATCTCAGATCGGCGAGCGTGTTCTTTATCATGTTCTTCTAATTGGATTGGAAAAGGCTTAGCAAACTCATTCAACACGTAAATGAATTGCATTACAGCTTCTTCTAAAACAGCACGATGATGGACCAATTCCTCCATTTTAGATGTTCTAACAACCGAATTTTCGTAACGATTCCCGGAGATAAACTGGCAGCCACGAATCAGAGCTAACTTACGTTGGTTTATTCTCTTACTATCCATGTTTTCCATTCATTGACGCGACAGTTTGTTTACCAAGCTCAGAAGACACAAACCCAAATTTACCGTCCTCGCTGAAACAAGGATCAACCAATCCTTTTTCATACAGCGCTAAAATAGAGCAATCTGTAATAGTCTGCATCAACCAATGAGTAGCCTCCTTGATCTGCGCTTTTGAAAACTTGTTGAGCCCCCTTGCTTTGCTGACCCTAACCGTCTCGAACACAAAACCTTCTATATCTTTTGGGCGCATTTTATATTACTCTTCCCCAACTGAATCCGTAACTTGATTTGTCACATCATCCCAGTAATTAGGAGAATATGCGGTAGAATCCAAAACAAACTGACCCAAGCCATATGCTTGGGAAATCAAAACAGCAAACTTGTCTTTGTCCGTCCGTCCCTTTGCAACAAATAACCTGGCTAACCCAAGCTCGTGTTCTACAGGGGTCTGGTTTAAAGTTATAACAGTATCCGAAGTAGCAATTTTAGAAAAATCCTCCCCAACGTTATCAATAGTGATCCACTTAGATCTAAACGCTGCCCTATTGGCCTGGCTAGCCGTTGCCACCGCGATGTTCCTTTTTACAGCCAACCCTCTTAGCTTTTTATATAACTGACCTAGATCAAGTCTGTAGTTCTTAGAATCAATGGACATCAAGTCTGCATAATCTATAACTAAGAGATCCGGTATAAAGCTCATTTTGGATTCTAAAACATCCAAATAATTTTCAAGATCCTTTAAAGACATACCCCCTGTCGGAAATTGTTTAACTATAAACGGAGGACGCCTTTTTAAACTAACTACCTTTTTAGTTAGGAGCTTAGCGATACTAGGATCCTCTAAGCTCAATCGTTTTAGCTCCTCACCGGTTTTTATAGAAATAAATCTACCAAGCTCGTCCAGCTCGAACCTGCATACCTTGGTTGCTTCACTCCTTTTAGAAATAGAAAACAATCCCTGCATCAGTCTTTGGCAAACCTCTTCCTCTGACAGCTCAAGCGTTATAAACAACACTCGACGCCTAGCCATATAAGCGTGTTTGGCGATGTGTGCCAACCAAAACGATTTCCCAGCGCCAGCTAGCCCTATTAACAAATGCAGACGTTTACGAGCAGGACCAAGCCCCTTCTCATCCAAGGCGGTAATACCAGTTGGGAACGAATTGGCATTCTCCTGCTGCTCTAAAAAGGCAAGGGAGTGCTCTGACCTCGATAAGAGCACCCCAATGTCTTGGCTGTTATAATTAACTTCTAGCCCTTTCTGAAGAGCAGATTCAGCAGAAGCCAACCCAGCTTCGTCCTCCTGTTGTAACGATCTAATTGCAGAATGCAGGGCACGTTTTAAATTTTGGTACCGTAGAAAGACGGATGCCTTATTTAAAACATAATCCCGATTTATCCCTTCCTTCGTGGTTTGCAGGGAGTCAAAAATTCTTCTGTAAAATTCTGCTTTTTCCGGAAACCTGGCTTCTAAAACTTCAACTAAGTCTAAAGTGTGGTCTTTAGGTGGCTTTGAATAAGCTGTTAGATACTTTTGCGCTTCGTCAGCTATCTCTGTGTAGTACGGATCATAATATGTGGATGGAATGATGGATGCCACCACAGAAGCACTTTGGTCGTCATAACATAACAAAGCTATCAGAGCTTCTTGCACCGCCGAGGTTAGTTTCATCAGAAATGACGATTATTATAGAAAGTGCTTACAATTTTAATGGATCCGAGCAATCCCTAGTAAAGCCACACTGCTTGCAGATCACCTTGCAATGAATGGTCACGGTTTGGCCTCCACAAAGCCAGCACAGCTCATCATTTACCACCAAACCTTCTAGGAGGCCCCTAGAATCTACTTTGGCAATAAAATGACCCGCAGTACCCCCCAGACGAAGTACGCCTATAAGCAATCCTGGAGCGTTTGGGGGTGGTTCCCCCCCTATGCTTTTGCTTTCTGAATCAGCTTGTTCAGAAGATTAGCTTGTTTATAACCAGGGAAGGTTGTATCGACCAGGAGTCGTATACGCTCGGCATTGTTTACACAGGTGCGGTAGCTGAGTGGGATGTTCAACCGTTCGAACCAGCTAAAAAGTAGTTTAAACACCAACAGGTAACAAAAGTCCCTCTCTATTTTAGACTTTGGCTTGAATGAAGACTCGACATACGATTTCAGCCAACCGGCCTTGGTCCTGAATAGTTTAAAATCAGTGGTGCCTTTAAACACATGCCATGGCATGTGCATGGCTCCGTTAGCAGCCAGCAGTTTAGAAATGGCACTGAAGACCTGTAGCTGCTCGTCCTCGTTATCTTTATCTTGCTCGACCGAGCTGTTTTTCTCCAGTCTTGCACTGATGTTACATTGAAGATCACGCAGCTCTGATTCCGGTAGCTGCTCTATAAAATGCTGTAGATCCATGCGAAGCAATACCTGTTTTAAACTAGTTTAAAAATAATTTTTGTCTGGGTTTCGTTACAGCAGAGTATACTCTAGTGAGCCCTGGCCCTGTATTATATAATTCAGGACCACCAGGTACAAACAGGGGCTATTCTCCTAGGAGACCAAAAGGCCCCGATCAAGCTAGATCCGTTTTACGCGCATAAGGTTTCCTAGAAATTCCCAAAGGGACCACGCAAAGTCCACTGATCTACGAAGTACCGATTGGTGGCCAGTCCAAGTAGTAAAGCTCTGGGCTCCGGCAGTGGGATTAAGAAGCCGCGCAGGTCGTCAAAATGGTCAATACCACTGCTCCTTTTCTTACCCCAAGAAAGTTTAAAAGGACCTCCCAGGTCCTTTTCTACCCACGCCACGTTGTTACGTAGCCAAAGTCACGCAACCAAACTACGAAACAAAGTTAAAAATCAGGTAAGGAAATAATTGAGAAGAGTAGATTTACGAGGCTTTAGCCGAGTAAGCTACTCTCTTAGCGTAGCCGAAGGCGGAGCTAAGTCAATCTTTTCAAAGTCACGTAGCCTGCGAAAACTTGTTAAAACTTGCCTCCTTACGGAGGCAAAGACAACCACACTCGGCTAAAGCCTCGCTTTGCTTGTCTTTCAAGAGAAAAAGAAGTTCTGGTTACGCGAGACTACGGACTACCGAGACTACGGACTACAATGAAGAGGTATGTCTACAGACAGAAGACAGAGTTTAAACCAGGAATAATACCTGGCAATATCCCGGACTTATACACCGCAAATGCAATTTCCTAAAAGTTTAAATATAAATATAAACTTATACAGGTTTAAACTACCGGAGGCAGGTCGCAAGCCTGTCTCCGGTTTCTTTTGTTGAGATAATGTAGCGGAGTTTAAAACTAAAGTATAAATTAACAACAGCAGATAAAGAGCAAGTTTAAACTGTTATTAGCTTGATCGTTTAAACTACAGACCGGAGGCAGGATGCACGCCTGTCTCCGGTTTCTTTTATCCGGTTCTAACCCTGGAGTACAGCTTCATTGGGTATAGATGTAATGGACCAACCACCAAAACGCGAGCTGAGCGAGGTTTTGACAAAACTAATTACTTTTGGTGAGTTATCTCTGAGTGTTGTTCCTGGGAACGGCTTCAAGGGGAGACTTACGTGGCCTGGGCAACCTGAGCAGTTCTGGTTACAGAGCCAGACGGTAGAGGGTGTAATCCTGAAGTTTGCTGACCTGTTGTGTTTGTAAACTTATTTTGTCTAGATATCAGGAAATAAACGATGAAGGTATATTTTTCTCACCGCCCATATACAGGCATCAGTATTGGAGCTAGTATCTCTGAGTCCGGTGAGCTTATAATAGCAGGAGCGTTCACTAATAGAGGTATCACCCCAAGGGGTAGGTTGAACCCCAAAAGACGAGATAAATTCAGTCGTATTAGATCCAGGGAAATCCTCACTGGTAGGATAAAAAAAGCGCTCAATTATGACGTGCCATTTACCCACAAATTTGGGGTGTATACACTCCCTGCTGGACTGACTTTGGGTGGGTTCATGCGCCTGTGGCGGGACAAGTTTAAACCCGACCCAAAAGACCAGGCTGTGGATGACATTTACCTGATAGGCAGCATAGAAGACAGATGGAGTAAGATCATCCTGTATGCCGTGAATGCCCTAGAAAAAATTGATGATTCGAAGCCCATGAGTGCTGTATGAGGATAGTGTGTTTGTCAGACACACATTCGGCACACGATAAAATTGATGTACCAGATGGGGACTTGCTGATCCATGCTGGCGATTTCACTGGGCATGGATCCAAACAGCAGGTAGAAGCTTTTGACGAGTGGATAGGAAACCTACCACATAGATACAAAATCGTAATAGCCGGAAACCATGATTTCTTGTTCGAAGATGAACCAGATATTGCTGTGCCGCTACTAAAAAACTGCATCTATTTGCAAGACAAAGGGATTACCCTGGAGGGTATAAAGATATGGGGGTCTCCATGGCAGCCTGTCTTCAAGAATTGGGCATTCAACTTGGAGGAAAAGGATCTGGCCACCAAATGGGCCATGATACCAAAAAGCACGAATTTATTGATAACGCACGGACCCCCTTTCAGTATCCTGGATAAGACAATCGACTACCGCAACGTCGGGTGTAAGAAGCTGCTTGAGGCTGTTCAGCGCATAAAACCCCAGCTCCATGTCTTTGGGCACATACACGAATCCTATGGGAAGAAAGCCATTGCTGGAACTATTTTTGTAAATGCTTCTATATGCACGCTGAGCTACCGACCGTCACAACTCCCAATCGTGGTGGACTTGGATGTATAAAATAAATCCACCACTGAAACCAGTCGAGCAGAGAAATAAAGAGCAATGCTTTTGGCTGGGTTGCTGGAGGCAGTACTCTGTTTATCTGAAAGCAGGCACGACCACAATGAACGAGAACTTCGATTTCCAGTTGTGCCTGCTACATAGTCGTTACATTAAAACTTTTGATAATAGAGTCAGACGATTTAGAGGCTTGAAACCTGTGAAATAAAGGCCGGGTGGTAGCTCAGCTTGGTAGAGCATCGGCTTTGGGAGCCGGAGGTCGTGAGTTCAATTCTCACCCGCCCGACCAATTTATTTTAAATTTATGTGGAAAATTAGGTAGCTAACGTCTAGACCTATAGTCTATAGGTCATACCTTTGGTAATCTAAATGTATTATATTGCTATGGACGCCACAAACCAGCCAGCCGCAGCCACACAGGAATCTAGAGACACTTACATAGCCACATATATGGTGTTCGTGGTTACGTCAGCAGCTACCTACGCTGGAGCTAAAGAGCTAGATATACAAACCACATACCTAGAAGCAACATACACAGATGTTGATACACATGCAGCAAGCGCCACAGAACAAGCTATACACGGAGCCACAAACCAAGCGTTAGCTTATAGCGACATAGACATAGCCAAGTTAGAAGCTACAGACATAGCCACGTTAGAAGCCATAGAAGCAGCCATATCGACCAATCCTATAAACCAAAATAACTACAAGATTTACAAAAATGAATGACGGGGAAATGCTGACTAGGGCTTTGTTCACTGCTACCTTGGTTTACGAAAACAAGATCAATGACTTCGGAGATCCACACATTTTGCACTCTCTAGCTGTAGCTAGTAGGTGTAAATCAATAAAAGCAAAAACCATAGCTTTTCTACGAGGCAGTATGGAGGACAGCTCTCTGACTGTTGAGAAGCTGAAGGAAATAGGGTTTCCAAAGGAAATAACAGAAGCCGTTGACGCCCTCACTCGAAGACCAAATGAGGAGTATTTTTCTGGGTTCATAATGAGGATAGCTGTCTCCGGACCTCTTGCTATCGAAGTCAAGCTAGCTGACCTTGCTGAACGGATGAGACCAGAGCTGTCTGCCATGGAATCAAATAGCTCGGTCTCACGAAAAGAATCGGCAGCCAGAATGCTGATGGCAGCTAGCCTGTTGTCACAAAGCAAGCATGTTCCAATTTGTAAGTGAGGACCGGTAAAGGAGTTACGTCTTTCTTAAAAATTCGTACTAAAGAAGTCTTGCACCTGGCTTTTGCGGCATATAGGCCATGGGCGGACCGGTTAGCTATTTGGGGGGGAATAGCCATTTAGCAACCACAAAAAAGGATCGGAAATGAAACAAAAGAAAATATGGACACCAGCGTGGGAAGGAGTCATAGAAGGTTGGACACTCAAATTCTCCGCGAGAAATATCTGGAGGTTGATTCCACATCACGATATTGAAGATTTAAGACAAGATGGGTACTTCATTTTCAGGATGTGTATTGCTAAGTACCCGAAGGTCACTGAGCCAAAGCATTTTCTGAGTCTCTACAGGACTTGCTTTACCAACCATGTGCATGATCTGTCGAAGGTTAGAACAGGAGAGAGTAAATACAAGGAAGAGGAATCCAAACGTAAATACAGGCAGTCTGATCCTAACTACACCTATACCAGCTCGGATGAGCCGAGCAAGGAATTCCAGGAGATTGAATTCGATTTGTTCATTGAAGCTTCTCCAAAACCGTTGAAGGAATTATATGAGGGATTATGTAATGCTCGTTACATCTTCTTCGGTTACCTAGAGGACAGGCAAGTAGGCTGGCGTGAAACTTCAGTTGGTAGGCTTCGACGCCTGTTCGGATCTTCCGAAGCCCTGATCCTAGTAAAGGAATGGTTAGACACTCAGGGGCTTAGCGTAAACATTCTGTGTGACTTGGGTAAACAACCATGAAACGGGAGGTAACTATAGAAGTTTAAACTGTGCTAGCTTACTCCT
>ERZ1292623.1593-Hain-H51-01um-R1-1593-length-21532-cov-7_pt2 | contig 20098 bp, 21 predicted proteins | sample MGYA00564398_ERZ1292623 | MGnify/ENA primary metagenome ERZ1292623 (study PRJEB36523, sample SAMEA6512633) | groundwater metagenome | collected 2019-01-07 | study: AquaDiva: Metagenomics assemblies of 32 groundwater samples | reverse complement strand
CTTTATTATGACGGCGAGCATGATGTGTGGGTGAGGTTTGAGGAAAATAATACCTTTGTGATAGGCATGACAGACATTGCACAGAGCCTTGCAGGCAGATTTCTTTATGCCCATATAAAAGAGGCAGGCAAGCATGTTGAGGCAGGAAAGAGTATTGCTACTGTTGAAAGCAGCAAGTGGGTCGGCCCTGTACGAACGCCTGTTATGGGTGAGATTATAGCAGTCAATGAAAAGGTGGAAGATGACCCCAGCCTGATTAACAAAAGCCCTTATAATGAAGGATGGATTGTCAGATTAAAATGCCATGATATTGAATCAGCAAAAGCGAAGCTGTTTACCGGCAAGGCAGCTGTAGAGGCTTACAGGAAGAAGATAGAGAGAGAAAAGATTGAGTGTAAAAAGATAAAGTAGTGAAAAAGTGAAAATACCCTCTCCCATTGGGGAGAGGGGAGGGTGAGGGGGATTCAAAGGAAAATATAAATGTCTACTTGGCGCTTGCTTGATACAGGCAGTTTATCAGCAGCAGAAAATATAGCCTTAGACGCTGCACTCCTTGAGGCAAAATCAAAAGGCATTTCAAAAAACACCATCCGCTTTCTTCAATTCAATCCTCCATGCGCATTAATTGGTTTTCATCAAACAATTGAACATGAAATAAGAACAGATTTTTGCAGAGAGAATGGCATTGATATAAACAGGCGCATTACAGGCGGAGGCGCAATCTATTTTGATACAACACAGCTCGGCTGGGAGATAATTGCTTCAAGGGCAGATTTTGGTTATATAAGTATTCAGGAGCTTACAAAAAGGATTTGTGATGCAGCAGCATCAGGCTTAAAAAGGTTCGGCATTGATGCAGAATTCAGGCCAAGGAATGATATAGAGGTAAACGGGAAAAAGATATCAGGCACAGGCGGCGTATTTGACGGCGACGCCTTTTTGTATCAGGGGACAATACTAATTGACTTTGACGCAGAGGCCATGCTCAAGGCGCTCCGCATACCAATAGAGAAACTTACAGCAAAGGGATTGAACTCAGCCAAAGAGCGCGTTACATCCATTAAGGGTGAGTTGGGCTATATACCTTCACTTGATAAGATAAAAGATGCCCTTATAGCCGGTTTTGCAGAGGCGTTTTTTATTAAATTAGAAAAAGACGGACTTACTGGAGAAGAACTATCATCATATAACGAAAAGATTGGGTACTTTAAATCAAAAAAATGGATATACTCAGTGCAGGAGCCATCTGATAAGATGCAGACCCTTTCCTCTGTTTATAAAAGAGCCGGCGGGCTTATCAGGGTAAATTTAAAAGTGGATGTTCAAAGGCAGATTGTGAGGCTGGCATTGATTACAGGCGATTTTTTTATAAATCCGCCAAGGTTTGTTTTGGATTTAGAGGCAGCATTAAAGGATGCTGCTGTTGAGAGTGCAATAGCTATTGCTGAAAGATTCTTTGATGAAAAAATGCCTGAAATGCTCCAGCTTACTAAATATGATTTTATAGATGCTATCAGGCTTGCTGTTGAAAAATTAGATTATCTGAAATATGGCATGTCAGTTTCTGAGGCAGGCTCTGTTTTTTTAGCTGGCAAATCACTTAATGAATCTTTGAAAAAAGTAGGCGCTCTTCTCCTTCCCTATTGCGCAAAGCCTCCAGAATGTGACTACAGAAACATTGACGGCTGTTCAAAATGCGGGCTGTGCAGCGTTGGCGATGCATATAAAATGGCAGAGGAAAAGGGTTTGAAGCCAATCACAATAACAAATTACGAACACTTAAAAAACACGCTCCATTCATTAAAAGAGGATGGGGTCAAGTCATACATTGGCTGCTGCTGCGAGTCATTTTTTATAAAAAGGCAGGAGGCTTTTGCTGATGCAGGAATCCCGGGCGTTCTTATTGATATTGAAAATAAGACATGCTATGAACTTAAAAAAGAGAAAGATGCATATAAGGGTGATTTTCAGGAAAAGACAGAGCTGAAAACAGATTTGTTAAAAAAGCTATTGGAAATAAATAATGACTGAGCAATGCGATATCCTTATCATCGGCGCTGGACCTGCCGGCTCATCTGCTGCGTTAAAGGCTGCGCAGGAAGGGGCAAGGGCTATACTGATTGAGCAGAAGAAGGAGATAGGCGTTCCTGTCCAGTGCGCAGAATATATTCCTGTTCAGCTTACAACCAATATCGGCTTAAGAGATGACCTGCTTGTGCAGGAGATACACTTTATGCGGACACATCTGCCAAATGGAGAGTTTAAGGAGACTGAGTCAATTGGCTATATAACAGACAGGGACAGGTTTGACCAGCATCTTGCAGAGATTGCAGAAAAGGCAGGCGCTGAGGTAAGAAAGAATTGCAAGGCAGAAATCCCCCTTAATCCCCCTTTGATAAAGGGGGAAATAGGGGGATTATCAGGTGTAGAAGTTATAGAAGGAGGCAAGAGATATTCCATAGAGACAAAGATAATTATCGGCGCAGATGGTCCAAAGTCTACAGTAGGCAGATGGATTGGCGCTGAGAATAAGGAGTTTGTCTCTGCAAAACAGTATATAATGCCATTAAGATTTGAGATGGATTATACAGAGGTTTATTTCAGGGATTATATCCATGGAGGCTATGGCTGGGTGTTTCCTAAAGGCAATAAGGCGAATGTTGGAATAGGCGTTGATATAAGTTTTGGTTTAGAGCCTTCTGAGGCACTTGACAAATTTGTAGATGAGTTGTTTAAAACAGGCAAAATAGAAAATAAGATTCTAAGTGAAACAGGCGGATTGATACCAGTCGGCGGCATTGTCGGAACAAGGGAAGATAACATACTTTTGTGCGGTGATGCTGCAGGACAGTGCAATCCGATTACTGGCGCTGGAATTTCAAACGCTGTCCTTTGTGGAGGTATGGCAGGGGAGATAGCAGCAAAGGCAATAATGGATGATAATTTAAACATACTTATTGAGTATGATGAGGCAGTGGAGGAGCTTGTTGCACATTCAATCAATCATGCTGTTGAAAAGCGAAGGTTTTTGCAGCAGCACTGGGGCAGGGATACATTATCAGAGGCATTAAAAACCTGCTGGATTGCGTTTGAGGGATATTACAGGAATGAACATTATTAATTCCCTCTCCACTATAATCAAGAATTATCACACGTTGTCATTCCCGCAGAGCTTCTGAGCGGGAATCCAAAAAAGACTGGATTCCTGCTAAATACATGCAGGAATGACAAACTTAGGCTGATTGGATTAAGATAAAAACATATCGTTACTATTATGAACTTATTAGAAATAAGAAGTAAACGAGAGAGCCCTGAATACCTACAAATAAGCCTTGCTGGTGCAATGACACTTGGGTTTATCCCCGGTGTTTTTTATCGCAATGCAATTCCACACTGCATAAATCTTCTTTTAACTTATGATGACGGCTGCTATGCAAGCTGTGCATATTGTGGCTTAGGGCGAGATAGAGATAACATGTACAGCGAAAAAAGCTTTATCCGTGTAGAATGGCCAAGATATTCTTTAAAAGAAATTATTGATAGAAGCAAGCTGCAAATGGATACTATTGAAAGATTCTGTGTATCTATGATTATGAATCACAGGGCAGTAGATGATACTATTACTGTAATAAAGGCGATTAAATCTGAAATGGATATAAATATCTCTGTATTGAGCAATCCATCTTCTATGAAGGATGAAGACATACAGAGGTTTAAGGATGCTGGCGTAGATATGTTTACTGTTGCCATTGACTGCGCAACAAAAGAGATATTTGACAAGTATAGAGGCATCGGGGTTAAGGGGCAGCACAAATGGGAGAGATACTGGGATATTCTAAAAAAGGCAAGGCCGATATTTGGGGATGGGAATATTGGCTGCCATCTAATTGCTGGGCTTGGCGAGAGTGAAAAAGAGATGCTGCATACAATACAGAGAGTGAAAGACATGGGCGGCACAACACACCTTTTTTCATTTTATCAGGAAGATGGTTCATTATTAGAGAATCATCCGCAATGCCCTGCGGGTCAGTTCAGGCGAATCCAGCTTGCGAGGTATATAATGGATTTTGATTATGCAAAAATTAACGATATGGATTTTGATGAAAAGGGCAGGGTATCAGATTTCGGGGTTTCAGAGGATGTTTTAGATAGGCTTATTGAATCTGGTATACCCTTTCAAACAAGCGGCTGTCCGGGAAAAGACAAAAGGGTTGCCTGCTGCAACCGTCCCTTTGGCGACAGCAGGCCGAGCGATATAAGAAGCTATCCGTTCAGGCTTGAAAGAGGGGATGTTGAGAAGGTGAGAAGAGAATTATTGGTTTAGAGTTTATAAGAATTGCAGATTTATTTTATTTATACTATACTAAGTTTTATTACCTTTGTCTTAACCCTCTCCCCGTTGGGGAGAGGGAAGGGTGAGGGGAAAATTGGAGAAATTATATTATGAGCGAATTAAAAAACAAAATTGCCCTTATCACAGGCGCAAGCAGAGGCATTGGAAAGGCTATCGCAGTGACCCTTGCAAAAGAAGGTGTAAATCTTTCTCTGGCATCACGGGATAAGAAATCACTTGATGAGGCTGCTGATGAAATAAGAAAGCATAGCAGTGTAAAGGTATTAGCAGTCCCCACAGATGTTACAAAACAGGATAATTTAGAGAATCTTGTTGATAAGACTATAAAAGAATTTGGCAAGATAGATATATTGCTCAACAATGCAGGCATCTCAAGCCAGCACCCATTTCATAAGCAGCCCATTGATGATATAGAAAGATTAATGCGCACAAACTTCTTTGGCTATGTCATGTGTACACGGCTTGTTATTCCGCACATGGTAAAGAACAATGGCGGCGCAATAATAAATATTGTCTCAGGCTCAACCCTTGTTGACCCACCGCCGAGGAATTTTATTGTCTATACATCTTTAAAATGGGCGCTCCGAGCATTTACCAAAGGGCTCTTCTGGGAGATGAGGGATTTGGGAATCAAGGTTACATCCATTCTTCCCGGCGTTACAGATACTGCCCTCACAGGCTCACTTGATAAGGCCACCATAGAGCCTTCACGGCTCATGACAACAGAGGCAATTGAAAAGGCAGTCCTTTTTGCCTTGACTGTTCCTGCAAATGTCTGCCCGCTTGAGATTTCTGTAATCAATCAGCAAACGCCTTGGAAAGCGCCGATAATACCCTATCAGCAGCAGCATCCGAAGTGAACCAGATTTAGCGATAGTGGCCATCTGCTGCGTTGTCGCTTCGGGCTTGCATCCTCACCCCCTCCCTAACCCTCCCCCTTAGTAAGGGGGAGGGGAGGGTGGGGGTTCTGCGGTGCGAGTCCTTGCTCCGCCTTGCATCTGACCCCTTTGGCTAAATCTGGAGTGTCAAGGTTTGTTATTGCTAAAAGTATATTTCCCCTTGACAGCCCTATATCAAGCTGGTATATTAATTACATAGTTTCTAAATATTGAAACTATGTAGAGGTATGGTTTTATGGATATAGATGAGAGGATATATGAGCTTCATGCTGATATCTGCCAGATACTTGCAAATCCCAAAAGGCTGAAGATTATAAATATATTAAGGGATAAGGAGCTTTCTGTAAATGACCTTGCAAGGCGTATTGGCATCACAAAGGCAAACCTTTCACAGCATCTGTCAATTTTAAGGCAGAGAAGGATTGTTCTAACAAGGCGCGAAGGGGTTACAATCCATTACCGCATTGCAAATCCAAAGGTATTAAAGGCCTTTGATATTATGCGCCAGGTTTTGTTTGAGCAACTGGCGGAGAACAGAAAAATATATAAAGTTTACGCAGCATCAAAGTAAAGGAGCTTTTATGTCCAAAACAATCACCATCCTTCTTTCAACAACACCCTACAGCTTTGAAAACACACATACAGCAGCAAGAATAGCAGAGGCAGCATTGGCAAAAGGCTATGAGGTGATTGTCTTTGCATCAGGGGATGGTGTTCATAATTTCACAAAAGAGCAGAAGGCAAAGGGCATAACCAATGCATCAGAGGTTTTCAGCAAATTGATTGAGAAAGGGCTTTCAGTTGAGCTTTGCGGCACCTGTCTTGTCTTCCGCGGCATAAAAAAGGAGACGCACTTAGATGGCGCTAATCCAAGCTCGCTGACGAAGCTTTTTGAAATAACCAGAAAGTCAGATGTATTTATAAATCTGGGGATGTGAGGAGGCAAAATGTCTGAGCTTTGTATACTTGTAAGAACAGCGCCTTACAGCAAGATAAATGCCGCAGAGGCAGTGAGGCACATTAACGGCGCTGTGGCTAATAATGTGAAGACATCAGTTGTTTTTGTGGATGACGGTGTCTATTGCTTAAAAGACAATCAGGAGATGGGTGATTCAGGTTTTACATCCATATCCGCTGCAGTGGGGCAGATTATTGAACATAAGGACGAAATGCTCAAGATATATATGCACAAAGGCTCTCTAAATGAATGCGGCATAGGCTCTGAGAGGATGCTGAGCGGTTTTGAGGTTGTTGATGACAATGGGCTGGCAAGGGTTGTCGGCAGCGCAAAGACATTGATGATATTTTAATGGAGGAATCATGGCTTCCAATTTGATGCTTATTTCAAGCGCACCAGGTACAAAGAACTTTTTAAGGGCATTTTCTCTTGCAGAAAATATTAAGGGAAACGGAAACAGCGTAACCCTCTTTCTTATTCAGGATGGTGTGAGGGCTGTTGTTGATAAAGGGGCATCCGTGCTTAACAAACTTATAAGCTCTGGCGTAATGTGCTATGTGCTTGAAGAGGATTTAAGAATGAGGGGTTTTAAAACAGGTTCGCTCTTGCCAAAGGTAGAGCTTGTGGGTTATAATGAATTAGTGGAATTGATGGCAGCAGAGGGTGTTTCAACACTTGGAGCTTTTTAAGGAGGGCTAAACTATGGCAGGCAAGACAATTTGCATCTTAGGCGGTGGAAGCGGCGGTATTGTTGTTGCAAATAAATTAAAAAAATCCCTCGGCGATGAACACAGGATTGTCCTAATTGACAAACTTAGCTATCACCTCTTCAATCCATCTCTTCTATGGTTAATGGTCGGCTGGAGAAGGCCTGAGCAGATGAAGAAAGACCTCAGCCCTTTAAAAAGAAAAGGTATAGACTTTATTCAGGCAGAGGTCGGCGGCATTGATTTTGACAAACAGACTGTGCTTACCAATACTCAGAATATTCAATATGACTATCTTGTTGTCTCCTTAGGCGCAGATTTATATCCTGAAAAAATAGCTGGTTTTAAGGAAGGGGCATATAATCTTTATCAGCTTCCTGAGGTAATAAGACTTAGAGACGATCTCACTAATTTTAAGGGCGATAAGGCTGTTGTAATGGTAAGCTCCATCCCCTTTAAATGTCCTGCTGCGCCTTATGAGGCAGCGCTACTTTTAAATGCGTATTTTAAGAGACAGAATAAAAATGTACAGGTTCAGGTTGTATCTCCAGAGCCTCAGCCAATGCCTGTTGCAGGCCCTGCTATGGGTCAGGCTGTTGTCTCCCTCCTCAACATGAGCGGCATTCAATATATGCCGAATACCACAATTAAAACAGTAAAGGCAGATAAAAAAGAATTAGAAACTTTGGATGGGAAGAATATCCCTTACGATATGTTAGTCGGTGTCCCAAGTCACGGCGCGCCAGCAGCAGTAAAGGGCACACCAATTGCTGCTGAGACAGGCTGGATACCTGTGAATGCAAAGAACCTTCAGACAAAGATAGAGAATGTCTATGCCATTGGAGATATTACATCCATCCCCCTTTCTTCGGGAAAGCCGCTGCCAAAGGCAGGTGTCTTTGCACATTTAGAGGCAGAGGTAGTTGCACACAATATTGCAGCTAAGATTAAGAATCAGCCTGCTGTTAAGGAATTTAATGGACACGGATATTGTTTTGTTGAGCTTGGCGATGGAAAGGCAGGGTTTGCAAAAGGGAATTTCTATGCAGAGCCAACGCCTGCTGTACCATTATATAGGCCTGGGAGGCTTTGGCACATCGGCAAGGTGCTGTTTGAAAAGTGGTGGATGTGGAAGTGGTTTTAATCCTGCAGGTTGAAGCCTTCGGCTACTATATTAAAATCTCCCCTAACCCCTCTTTTCCAAAGAGGGGGATGAAGGAATTTCCCCCTTTGAAAAAGGGGGATTAAGGGGGATTTTGTAATTTACAAGAGGCATTTATATGTATAACCGCATAATAAAAATAACCCTGTCTACCCTTTTCCTAATAACAATCGCTGCAGGCATAGCAGAAGGAAAGGAGACACTGTTACAGGGTCAGATTCTAACAGAGAAGTGCCTTGCAGCAGGAATGCTTTCTGCATGCTATATAGAATGGACAAGCAAAAGCCCTGTTGTTTTGTTTACGGGCGACAGAAAGCTCTACAGGATTGAACTAAACCGCCTTGCGCAGTGGAAATTAGACAATGCCTTTGGAAAGCAGGTTGTGATTAAGGGGGTCATTAAAGGCACTAAGATAATGGCAAATGACATTGCAGTCCTCGGAGGCAAGAAAAAGCTCTCCAAGGCATGTTTATGAGGTGTTCCTGTGTTAATCCTCTTTTTCATCTTTGCAATTCTTGCAGGCTGTGTTGAGAAATCCGGAAGCGTCCCTTCAACAGAGCTGCTGCCAGGATTTCTGGTTACAACAGAAGATCTCTCTGCTGCGCTGAGTCAGAAGAATATTGTGATAGTGGATGCGAGGGCAGCAGAGGATTTTCAGAAGATGCACATCCCCAATGCAGTGAATATATCCAAAACGCAGTTCCGTGAATACAGAGCCCTCAAGGATATTCTAAATTATAAAAAGGATAATGGATTTTTTATTCCGCCAGAGACGGCTGAGAAGATATTCAGCAATGCTGGCATAGATGCAGGCGCAAGGGTAATAGTTTACGACAGTGCTGTTTTTCCGGATGCAAGCATCATCTGGGCTCTTCTGAAATATTATGGCCATGACAATGTTCAGGTCTTAAAAGGCGGTTTTGAGAAATGGATTGCAGATGGCCGTGAGGTGAGCAGCAGGCTGGCAAAGATGCAGAAAAAGACCTTTATTCCAAAGCCGAGGCCAGAGATGGTTGCAAGCCGTGAATGGCTTCTGAAAAACAGAAGGGATGTAATTGTTCTGGATATGCGAAGCTTTGATGAATATGTCGGCGTTAATCCTGCAGGCAATCCGAGGGGAGGGCATCTGCCAGGCGCAATCAGCATGGACTGGACGCACCTTGCAGGCGCTGAAACAGTCAAGTCCTCTGCTGAGATTCAGAAGATTCTAAAGGAGGCAGGGATAACAAAGGATAAGGAGATTGTTGCCTACTGCAATATCGGCTTTGGCAGGTCTACCTACGGCATGATGGTTCTGAGTATGCTTGGCTATAAGGCGCGTGTTTACGGCGGCTCTTTTGAAGACTGGTCAAATGCCGAAGAGCTTCAGGTAGCCACAACAAAGATTGGGTCTTAACAGAATTAACCCTCCCTCTCCCCTTTGAGGAGAGGTTAGGGTAAGGGGAAATTAAAGATGCTAAGCGCACTATTAATCGGCGCTGCCTTTGGCTTTGCCATGCACAGGGGCGGCATTACAAGATATTCAAGGATAATGGGTACGCTTCTGATGAAGGATTTCAAGGCAATGAATTTTATGTTCACAGGCACAGCAGTGGCCATGTTGATTTATGCTATTGGAGATATTTCAGGCATTGGCCCTGCCCAGAGGATAAACGGCTATTTTGGAATGGGGCATATAGTAGGCGGCGTTCTCTTTGGAGTTGGTATGGCGCTGGCAGGGCTCTGACCCGGAACCTGCGTAGCCCGGTGGGCTGCTGGAAAATTTCTGATACTCTCTGGCTTGCTCGGGATTTTTGCAGGCGTCCTAATTTATGATAATCTTTTTTCTTTTCTCAGCGGCTTAGGAGAGGAGCAGCGTTTCATTACCCTGCCTATGATCTTTCATATTCCTTTTGCCTACATCGCTCTTGCCCTCGGCATGGCCTTTCTTATGATGAGCTTCTTTATGAACATCCTTGACCCTGCTAAAAAATTTAACCAAAATCAGAGAGGGCTTCCACTTTTAAAAAGGGAATGGGGCTGGCTTTCAACAGGAACAATTGCAGGATTGGCAATTGCAATGAGCGCATTCATGGGCGAATATCTTTCCTTCTCAGGCGGCTTTCTGGCATTGACAGCGCATATTGCCTCTTTTGCAGGACATCCGCTTCAGAGCGTTCCAACACTCAGCGAGAGCACACTGTGGCGCGCCATGCTCGTAATCGGGCTGATGCCCGGCGCCTTTATCAGCAGCCTTCTTGCAGGCACTGTAAAAAAGGAGGAGATAACACCCCTGTTTCAGGCTGCCTTTGGAAAGAGGCTTTACCTGCGCCTTTTAACTGTTTTTATCGGAGGAATGATGATGGCTGTTGGCGCGCTTACAGGCGGCGGCTGCACAACAGGCGCATTTATGTCTGGCTGGCCCACACTCTCTGTAGGAAGCTTTGTAATGGGCATGACCTTCTTTGGAACAGGAATGTTTACAGCGCACATCCTGTATTTTAGAAAATATAACCTTGTGCATGAGGTGAAAGGCAGGGAGCATCTGAACCTCGCAAATGATTAAAGAGGGGAACACACCCCTTTATCCCCTCTTAATAGAGGGGAAAGTTTCCCCCTTTGACTCCCTATCTCCCCCCTTGCTAAGGGGGGAATTAAAGGGGGGTGAGGGGGATTTTATACTGTCATTCCCGCAGCGTTTTTGAGCGGGAATCCAGCATTTCAAAAAGATGGATGCCCGACAAAAACATTCGGGCATGACATTATACTTTTTCTGTAGGTTCAATTTTGTAATTGAACTTTCAAGTTTGGATTATTATTATGCTAAAGTATTCGGATTCAAGTTGCAAACTTAACACGCAAAAGCCGTTGCTTTTGACGGCTAAATAGTTACGAGGTTTTTATGTTTGAAAGGCTCATGTTAAAGAGAAGAACCTTTATTAAATATGCGGCCGTCCTACTTGGCGGAGGCGCTGCATTTGCATATTTCAGAAGGTTCCTTGATTTCCTCTGGCCTGCAGAGGAGGTGTATGTCTCAAAGGAGCTTCGTGAGGTAAGCAAAGAGACGCTGGAGCTTTACCGCTCTGAGTTTCTATATACAAGGGGAGACAGCACAGGCTATTCTCCACACTGCGTAAACTGCAAGGGCAACTGCGCATGGCAGACCTTTGAAAAGGGAGGGCAGATTGTAAGGGAGGAGCAGGTATCAGATTATCCTCAGATAAGCCCTGAGATACCAGATGCAAATCCCAGAGGCTGCAACAAGGGCGCACTGCATTCGCAGTCACTTTACGAAAAGGACCGCATCCTTTATCCAATGAAGAGGGTCGGCGCACGGGGGGAAGGAAAGTGGAGGCGCATAACATGGGATGATGCGCTTTCTGAGATCGCTGAAAAGATTGTGGAGCTTGAGGGCAAAAAGGAGTTTGACAGGCTCATGGTCTACGCAGGCACAGGCATACTTTCGCCTGTAAGGAGGGGCGCCTCTTTACGGTTAGGCTCGCTTCTCGGCGCTGTCCGCTTTAATGTCGCGGGAGCTGTCGGCGACATGTTTCCCGGCGCAACCATTGCCTATGGCATCTCCACAGTCGGCTGCTCCTCTGAGGCATGGTATGAGGCAGACTATCTTCTTGTCTGGGGGATAAACCCAACGGTCTCAAGGATACCAGATGCCCATTATATATGGGAAGGGAAATACAGGGGCGCAAGGGTTGTCTCCATATCGCCTGACTACAATCCCACTGCAAGGCAGAGCAGCCAATGGATTCCAATAAATCCCGGCACAGACAGCTTCTTTGCAATGTCCATGATTAATGTAATTATAAAAGAAAGGTTATACGATGCTGAATTTATCCGCGAGCAGACAGACCTGCCTTTTTTAGTCAAAATGAGCGATGGGAAGCTCCTGCGCAAATCTGATATGGTTAAAGGCGGGAGCGATCAGGTATTTTATTCCTTTGATGAAAAGAGTGGACGGCCTGCAGAGGTTCAGGGAAGCATGGGGAGCGCCGAGGCAACGCTGAGGTTTGGCAATACAAGGCCTGCGCTTGAAGGCAAATTTAAGATTAAAAACAGCGAAGGGAAAGAGGTTGAGGTTGCAACAGCCTTTGAGATGCTGAAAAAAGAGGCTGAAAGATTCTCGCCAGAAGAGGCGCAGAAATACACAGGCATACATCCGAGCATAATATATAATGAGGCGAGGAGATTCGCTTCTGCAAAAAAGGCTATAATCCTCCTCGGCTACCGCATCCACAAATACTTCTGGGGCGTCCTTTCCTGTTGGGAGGCAGCGCTTTTGCTTGCGCTTACTGGCCATGCAGGAAGAAAAGGCGGCCTTGACATAGATAATGAATGGGGGCTCGGCGACTTTGGCGCTGTTTCTTCCCCAAAGCCCGCGCGTTTTGGCTCAGGCTCTCTCGGCGAGTGGAAGGATGGGGAGATGTGGAAGAGCTTTATATCCCATTATGACGATATGGAGCTAAAGAAGAGGGCAGGCATTGATAAGAAGGGGCTTTTAACACTGGTAGACGCTGCCATAAAGAAAGAGGGCTTTGCCTACTTTAATAAACCAAAGGCGATGCTCCTCTTCCATGACAACAAGTTTGAAAGGAACAATGCGCAGAAGCAGACAGAAAAGGCGCTCCTTAATTCTCTGGAGCTATATGCCAATGTAAATTACCGATGGGACTCATCTGCCCTCCTTGCTGACATTGTACTTCCAAGCATTACAAACTACGAAGGATGGGAATTAAGGGGCGACCCGGGATATTCGCGGTTTGCAAATGTGATGATGCCGCCAAAGGGATTAAAAATCCCCGGCGAGGCAAAGTCCGAATGGGAAATCTGCATGCTCCTTTCAAAAAAGATTCAGGAGACTGCAATTAAAAAGGGCATCATAAAGGTAGAAGATAAGCAATTTAATGTTATAAGGGATTTAGACACCATCTATCATGACTTTATTACAATAGGGGATAATAAGATTATGAGCGAGAAAGAGCTTTTTGAGTGGCTGCTCTCTGCATCATCAGGGTCTACAGGGGGCGCAGATTTATCCGCGCTAAGCAAGAAGGGTTTTGTTAAGCTTGACAGCCCTGCAGGACAGACAAGCCCGCTTTATCCTGACAAGCCCTTCTATCCATTTGAGCCGCAGGTATATCTCAAACAGCCCTATCCAACCCTCTCAGGCAGACAGCAGTTTTATGTTGACCATGAGCTTTATCTAAAGCTCGGCTGCGCAACAGCCACAGCAAGAGAGCCTGTAAGGCCGGGCAAATATCCATTTGCATATTACAACCCGCATACGCGCTATGGGATTCATACTACATGGAGAACAGGCAAATATCATTTAAGGCTTCAGAGGGGTGTGCCATATATTTGTATAAACCCGAAGGCGGCAAAAAGGAAGGGGATAAAAGATGGAGACAGGGTCAGGGTCTTCAATGATGTTGGAGAGATGCATCTCATGGCAAAGCTCCATCCCGGCACGCCGGAGAATGCAATATGGACAGAGCATGCATGGGAGAACTTCCAGTTCAAAGACCGCAAGGGATTTAACAATGTAGTTGCAGGGATACTCGCGCCATTGGAGCTTGCAGGCAATTATGGCCACATGAGCTTTAATCCATTCTGGGACGGAAACCAGCTTATGAGCGAGTCCTCTGTTGACATAGAGAAGGTGAAGGTATAGATGAGACAGATTGCAATGGTTATTGATTTAAACAAGTGCCTCGGGTGCCAGACCTGCACAGCAGCGTGCAAGACCCAGTGGACAAACAGGAACGGCAGGGAATATATGTACTGGAACAATGTGGAGACCATGCCGGGAAAGGGCTATCCAAAAAACTGGATGGATTACAATGCAGGCTGGGGCAATGACGGACAGTTGAAGATTGGGGACCTGCCGCAGATACCTGAGGGCTATGGAATACCATGGGAATATAATTATGAAAATGTTGCTGAAGAAAAAGATGCAATTCTAAAGCCAGAAAAAGAGCCGGAATGGGGGGCAAACTGGGATGAAGATGTAGGCGAGGGCGAGTATCCTAATTCTTATTATTTTTATCTCCCGCGTTTATGCAATCACTGCACAAAGCCTGCGTGCCTTGCAGCATGCCCTATGAAGGCAATAAGAAAGAGGGAGGAGGACGGCATTGTATTGGTTGATTTGCAAAAATGCCGCGGCATAAGAAACTGCATAAGGGCATGTCCGTATAAAAAGGTCTATTTTAATCCAAAAAGGGCAAAGGCAGAGGAAGGAATACCCGGACAGACTGAAAAATGCATCTTCTGCTATCCGAGGATTGAAAAGGGTCTTCCGCCTGCCTGCGCCAAGCAGTGTGTTGGCAGGGCAAGGCATGTGGGATTTTTTGATGACAAAGGCAGTCATGTGTATAAGCTCGTTAAGGGATGGAAGGTGGCGCTTCCTTTGAGGCCTGATTTTGGCACAAAGCCGAATGTATTTTATGTGCCGCCTCTAAGCCCTTCCAAGTTTAATGATAAAGGAGAGGCTGTCAATGAGCCGAGGATCCCATTAGAATATTTGAAAAAACTCTTTGGCTCAGAGGTTGAAAATGTCCTGAAAATCCTTCAAGCAGAAATAGAGAAAAAGGCTAAAGGCGATAAATCAGAGCTGATGGACATCCTTATCGCCTATAAGCACAGTGAGATGTTTAAGGTGTGAAGGCAATTGCACTCCTGCTGCCCTTTTTCCCATTGATTGAGTGCCGACTTTATATTTGGGAGTAAAGCTCCCCAAAATGGCCTGAATATGGAATTGACGGGTAGAATTTTAAAGGTGGAAAAGCATGAGGTTCTTCTATTGGGCGTTTCGCCCGATCTTTGGCATATCGCACTTTCTTATCTTTTTTTTGGGCTCTTGCTTGAAATTTTCAGATTTTATGTTATTCTTATACAAGGCAGACATTATAATCAGGGGGGATTATGGCTATTTTCAATACCCTCACAAGGAAGTTTGTTTTAATAAGCATAATCGGCCTTTGCCTTTTAGCTGTTTATATGTATGCAGCCATTCTGTTTCTCCATCATATTAAGGGCGAAGGCACAAGTATAAACCTTGCAGGCCAACTAAGGTTCCGCTCCTTTAAGATGGCGTGGCTTGTTCAAAAGATAACATTAGAGGGAAGACCTGAAAATGCAGCGCTGCTAAAAAAAGGGCTTAAAGACGAGGTTGCAGGGTTTGAAGAGATAATTGAGAATCTGCAAAAGGGCAGCAGGGAATTACAGATACGGCCAGTAACTAAACACCGAAAGGATGCCCTTTTAATATTTGATAGCATTGTTAATGACTGGAATCTTATATTCAAACCCGCGCTATTAGAAATAATAACTCTACCCCCCCCCAAAAAAAAATTCAGGATTATGACAATCTCATCAATGCCTATGTAGAAAAGATAAATGGATTTGTAAAACACATTGAAACAGACTACGAAGAGGAAGTAAGGGGTTTTACATTTTTTACCTTTTCTGCCGTGTTTGTTTTTGGCGCCGCTGCTGTTGTTATAATAATTTATATAAGGCGGTCAATAGTCTCTCCATTAAAAATACTCAGCGATGCAGTAAATAATGTTGAGAAGAAGGGGTTTAATGTCTGCGTTGATATAAAAAGCAGGGATGAGCTGTGGGATCTTGGAAATGCCTTTAACAGCATGGTAAGAGACATAAAACAGTCAAAGGAGAAGATAGAAAGGGACTACCATGTCCAGAGGGTAATAAGTTCAGTTCTAAGGATATTCCTGGAACCGATATCTCTTGAGAAACAGTTAGAGAAAGCGCTTGGCCTGATATTCTCTGTCCCCAATCTTTCTGTAGTGCCTAAGGGAAGCATCTTCCTCGTTGATGAAGATCCAGAAGCGCTGGTGATGAAGGCCCATAAGGGTCTTGCTGAACCATTGCTTTCAACCTGCATGAATGTTCCCTTTGGCAGGTGCCTTTGCGGAAAGGCAGCATCCGAGCGCAAGATCATATTTGCAGACCGCATTGATGATATCCACGAGATAAGATTCCAGCAGATGTCTCCGCACGGTCATATATGCATACCGGTCATGTCCGAAGACAGGCTTCTGGGGGTCATCAACCTTTATGTAGAGGAAAGACACCAGAGGTCTCAGGAGGAGGAAGCCTTTCTTTCAGCAGTGGCCGATGCCCTTGCCGGAGCAATCAAGCGAAGACAGGCAGAAGGACAATTGAGAGAATACACCGAAAGACTTGAACAGATGGTAAAAGAGAGGACACTGAAACTTGAAACAGCAAAGGAGATGGCAGAGGCTGCAAACAGGGCAAAGACGGAGTTTCTTGCAAACATGTCCCATGAATTAAGAACGCCTCTTAATTCAATCATAGGCTTCTCAGGGCTTCTGCTGGAAAACCAGTTAAACGCAGCCCTTGCTGATAAACAGAAAAAATTCCTTAGTTATATCGCCTCAAGCGGCGAGCGGCTTCTCTCCATGATTAATGATATCCTTGACCTGTCAAAGATAGAGGCAGGCAAGATGGAGCTTGATGCAAATGAATTTAATCTTGAACAGATGGCAGCAGAATGACTCTCCTTATTCGAAGAAAGCGCGCTGAAAAAAAATATAAAGTTTGATTGTAACATTGATGTAAAAGGGGACATTAACGCTGACGAGCAGAAGATAAGGCAGATCTTGCTGAATCTTTTGAGCAATGCCTTTAAATTTACGCCTGAAGGCGGGAGCGTGCGTATAAATGCACGCTATGTAGGGGCAGGGCTTGGCCCTGCCCAAGAAAGAGGTCAACCGCAAGGGTTGCCCCTACAGAATTATATTGAAATCAGTGTTGAAGACACAGGCATAGGCATATCAGAGGATGACCAGAAAAGGCTCTTTAAGCCCTTTCAGCAGCTTGAGTCAGCCATGACAAAGAAATACCCCGGCACAGGATTGGGATTAAATCTCAGCAAGAAGCTTGTAGAGCTTCACAATGGCAGAATATGGGTGGAGAGCGAAAAGGGAAAGGGGAGCAGGTTTAAGTTTGTGATTCCAATTTAAAGGTTCGTTAGAAGACTCTTTACAAAACAATTCTGGTAAAGAACCTCTTAATTTCTTCCCACTCAATTTGATTAATTGGGTATTGCAAAGACTCTTTTAAAAATACAACATCCTTCAGCTCTTTTTCAGCTTCATCAAAAAAAACAAGCCCTCTCTTTATGTGGCATGAATAGTCTTCATCCTTATCCCATGTGATCACAATCAAATCTTTGCATTTGGCTTCGCTGGCTGCTTTAACAATGGCAGTGCACAAAAATTCAATATTTTGTGCAGTATGGTTAATTATATGCAGAAAAATAGAATTTGGAAATGGTTTTAAATCTTCCTTGCCTCAAGCCAGCCCCAGTCAAAATAGCCCATCATGCACTCAGCGCACTTTTTCCACATTACACTTCGCACATTGAGTATCTCATTGCCAATATAATCAACACTAAAAAAGCCTTCATCAACAGCAATGCCGCCGCTATTAGCCTTTTTGCCTTTATAAACAGAATAGACGCCAAGAAGACCGCCTGCAATCTTTACATCAAACTTTTCCTTTGCCCTCTTTGCCTCTTCAGATGCATCCGCACAAATGATCTTTACATCCTTTCCCTGCAATGCAAAATAGAGCCTCTTAACAATACTCTTTGGCAGGTTTACCATCCTTACCCTCTTTGATCTTTTTACTGCCTCTTCAATTGCATCAAGGCCATCCTCAGGGTCATAAAGGGTCATGATATTCAAAACATCCATTTCCTCAAGATACATGATGTTCTTGTGCATATCCATAATGCACCTTGCGCACTTAGAAAAATCAATAGAGCCTATATTTACAATGCCGGATTTGTCCCACCATACATTGAAGATGGAGTTTCTTAAAAAGACCTCTCCCTTTTCAACTATCTTTCCCATGTATGTTCCCTTCATCTCAACAGATGTAAAGCATACCTGTCCGAGTTCTGCAATTTCTTCGGGTATTGCATCTGACTTATTATGATGTATTTTTATCTTTTTGTCTTTTAGGAATGGTTTTAATTGAATTATCAAATCATAGGGAAGGTTTATCAGCTCAACCACATTAGATGCGGCTATTCCTTCTTTTATTGCCTTTATTCCATTTTCTATCTCAAAGATCTCATCAACCTTTGCTTCAACTAATGCCATCTTAAAAGTCTAACTCCTCGCCCCAGATTTAGCGATAGGGGTCATCTGCTGTGTTGTCGCTTCAGACTCGAATCCTCACATACAAATTAGTATGCTGCGGTGCGAGTCCTTGCTCCGCCTTGCATCTGACCCCTCTGGCTAAATCTGGATAAAACTTTAATCATAAGGTATAATTATTATAACTTAAAAAGGTTGAATGGCAAAGGGCTTTTTCTAAAACTCCTCATGGCTGACTGCTATCTGCCATTTTTCATAGCAGTCCTTTGGAAGCTCCCGAAGAAATTCTGAGGGCTTTAATATTACATTTCCGACATTATATCTTGTTGTGAGAATCGGATAGGAAATATAAAGGTCTGTCTTTGCCCTTGTTGTTGCAACATAAAAGAGCCGGCGCTCCTCTTCCATTGCGGCTTCATTTCCGTAGCTTCTGGATATGGGAAAATTTCCCTCTGCTGCCCAGATGATAAATACAACCTTCCATTCAAGTCCTTTTGCCCGATGCACTGTGGTTAAGGTTACAGCCTGCTTCTCTCCAACATCGCCGGCAAGTATCTCCTCTGCCTTGATTCCTTCCTGAAGCGCAATCTCGCTTAAAAACTTATTAAGGGAATCATACTGAACTGCAAAATTTGACAGTTCCTCAAGATCTCCTGCGCGGTCGTAATAATTTGTAAATGCTGCCTGAAGGTATTTGGTATAGCTCTCTTCCATAATTATCCTTATCATTTCTGCAGGGCTTTCCTGTACAGTTGGATGGGAGAGCCTCTCTACCCGCCTGTAAAACTCAGGCCATGCCTCTTTAGCGCCCCTCGGAAGGAGACGGTATATCTTGTCTGAAATGAGCGCAGAGAGTGGATTTGCCTCCTTTGATATCTCATCCCAAATATTTGATGCTGTCTTTGAACCTATGCCAATATTTAATTTTAATATCCTCTTGCATGATAGTTCGTCAAAGGGATTATGAACAAACTTTAGGTGGGCAATAACATCCTTTATATGCGCCTGCTCAAAGAACCTTAATCCAGAACGTATCTCAAAGGGGATGTTTCTTTTTGTCAGCTCCATCTGCAGCTCCACAGAATGATAATGCGCACGGTAGAGCACAGCGATTTCATTTAATGAATAACCTTCGTCAACAAGTTCAACGAGCCTCTGGCTTACAAACTCTGCCTGCTGGTGTGCATTGTTCAGCGGCACAACTACTGGAATCGGGCCGCCTGATTTTATACTGTGCAGCTCCTTAGGGAATTGATGAATGTTATGCTTTATGCTCTCATTGGCAAGATGGAGTATCTGAGGCGTGCTTCTGTAATTTGTCTCAAGCTTAAATATCTGAACATCAGGATACCGCTCTTTAAACGCAAGTATATTTTTGAATTCAGCCCCCCTGAAAGAGTATATGCTCTGCGCATCATCGCCTACTACCATAAGATTTTTGTAATGGCTCGCCATCTCATCAATAATATCAGACTGCAGCTTGTTCGTGTCCTGAAATTCATCAACAAGTATATGCTGAAACTGCGTTGTAAGCCGCTCTTTAATCTTTGGCTGTTCCTTTAAAAGCCTGTGCCAGTTTAGAAGAAGGTCATCAAAGTCCATGAGATTAGCCTTCTGTTTTTTTTCTTTATATGTCTTAAGCGCCTTTTCAATCTCAGGGGTTAGTTCCTCAAGATAAGGATACTGCTCAGAGATTGTATCTGCTATCTCCTTTTCACAATTTACTGAGAGGCTGCCAATATTCTCCAATATGCCGGCCTTTGGAAATCTTATTGCCTTAGTATCAATGCCTGATTCAACAATACAGTCAGAGAGCAAGTCCTTTGCATCTTCATTATCAAGGATTGTAAAGTTAGATTCATATCCGAGC
>ERZ1292623.1790-Hain-H51-01um-R1-1790-length-20113-cov-8_pt1 | contig 20113 bp, 19 predicted proteins | sample MGYA00564398_ERZ1292623 | MGnify/ENA primary metagenome ERZ1292623 (study PRJEB36523, sample SAMEA6512633) | groundwater metagenome | collected 2019-01-07 | study: AquaDiva: Metagenomics assemblies of 32 groundwater samples | reverse complement strand
TCTTCTTCTGCTAATACTACAAAGTCTCCTAGCGCGATAACTGCTGAGAAGGGAATTAATAATTCTCCTGACTTTGAGGATTCTAATTCTAGCTCCCGAGTGTAAGAAGTCGGATTCTTAAGAATGATTTGTAAAAGTTCTCCTGTTTTAGTTTCAAAGACAACATCAGCAACCTCCCCAAACCTTTTTCCTGTTTTACTTACTACTGTTTTTCCTAATAGCTGCTTTGAATATCTTTTATCATCATCTGGCATCTTTAGAAATAATTAGACTTTGTTTATAAATTTTTCTTATTTGCAATTATTGTTATGGAAACAGGATTTTACGTTATCTTGGCTACCCCCACACCCTAATTGCGAGTGGAGATTTTCTTTGAATTTTATGGTTTTAAGCCTATTTTATTCGTGTTTAGAGGGTTTGCTTCCTAAAGAAATTGAAAATTGAATTATTTATCTTTTTTTATTAATAATATATTATTATTTCTAAAAGGTTTTTATTATAAATCTTGATTTTGAAAAAGTAGTTTGTCGTCGATATTTTTTATTTTATTTTTAAGAATTTCCGTTATATATAATATATATTATTTATTATATTTTATTTAATATATATTTTATAGTGTTATGACTGGTTGGTTGCTTATATAAAAAGGTTTTCTTTTTGCAGTGATTACTTTTCCTGCAACACTTGAATTCTAATGTAAATAGTTGCATATGCAATAAAGGTGGGAGTGTTGTTTCGTGTGGAGGTATTTTTTAAATATAACCTATGTATTCTTTTATTTATGAAAGGTAAACCAAAACAATTAAGTGGATTCTTTGAGAATTATATGAGTAAGGATCCATTATTTGCTAATAAGAAAGCTTTACAGGGAAATTATACTCCTGATACAATACCACACAGAGATGAACAAGTGCAACAGATAGCAGGAATATTGGCTCCTGCTTTGAGAATGGAAAAGCCAAGCAATATTTTTCTCTATGGAAGAACTGGAAGCGGCAAGACTGTTGTAAGTCAATATGTTGCAGACCAATTGATGAGAACTGCGAAGAAGAAGAATATTAATCTGGAGATTATATATCTGAATTGCAAGATGAAAAGAGTTGCGGATACAGAATATAGACTGCTTGCTCAACTTGCAAATAGTCTTGGAGCAAAAGTTCCTGCTACAGGATTGCCGACAGACGAGATTTATAGATTATTTTTAGAAAAAATTGATGAAGAAGATAAAATAATTATATTAATATTAGACGAAATCGATCAGCTGATCCGCAAAGCAGGAGACGGGATTTTATATAATTTAACGAGGATAAATTCTGAATTGAGGAAAGCGGAAATCTCTTTTATTGGGATAAGTAATGACCTTGTATTCGTTGATAATTTAGATCCAAGAGTAAAGAGCAGCTTAAGTGAAGAAGAGTTGGTTTTTCCTCCATATAATGCTTTACAGCTACAGGATATATTAAAAGAAAGAGTAGGGATTGCGTTTAAGAAAGGGGTAATTGATGAGGGAGTTATAGAGAAGTGTGCTGCATATGCTGCAAGAGAACATGGAGATGCAAGAAGAGCATTAGAACTGATAAGAGTTGCTGGAGAGATTGCTGAAAGGAAAAATAAAAACAAAGTGAATGTGAGCAGCCTGGATGAAGCCGAAGAAAAAATTGAGAGAGATAGAATTGTTGATATTGTGAAAACCCAACCCAAACAAGGACAGATTGTATTGTATAGCATCTTTAATCTTGACTTAAAAGATAAAATGTTTACTGGAGATGCTTATGGGGTCTATAAAGATAATTGTAAGTTATGTGGATTAAAACCATTAACACAGAGAAGAGTCAGCGATATAATCGCTGAGCTTGATATGTTAGGGATTATAAATGCAAGAGTGATTAGCAAAGGGAGGTATGGAAGAACCAGAGAGATTTCGCTTGCAATACCCAATAGTTCCGTCGACGAGCTGAAAAAAAATTTGGAGGACAGCTTGGGCATATGAAAAAAGAGCTTGCTTATTTCGCCGAGAATGGCTTTCTAATTAGCCCAGAGATGATTGATAAAATCCCTTCTATAGATAGTGAATGGATTATTCGCGCTTTAGACAAGAGGTTAGTTGTAATAAACGAGGACGTTGTGAAGGGAGTGAATGAAGGAAAAAGCAAGGAATTAAACTGGGTTAGTTTTGATGATGCTAGGGTATTGCTTGAGAAAAGAGGTGATGATGAGGAGTACAATGCATTCCTTGATGTAATCCTCGAACGCAAAATTGAGGTTGAAAGCAATGGCTCAGAATTTGTTTTGGATGGTGAAGATTCTGAAGGAGGGGTTGTTGTACTATCTTCTTATAACGAGAAATTAAAAAAAACAGGAGTAGAAGATTTTGTGGCTTTATTTAATAATAGATATAAAGTATTGAGGGAGATATTGAGCAACCGAATTGAGTTGAGAGATGCAGTTTCCATCAACAGAGTGATTAATAAAAACAATGAGAAGGTTGCACTAATAGGCATTGTTGAGAGCAAGAGAATTACGAAAAATAATAATCTGCTGCTTGAACTGGAGGATTTAAGCGGGAAAGTAAAAGTTATCATAAACAAAAATAGAAATGAGATGAAAGACGTTGCAAAAGAAATTGTTTTGGATGAGGTTATAGGCGTAAGTGGGAATATAAACAATGGATTTTTATTTGCTGATAAAATCTTTTTTCCTGATATTCCGTTGACAAAAGAGCTGAAAAAAAGCCCTGTTGAAGAATATGCTGTGTTTATTTCCGATCTTCATGTTGGAAACAAGAATTTTTTGGAAGATGACTTCCATAATTTTCTCGATTGGATGAATGGTAAAACCGGAGATGTAATTCAAGATGAGATTGCAGCTAAAGTGAAATATTTATTTATTATTGGAGACTTAATTGAAGGGGTTGGAATTTATCCTGGGCAAGAAAATGATTTGAAAATAAAAGATTATCGAGAGCAATATAGAAAATTTGTAGACTTGGTTGAAAAAATTCCAAGTGAAATAAAAATAATTTTATGTCCTGGAAATCATGATGCAGTAAGGCTAGATGAACCCCAACCCTCTCTCGGAAGGGAATTACTTGGCGAGCTTCTGGATAAAGAGAACATCTTTTCTGTAAGTAATCCTGCCATTGTCAATATCGGAGCTACAAAAGATTTTTCTGGATTTGATGTTTTGATATATCACGGGATGAGCTTTCCCCATTATGCAGATGTTGTCGACGAAATACGACTAAAAGGGGGATTAACTCGAGCAGACTTAATCATGAAACTCCTTTTAAAAAAAAGGCATTTAGCACCGACGCATACTTCAACTTCTTATTTAGCTGGAAGTAAGGATAATTTAGTGATTGGCAAAGTTCCTGATTTTTTTATTTCGGGACATATACACAGATGCAGTGTTGCAAATTACAATAACATCTTAATGCTGAATTGCGGATGTTGGTTCCCCCAGAGCGAATATCAAGAGAGGAGGGGACTTGAACCCGAACCTTCAAGGGCGATTGCAGTAAATTTGCATACTATGGAGGCTAAAATATTTTATTTTGGAAATGAAAGCTAGCAATCAGATACTGAAATACTTTGAAATTCTTGACAAAGAGATTAGCAGAGCTTATGATTATGCAAAAATAGCAAGGAAAAAAGGATTTGATCCTGTAGATGATGTTGAGATTATTCTTGCTGAGAATATGGCTGAAAGAGTTGAAGGGTTAATTGGAACTGTCGCTCCGCAGATAAAAGGAAAAGGCGTTGTTGAAAGATTACAGGAGCTGGAGAGAGAATATGGGATGCAGGATTGGAGAGTTGCTTTTAAGACTGCAGAAGAGATTGCTCTGGAAAAATTTTGTAGATTCAAAGACAAGAAAGAAGCAATGGAAGTTGGATTAAGGGTTGGGCTCGCATACCTAACAGTAGGTGTTGTTGCATCTCCCCTTGAAGGGTTTGTCAGACTCGAGCTGAAAAAAAGAAGAGATGGAAAAGGAGAATATTTTGCTTTGTATTTTTCTGGACCGATAAGAAGTGCAGGGACTACAGCGACGTGTGTTTTTGTTGCACTGTGTGATTATGTAAGAAGAAAAATGGGATACGTTGAGTATGATCCTGACGACTTAGAAATTAAAAGATATATTATGGAAATAAGAGATTTTCATGAAAGAGTTACTAACTTGCAGTATTTTCCAAGTGAACAAGAAATTGAATTTATGATGAAACATTTGCCTGTCCAGATATGCGGTGACGCAAGCGAAACTGTTGAAGTCAGCAATTACAAAGACCTTGAAAGATTTGAGAGCAATTATCTTAGCAATGGAATCTGCCTTGTAATTGGAGAAGGATTGACGCAAAAAGGAGGAAAGTTTTGGAAGAGATTTAGTAATTGGTACAAAGAATTTGATATGAAGGATTGGAACTGGATGAATGATTTTGTTGATTTGCAGAAAAAAATTAGAAGCAAAGGAGAGAAAAGCAGCGGGGGAGAAATTTTACCGGATTATAATTATCTAAAGGACCTCGTCGCGGGAAGACCTATCTTAGGATATCCTATGAGAAAAGGAGGATTGAGATTGAGATATGGGAGAAGCAGAATTAATGGATTGAGCTCGACTTCTTTACATCCTGCTACAATGGTTGTGCTCGATAGTTTTATTGCAAATGGAACCCAGCTTAAAATGGAAAGGCCTGGGAAATCGAGTACACTCAGCGTTTGCGACAGCATCGAAGGACCCATAGTAAAATTAAATAATGGTAATGTTGTTTTTCTTGATACCGAAGAGAAAGCTAGAACCCTTTGTAATGACGTCGAAGAAATTTTATTCCTTGGAGATATATTGATCAACTACGGGGATTTTTTTAACCGAGGACATAAACTAATTAAACCGGGATATTGCGAGGAATGGTGGCTGCTTGAATTTGAAAATGCGATCAAAGGGAAAGGCATTATGGAGTTAAGTGCTGAGATAGGAATAGATAGAGAGGTTATCAAAGATTTATTCAAAGGAGATCTAAATTTATGTGGAAAGGATGCTGTGAAGCTGTCTACAAAATTAGGAATTCCATTCCATCCTAGATATACTTATCATTGGAACGACATAAATTCTGAAGAACTTTCTACTTTGGTCAATTGGCTTTTCAAAAAAATGATTGTTAAAAGAGAGAATGGAAGGATAGAAAAAATTATTTTACCTTTTGAAAAAGAACAAATCGTCGATGATCCCAAAAGAATTTTGGAAAGAATTGGGGTTCCCCATCTTGTTGTCTCCAAAGAGCACATCGTCGTCGAGAGCGATGATGCCACCTCGCTTGCTGCTAGTTTGGGATTCTTAGATGATGAAAACAGATTAAAAGAGATCGTAATTGAGAAAGATAAAACCCCTCTAGAGAATATTAATAAATTAGGAGTTATAATTCAGAAAGATAAAAGCGGATTCTTTATCGGTGCGAGAATGGGTCGACCAGAAAAAGGAAAAATGAGGAAATTAATTGGGAGTCCACATTGCCTTTTTCCTGTTGGCGAGCAAGGGGGGAAGATGAGGAGCTTGCAGAGCGCTCTTGAAAAGGGATACATAAAAACAGAATTCAGTATTTATTTCTGCAAGAAGTGCAATTATGAAAGTATATACCCTGTTTGCGATAAATGCTGGAACAAGACAGAAAAGATTTGGTATTGTGATGAATGCAAAAAACATTTCTTCGAGGAGAGATGTGAGAAACATGGTGTGCTAAAAGGATATACTAGCAGAAATTTAAATGTCCAAGACCATTTTCGGAATGTATTGAATAGACTGGAATTGAGAAACTATCCTGATCTGATAAAAGGGGTGAGAGGGATGAGCAACTCTGAGCATATTCCTGAAAATCTGGCTAAGGGAATTTTGAGAGCTGCTGAGAATATTTATGTTAATAGAGATGGGACAACAAGATATGACATGACGGAGATGTGCATTACTCATTTCAAACCAAAAGAGATTGGGGTAAAAATTGAGCAGCTTAAATGGCTCGGATATACTAAAGATGTCAATGGAAATGAAATTATTAATGAGGATCAATTAATTGAAATCTTGCCACAGGATATTATCTTGCCTAGTTGTGTGGACTGTACCGAAGAAGGAGCTGATAATATCCTCTTTAGGGTGAGCAAATTCGTCGATAATCTATTAGAAAGATTTTATGGGATGGAAGGCTTTTACAAGTTGAGGCATAAAGAAGAACTTATCGGGCATCTAACTTTGGCGATGAGCCCTCACACTTCTGCGGGCGTTGTTTGCAGAATAATCGGATTCAGCAAACTTCAGGGACTCATGGCTCACCCTCTCCTGCATAGTATTATGAGAAGAGATTGCGACGGAGATGAAGCTTGTGTTGTGCTGCTGATGGACGCTTTGCTTAACTTCTCTAGAAAATTATTGCCTGGACATAGAGGGGCGAGACAAGATGCTCCTTTGGTTTTAACTACGAGATTGATCCCTTCTGAAGTTGACGACATGGTTTTTGACATGGATGTTTCTTGGAGATATCCTCTTGAATTTTACGAGGCTGCTGAAAAGTTTAAAGATCCCTGGGAAGTTAGCATTCCTCAGTTGAACAAAAGATTGGGAAGCGAAAAACAATATGAAGATTATGGATTTACCCATAATGTTAGTGACATCAATGCAGGTGTTTTGTGCAGCAACTATAAGAAATTACCGACGATGAAAGAAAAGGTGGCTGGGCAGATGGGAATAGCTGAGAAGATAAGGGCTGTTGATGAGAGTGATGTTGCAAGGCTAGTAATTGAGAGGCATTTTATGAGAGATATTCGAGGTAACTTGAGAAAGTTTAGCCAGCAGCAGTTTAGATGCGTGGACTGCAACCTGAAATTTAGGAGAGTTCCTCTTGCTGGAGTATGCAGTAAATGTCATGGAAGAATAATTTTTACAATTACGGAGGGCAGCATTGTAAAATATGTCGAACCTGCGATGAGTCTTGTAGAAAAATATGAACTGCCTGTTTATTTAAGACAGACGCTTGAATTGACTAAAGACATGATTGAAAGTGTTTTTTTGCAAGATAAAGAAAAGCAGATGGGATTGGGGAAGTGGTTTGGGAATGGAAAAAGTTTAAATGAAATTTCAGCAAGAAATTAATCAAACATGAAAATATTATGTTAAAAGCTTTTCATCTTCTATTATATGTCTTCCTTCCATTGTTTTTGGATTATAATGAAACATAATGAGTTGTTTTCTTGCTTCGTCTATTAATATTGCATGCAAGGTCGTTTCCCCATTTTCTTTGACTTCATCAGTTATTGCTTCAATACCGTCTTCATAAAAATGGATATGGAATCCCCTCCAGGGAGAAATTTCTGGGATTTTTTCATAAGGTTTAATTAGATCTATTTCTAATCTCCCTTGTGTTGCATATGTACCTAATATTTGTCTCCTTTCTGTTACATTTTTATAGCTTTTAAAATCTCGATGCATATATCTATATGGTTCCTTTGTGTTTTATAAGGTTTGTTGTAAATTAAAATCTATAATAAGAAAAATAAAATAACCGGAAGTAGAAGGCAACCCATCAAATGATTTTTTCCTATGCCCACTAAAGATGGAAGCATTCCAATGAAACTACCGATGACTAATACAAAAAGCCCTAAAAAAGAGGACAACCAGAAACACATTCCTATTATTAAAATTATAATTGAGATGCAGAGTTTCTGATAATTTATTTTTGTGATCAACTTTGAGAATATTTTTGCGAGGTTTAGGCTGAGAAAAATTGCGATTAGCCCTGTTATGAAAGCAGCTGCCAGAAATAAAAATAAATCTTTTTGAGTTATGGTTTCCATCAATCTGCTGATAACAACCACTGCCCCATTTCTTGCTTTTTGAATTGAGGTTATTGCTATGAAACTTGTTATCATACCTAAAGTTTCCAAAGATCCGACAAGAACTAGAAATCCCTTGTCGGATAACCTTATTATTTGGCTTCCTATTATTGCTGCTTGAGCCGGACCTAATCCGGGCATTAGACTTACGAAAGTTCCGACGATGCCTGCACTACTCATAGCCTTCGCAACTTCCATTTTTGGGATATCTGTTTTTGTTATTAACTGCTGAGGAATTTTTACATTGTCTTTTAAGCTGATCAATAAACCTGCAACTCCGAAAAGACTGCTTAACAACGGGAAGAGAGGTTCTTTCAAGTTGAGATTTAAAACCGACATTCCGAAAATTCCGGCTAGCATGAAAATGAAAAAAGACCAGAATTTCTTTCTCTCTCTGAAGATCATATAGATGGAGATTGTTAATAAGAGATAGCCTATGTAATTTTTTATCGACGAATAAAGTGCTGGAAGAAATTTTAATAGTAAAGGAGTGAGCATAATTCCAAGTATAATTGCGAGAAAACTTCCAAGAACTGTTAATGTTACTGCCTCATAACCTTTTCCTTGCAACAGCATTCTGTGTCCAGGAAGGACTGCAAGGGAATTCCCTTCGCTATCTGGAGCTCCCAAATAAACTGCCGGAAGAACGTTGAGAAATGTATGGGTTATTGCCATTGAAACTATTAAAACTGAAATAATCAACGGCGATGTGAATGTCAATAGAAATGGAGATATTGAGAAGAGTAAGGTAACTAATAAATTTGTATGAATTCCTGGTGTTAATCCTGAAAATATTCCCCCTATGATTCCAATTAATACTGCGATTATTTCCTGTATCATTTTTCTATTTTCTCAACGAGGATTTCTAATTCATTTTTGTATTCAGTCAGTTTTCCTGTGACTTCTATTTTAGTTCCTCTTTCTATATTTATTGGATCTTCTTTGAAAATTACCAGAGGGATTGTTCCTGACGAATCTTTTATTTTGAGAATATATAGGCCCGGAGTTTCTTGAGCTGAAATTACTGTCCCTAGGATCTTTACTCTCGTCTCAAGATTATTTTTGTCAAGGTTTTTTATTTCTGTTAATTCAACTTCCGAATATTCGGAGATTAGAAGGATTAGAAAAGTTCCTATGACTGAAATTATCAAAGAAAATTTGAATAGATTTTTATCTTGCATTATTCAGAAAAGATAATTTTATATTTAAAGGTGTTTTTGTTCTGATGATGAACTTAAAAGAAAGATTTGATCTTGTTAAGAGAAATACACAGGAGATTATAACTGAAACTGAATTGAGGAGATTGCTTGAGGAGAAAAAACATCCAACTGCTTATATCGGTTACGCCCCGACCTCAACCCTCCATAGTGGACATTTGATCCCCATATTAAAAATAGGAGACTTTCTGAAAGCAGGATTTAAATTTAAATTTTTGATTGCAAATTTACATGCCCATCTCGACGATAGAAAAAGTCCTTGGTATTTATTGGATGCCAGAAGCACATATTATCAAGAAATGATCTTGGCTATTTTTGAAAGTCTAAAGATGGATACATCCGGTTTGCAATTTGTCAAGGGAAGCGATTTTCAATTAAGTAGCGAATATATTGCGGACGTTCTGAGAATGAGTACGGAGCTGACTAGCAAAAGAGCATTACATTCTGCTTCTGAGGTTTGTCGAATAGAAAATCCTAAAGTGAGCACTTTGATATATCCAATAATGCAAGCACTAGATGAGCAGTATCTTGATGTTGACGTTCAATTTGGAGGAATGGATCAAAGAAAAATCTTTGTCATGGCGAGAGAATATTTACCTAAACTTAGATATAAATCAAGAGTGGAGGTAATGACTCCTTTACTCCCTGGATTGACTGGAGGAAAGATGAGTTCAAGCGAGATAAAAAGTAAAATTGATTTGTTGGATTCTGAAAAAGAAGTTGAAAGAAAAATAAACGGAGCTTACTGTAAAGAAGGAGAGATAAAAGATAATGGAGTTTTGGCTTTTGTCGAATACTTCTTGTTTCCATATAAAGGAAAGTTGAAAATTGAAAGAGCGAAGAAATTCGGCGGTGATCTTATTTATGAAAACTACAAAGAATTAGAGAGAGATTTTGTTAAGAAAAAACTGCATCCTGCCGATTTAAAAAACTGTGTCAGTAGAGAACTTAGCACATTGTTAGAACCGGTTAGGAAAAAATTTGAGAAGAAAGAGAAACTGCTGAAAGAAGCATATCCATAATCTTTATTAACCTTTTAGATATTTTCTGTTTTATGTATGAAGAATATGCCGATTTTGCTTTAAAATTTTTAAAAAAGAAGAATGTACAGTATGGTGAAGTAAGATTAGAAGAGCATGAGGAAGAAGGATTAATTTTAAAGAATGGTGTGCTGGAAGTCAGTGGATTTGACCACTCAGCAGGCATTGGAATCCGCTTCTTGCTAAATAACTCGCTTGGATTTATTTCAATTAACCGATTTGATAAAGACTCTATAAAAAACAATATTACCAAAGCAATTAAACTGGTTCGCAAAGGAAATAAGTTAAGCGAAAGGGTAAGACTTTCAGAAGAATTGATTCATAAAAAAAAATATAAAGCGCACCAAAAAATAAAATTTAAAAACGTTAACTTGAAAGATAAGATTCGATTACTGCAAGAAACTGATTCCAATGTGAAAAAAGCTATTGGCAGATACTTCAGCTTGAGCTCAGACGTTGCTAGAAAATATTTTTTGACTACAGAAGGAGGAAGAATTGTATCTGAAGTTCCTCGAGCTAATTTTACTTATTTTTTAACATTAAACTTAAACGGAAAGAGTGCTCAAAAATACTGGCAGTTCTGTAATTCTGGAGGATATGAGCATGTTAAAAAATGGAATCTGCCAAAACTCATTTTAGGCGAATATAAAGCGATTGAAAAAAATCTGAAATATGCAAAAAAACCACCCAAAGATAATATTGATGTTGTCGTCGGTCCGGAGGTTACAGGGATAATGGTACATGAAAGCGTTGGGCATCCTTTTGAGGCAGATAGGATTTTTGGTAGAGAGGCTGCTCAAGCTGGAGAGAGTTTTATCCATAAAGAGATGATTGGAAATGTTTTAGGCAATGAGATTGTGAACGTTGTGGATGATCCTACCTTGGAAAATAGCGCTGGATATTATCTTTATGACGATGAAGGCGTCAAGGCGAGAAGGAGATTTCTGATTAAAAATGGAAAGATAAATGAATTCTTGCACAACCGAGAAACTGCTGCTGAGATGAATATTAAGAGCAATGGAGCTGCAAGGGCTGAAGACTTTGATAAAGAAGCGATTGTCAGAATGGCCAACACTTTTTTATTACCAGGAGATTATTCTGAAGAAGAACTTATTGAAGACATAAAATTAGGAGTTTATATACGAGACTTTACTGAATGGAACATTGATGATAAAAGATTCCAGCAAAAATATGTTGGAAGCGATGCTTACCTTGTAAAAAATGGAGAAATAAAATCTCCCGTGCTTAAGCCTGTTCTAGAACTGACTACACCCAAACTATGGAAAAGTATTGATGCTGTCGGGAAAAACTTAGAGTATCATACTGGAACTTGTGGAAAAGGAGAGCCTATGCAGGGTGTACCTGCTTTTCTTGGTGGACCTAGCATAAGGATCAGGAATGTGAAATTGGGTTAAGATGGAAACACTCGAATATTTAATGAAAAAACTGAAGCATGGGAAAATAGACGATGCTGTCTTGACATTTTCTGTTAATCATTCCAGGCAAATTAAATTTGCGGATAATAAGATTGTAAAAACAGGAGTTGAAGAACTGAGGAACATAGGGATCTTTATTGTAAAGGATAAAAAGATTCTTACTACTAGCTGCCATAATCTTATAGGGGGAGCAGGACTTTCTAATATTGGAGATGGCTTTAATGAATTAAATAGGAAAAATATGGACAGGCTTGTTAAAAGAATTTTTGAATTTTTAAAATCTGTGCAGCCGAAAAAAGATTATTATGGCATCAATGAAAAAAAATTTAATTATAAAGAAAATAAAGATGGATATGACCCTAAATCAATCAATATGGATGATGTTGATTATGCTGAAAAAGGAATCAATGCTGCTCTAAAAGAAGGCGTTAAAAGAACTAATGGTATCCTGGAAGTGCATGATATTAAAAGCACGGTTTTAACTTCCAAGGATATTACTTTTAGTGAGAAAAGGAGTGAACTGTACTTTTCTATTAGGAGTTTCGTAGAAAAAGATGAGAGCGGACATATGAATGCACTGAGCACTAGCTTGAGAAAATTTGACGTCGAGGACGCTGGAAAAACTTCTGGAGAAATTGCGAGAGATAGCCGAAATCCCGTTAAAGGAAACAAAGGAAGTTATGAGGTTATCCTCGGTCCGATGGCTATAAGCCCTATTCTAGATGTCATTGGCGAGAGTTCCTCTATCTTTTCTGTCGAAGCAGGGCTAAGCTTTTTTGCTAACAAGAAAAATAAAAGCATAGGCAGCAAAAAGATTACTATTTTTGACGACGGAACTTTGCCTGGAGGAGTTAATTCTGTCAAAGCTGATTGCGAAGGAGTTGCAACTAAAAAAAATGTTCTGATTGAGAAAGGAGTTTTCAAACAATATCTTCACAACACCTCTACTGCAAGAAAATATAAAACTGAGAGCACAGGAAATGCTGGATTGATTAGCCCAAGTCCGTGGAATATCGTCGTTGAGAAAGGAGATTTCAACCTTGCAGAGATGATTAAAAATATTAGGAGCGGAATTTATGTGACGAATGTGTGGTATACTAGGTTTGCCAATTACCGTGCTGGTGATTTTTCAACCATTCCCCGGGACGGAACATTTTTAATTAAAAATGGAAAAATTGTCGGGAGCTTGAAGAACATAAGAATTAGCGAGAATATTTTAAGAATGCTCCAGGGTGTCGATGCTGTTGAAAATAAGGCGAGATACCTCCGGAGTTGGGAAGCACGAACTCCTGTCTTAGCTCCTCATATCTTAGTTAAAAACTGCCGCATAACAACTCCTACTTTATGACTATTGAAAACATAAAACTTGCTTGCGAGATCAGCTGCAGTATTCTAGAAGAATGTTTCTCTAATTTTGATTTTGAAACTGAAATCGAAGTTGCTAAATATTTAAGAAAGAAAACCAAGGAAAGAAATTGCAAATTGGCTTTTCCACCTTTGATAGTTTCAGGAAATAATTTTTTGGAGATACACCACAAATCAGATAAAACTAGATTGAAGAAATTTATAATCGTTGACTTTGGTGTTAAATACAAAGGATATTGTTCCGATATAACGAGAATGCTGTATAAAGGAAAATCAAGCAAGGAAGAATTAGATTTGTATAACCTTGTTAAAAAAGTTCAAAAATTTGCTTTAGATGATTTGAAAGTCGGAACAGACTATTGCGACGTTGATTTGAAAACCAGAAAAAATTTTGGAAAATATAAAAAATATTTTGAACACAGTTTAGGACATGGAATTGGAAAAAAGATTCATCAAAAGCCCTGGATAAACTTTAAATCGAAAGATGTTGTGAAAGAAAATGAAGTTATAACCATTGAACCAGGGATTTATACTAAAAATTTTGGGATCAGAATTGAGGATACCGTCATGGTTAAAAAAGGTGAAATTGAAATTTTAACTCCTCTGAAAAAAGAATTGATTGTTTTAGATTAGGAATTTTCCTTTTTCTTGGATTACTTTTTCGTCGACAATTATTTTTCCTTCTGTTCTTAAATCTTTTATCATGTCCCAATGTAAAGCCGATTCATTTGTTCCTCCGCCCTCTTTATAAGCCCTGCCTAATGCAAGATGAATGGATCCTGAGATTTTTTCATCAAATAAAATATTCTTGACAAACTTTTTAATATTCAGATTGAAACCTATTCCAAATTCCCCCAGATATTTTGCCCCTGCGTCCATCTCCAAACATTCTTTCAGATAATTTTCTCCTTTAACTGCTGTCGCTTCTATAACTTTTCCATCTTTGAATTTCAATTTTATTTTGTCGACTTCTCTTCCTGCCCTTATTGCGGGGAATGAATATTCAATACAACCCTGTGTTGATTTTTCTCGAGGAGCAATGAAAACTTCTCCGCATGGCATATTATTCTTTCCATCACCTTTCACTGATTCTCTTCCTTCTATTGAAAAAGAAATGTCTGTATTTTTTCCCATGATCCTGACTTCTTTTCCTTTGTCGAGGATTTTTTTTAGTTTGTCTTCTTCTTTTGAAATCTTATTCCAATCTTGTATTGTTGCGGAGTAGACAAAATTTTCGAACTCCTCTAAAGACATATCTGCTTCTTGAGCCTGTGCACTTGTCGGATAATAAAATAAAACCCACCGCTTTTTCAAAATTTCTTCTGAGATGGAATTTGTTATTTTTGACCTTGTTGCGATTTTTTTAGGATCGACATTTGATAACTCCCTTGTGTTCGTTGGAGCTCCAATTGAGAAAAAGACATCTCCATACTTTGCTTCTTGAAGTGCAAGCTCTGGAAAATGGTCTAACTGTTCTTTTGATGCATTATCGTAATAAATTTTTGTCAGCCCTGGAATTCCGATGTTAACTCGAGGATAAGCTCCTTTTTGGATACATAACTTGTAGATCTCTCTTACCAGCGGAGCTGCTTCATATGGAGCGTCAATTACAACCTTATCTCCTTTTTTTACTTCATTAGAATAATTTACCAATATCTCTGCTGTTTTTTCTATTCTAGGGTCTTGCATTCTGAGTTTTGAAAGTAAAGAATTTAAAAGCTTTTGGATTACACTCTTATTATGAGGTACTTTATAGCAGTTGACTTGCCTGAAAAGATTAAGGAAAAATTGAAAGAAATAAAATTTGAAGAAAAAACTGCTAATGTTGTTATGGTTAGCGATTTTCATCTTACACTGAAATTTTTAGGAGAGATCGATAAAACAAAAGTTGAAATTGTGAAAAAAGAATTGAGCAAGATAAGAATTAAACCGTTTAAACTAAAAATAGATAAGATTGGAAGTTTTCCCAAAGGTAAAACTTTTTTTAAAGTTATCTGGATAGGGGTTATGCCTAAAAGAAAAATTATTGACTTAATAAAAAGAATAGACGATGCACTTGTCACTTTCTTTGAGCGAGAAAAAAGAATTAAGCCCCACATTACTCTTGCAAGAGTCAAAGGCGTGAAAAATGTTACAGAGTTCAGAAAGATTTTTGATCTGCAGATAGAAGGAAGCTTTGATGTTGTGAAGATAAAATTAATTAAAAGCGAGCTCACTGAGAAAGGTGCTAGATATGAGATTATAGGAGAATATCAATGAAATGTGAAAACTGCGGAAAAGAGTTGAATGATAAAGAGGATAAGTTATGCAAGAAATGCATGAGGAGCATTCATAGGCCCTTTTGAACTGCTTATTATTTTTGTCTTATTACGTTTAGGCTACCTTCTAATTTTTCCAGAAGCCTTGCATTAGCCTTTTCTGCTGCATTTTTGAACTCTTCTGAGATCTCACTCCTTTTTGAGAGAGATTTAAGCCTTAATGAAAGATTGGATACATCCCGATGCAACCCCTCTGTCATATCTTTTATCTTTGCCAGCTGTCCAAGAAGACTATTGTATTCCAAGTCCAAGGCATTTTCTCTTGCTTTTACCATTTACTTAGCTATAGATTGAACTTTTATTTAAATTTATCTGCCATTCTTTCTTGCCTTTTCTATAGTATTCTACAATTACACAATCTTTATTAATAGTGAAAGCAATGATTTATTTTTCAGGTGATATGATGCCTGAAGAAATTTCTATTGAGGAATGTATTAAGCATGGGATTGAGTCTATTGTTGATTTAATTGTAATTGGACCTTTTTGCGGGGACCTTGTTAGATATATTTCTGAAGATCTAAAGAAAAATTATCCGTATATAGAGGGTAGGAGTGATAGGATTGCGAGATCATTATATTGGGCCTTTACAAACAGACCTAATCCCCTTATAGAAAGCTTTTTTTGGATTCACTATTCCTGCGATCCTTCTGTTTCTCTTATTTCGCATAAATATGTTAAAAAAGGCGAGATATATAAAACGGAAATATTGAAGAAAATTCTTGATGAATACTCTTTTTATATCCTGTCTTGATTACTCATATTTTTCTTCTAGAATTTTTTTAATCTGCTCTGCTTTTATTTTTCCTATCTTTTCTACTTTTGTCAGTTCTTCCTTGTCTGCATTAACTATATTCCTTATTGTGCTGAATTTTTTTAATAAATTCTTGGATATTTGAGGACCAACCCCTGGGAGAGATTCAACCAGAAATTCCTGCTGCTGCTTGATAGTTAGAGGAGTCTTCTTCTTCAATAAACTCGGAAGCGATCTCGGCTTCTCTAATCGTTTTGCAATAATTGCTAACAAATTTGCTGTGTCACGATAGTTTCTTGTATGCAGAATCGGTGTTTGGAAATCTATTGCTATTGACGCTAACATCCCCCTAATTGAGTTTGGATGGAAATTTCTTAGCTCATAAATATTCTCTGTACCCTCTATTATTAATAATGGGATGTCGAAATTTTTCTTGAGCTCAATAATCTGATTTATCAACCTCTTGTCAATTATAGAATTTAAGAAATCGTTGATTGTTTTCTTTTCTATTCCTACAGTCAATATTTTTTTATTGAGGTCTTTAGTTTCTATAATGAAATCTGCATATGCGAGCTGCTTTTCTATTACTTCTAATCCCTGCTTAATTAATTCTTTTTTGATTCCAGAACTTCTTTCCCTGTGGTCTAGGATAATTTGCATAATGTTTATATATTGAAATGGTTTAAGAAGATTATGATATTCTTTTTGTTCGGAGATAAAAAAGAGAGTAAAAGAAAAGGACTAACTTTTACAATGAAGCCTAATGAAATTGAAGACTTGGCTAATTTTGGAAATGCACTCCATGGAAAATTTGATATTCTTGTAGAGAAGGATGGATTAAATAAAAAAGATAAAAGAGTAAAAGATGTTTCCGATGGGTTTGTTGTTCTTTGCAGAAAGCTTAATAATTTGGCTAAGAAATCAGTTTAGTTTGCGTTTCTTTCTGCATTACTTGCAAGGTTTTTTTCATGACTTTTTCTTTATTATGTGCAGACCAACGATATCCTTGTTCCCTTGTATTATTTGTGACTAAGAAAATTATTTTCCCTGCCTGCGTTCTTCCAACCCTTCCTTTTCTTTGAATCGATCTTATTTCGCTTGGAACTATATCGTAGAAAATTGCCAGATCAGCTCCGCCTTTAATATCCAAACCTTCTTCTATTATTGAAGTCCCGATGAGAGTATTGAACTTTCCCTCTGAAAAATCTTCGATAGTTTTTATTTGCTGCTTTTGCGTTAGCCCTGATTTTTGTCCGATTAACCTTGTTGCTTTAATCTCTTTTTCATTATTAAGAAAGTTTATTATTTCGTCGATTGTGTTTCTGTAATTTGCGAACACTATGAATTTTGTGGTTGGATTTTGCTCGATCTCTTTTCTTATTATCCCTCGGAGCATGTAAAGTTTGGGGTGCTTTATATCTTTGCTTGCCAATGAATTCGTCATGGAAACTGCGTTTTGTATATCTTCCGATTTCATGATGGATTTTGCTGCCTTTGTCTCCTCTTGTTGAAGCTTATTCCAAAATTCTTGAAGCGGAAGGAGCCCTTGTGTTTCCAACAATTCTAATGCATAGTCAATTTTTATTAAAGAAGCAACCAATGAAATTCCGTAGAACGTTGAAGGATTCTTTTTGCTCAGGTTCTTTCTTAGCTGCTGTTGCAAAATTAACAAATCTTTTTTTGTCAACAACGAGAGGGGTTTTGTGAATCCTATTTTTTTTAGATCCTCTGCCCTGCTTTTGAACACGGATTTTATCGATGACTGGATCTGCTTTAATTCGGGAGTTAGCTCTACTTCCAACCACCTTGTTTCTTTTTTTTGCAGGAATTCTTCAATATCACTTTCTGTCCTGATTTCTACTGAGTTTATATGGAGATTGGATTTTATCTCTTCTATTTTTGCTTTTGTCCCACCAGGCGATGCTGTCAAAGCCAATATCAACGGTGAGCTTGATTCTTGGATGTATCTTTCCGCAAGAAAATTATAAGCGTAATTTCCAATAGCCCGATGTGCTTCATCGATTGCAAGCATGGAAAAATTCGAAAATGAAAAACGATTATTTGATATGTCTTCTTTCAATGTTTGCGGAGTTGCGATAATTACTTTTTTTTCATAAACTTTTTTCCTTTCTTCTGGTTTTATTATTCCTGTAACCAGAGCAATTTCTTCTTTTGGTATTGTTGTGTTGTCGATGAAAGTTTTCACATGCTGTGCATTCAATGGCCTTGTAGGAGAAACGATTGCTACTTTTGAATCTTTAATGCAATTCAACCTGTGGATTGCAAGTAGAATTATGTTGATTGTTTTTCCTGTCCCTGTTGGCAAGCAAACCAATGTAGAGCTCTCTTTGGATGTCTGAAATATTTCCTCCTGATACGTTCTGGGGACAAGATTTTTTATCGAATACATGATATCAATAAAATGGATAAGATTTTAAATGTGTTTTCAGAGAACTTGGCATGCTAAAATTGCTTGGAGCTTTAGACCTTGCTGCTGCGATATTTATGATTCTTGTGCAATGGGACATAGGGATTGGAATAGCAAGCGTTCTAGCGCTATATGTCGTCGTGAAATCACTTATATTTCTCGGGAATTGGGCAAGCCTAGTTGATTTATCTTCTGGCATTTACATGTTTCTTGTTATCTATGACATCCACTCTGCTTTTTCCTTGATCTTTGTATTATGGCTGGTGCAGAAAAGCTTTTTCAGCTTGCTTTTTTAGTTATGATAATTTTTTGTATAAATATATTGTGCTTAATACTGTCGTGAATAATAATGCGAGAATTATCGTCTGAATTATCGACAAATGAAATATAAGAATTATAAATGCAATTATAAATATTAAACTTGCTATGTAAAGCGGCCTGCTTCCGAAGAAAATTTTCATTCCGTCTACATGCGGGAGCGGGAGCATGTTGTAGATAGCGATTATTGAAACGATGAACATTGCTTTGTTAAAAATTATTGAAACTGGAAGCAGCAGCTTGAAAATTATTAACAATAGGATTTGAGATAACGGGCCTGCAAGGGCCACTTGTGCCTCTTCATATTCTTTAATGTGTATCCAGTGTTTTCCGACACGATATTCATTTTCTGGAATATATTTGTAAGAACTTAACAAAATAAAAATAAATTTTCCGTTAGAAACGAGAGTTGCAAGAACAGTTATTATGGGGCCAATCGGGATTGTGATGAACCTTTTCAATTCATTTATTCTCCTCTGCATGCTTATCAACGTAAATCCGATCCTGTACTGGTAATGCGAAGCTACCAACTTTTGAGCAGATGCGTGAGAAAGATAAATAATTGAGCAGAAAATAAATGCTGTAAATAAATTCTTCATTCCCTCTGCAGCGTCGAATCTGCTTGTTCCCCATTCGTTGAAACTGAACACAAATGCTGCTATTAATGCTACGATTGCAATGTCTCTTATTTCTTTTTTGTCAAATTCCATTTTAGTATTTTTTCTATACCGGATACATGGCCTGCTCCGACCACTGCCAAGACTTTTTTATTTTCTTGCATCAGTTTAATTAATCTTTCTGACATGACTTTGTTCCTTTCTTCTATCAGCACATTGTAAACTGATGGAAACTCTCTCCTTAGCTGTAATGTCAGCTTGTTTATAAGTTTTTGTTCTGGAACTTTTCTTAAGTCTATACTAAATTTTTTTGATGAGAATGGAGCAAGGATAATTGTTTTAAAAAGCCTGAACTTTTCCCTTAGAGTGAATTTTTCCTTTAACTTCTTTAATGTTATCCCGATATCTTGATCGATTAAAGCGATTTTGATGTTTTTTTCTTTTGCAAGATTAATTGCTTTCTTCATTTCTGCTCCTGGTATGACGCCTACTTTTTTCCCCAACCAGTGTTCAAGATGAGAGCCGATTAAGTTAATTAAGAACCCTTTCTGCCTTATGTCTGAGAGTTTAAACTGGTATTTTGTCTTTGAAGTGAGCTTCCTAAACCTCTTTAAATCAAGTTCTAAGGCTATTACCTCCGGGTTTAGCTCATTGATCGCCCTCTCTACTTCATTGACGCTTTCTATGGCAATATGGGAGGTTCCTATGATTATGAGGTTTTGAATAGTATGCATGGATTATAGAAAAATATTTA
>ERZ1292623.1788-Hain-H51-01um-R1-1788-length-20116-cov-10_pt1 | contig 20116 bp, 25 predicted proteins | sample MGYA00564398_ERZ1292623 | MGnify/ENA primary metagenome ERZ1292623 (study PRJEB36523, sample SAMEA6512633) | groundwater metagenome | collected 2019-01-07 | study: AquaDiva: Metagenomics assemblies of 32 groundwater samples | reverse complement strand
CTCTTATTTCTTCTTGCATTTTAACCTCTTACTTGTAAGAAATGTAAGTATTTAATACTTTTTATTTTAGTCAAAAATCAAAAATATCCGTGCGAGGCGCACTATCAAGACGCATCTCAGTTGTTATAAACACATCATTTTCTTTAGGGCTCTTTCTATAAAGTACTTTATAACGAATTGCAACTTCGTTCCCCCATGGTTTAATAAAGGTTACATCATTAATGATAATCATTAACATTCAAAACGAGCCTAACAGGAATTCAGCAAAATTTTTAAAAGTCCGACCTTATCGCTTTCCGTTCATTTAACAGCGATTCTATTCAATCGGCCGGAGATTTATTTAACTGGGCTGGTTCGATAAAATTGATATCATTTCTAAAGAAAATTAGGTGGTCGGCTGCGAGTTGATTCGCAACAGATAGCTTCGGGCTTCACCATAAAAAATTTAACAAGAAAACCGAAAGATTTATTACTTTTCTGCCTTGATAGGTGGTTCAACGCTTTGAACATAATATCCTGTTGAACCTCTCCATGGCCAACCACAAATAACTTCAATATATTTAACTTTAATTTTTTGTCCGGATTCTAAGGCTTCATTTAGTTTTTTCGCAAGTTCTTCTTTATTTTCACCATGTCTTGTTTGATTATCTACACTAAACTCCCACAAATTTGCACCCATTCTCTCTCCACTTGAGACAATACCTTCTAAAGCCATTTGTCCCTCATAAGTTTTCCAGATAAGACCTTTATGTGACATTTTATTAATCACACCAGCTCTAGAACCAGAAGAATATTCATAATTATTTAACATAGTACATCCGCCGATACTTGTAGCGACTGTTAAAGCAATAGCACCTAAAATATTACCAGTTTTTATGTCTCCTTTTCTGTCCATAAATAATCCCATGTTGAAGATAGAATTATTAGCTACTTTATAAATCTGTTGGTTTAGTTACTCCTTTGAAATTATTACTAAAAACGACACCTATTCTAATTTGGCATCATCACTGCTTAATCGCTACGTTCGCATCATGCGGACTTTCTCAGTTTCGCTCCTCACCCTTGCGACTTCGGTTTTTGAACTTCATCCAACGTTTAACAGCTTAAATCTCAATAATTTTTCCTTCCCTGCCGACGTTGACTACTTTTGTGCCTTCAATGTCTTCTTCAATTCCCCCTGCTTCGTGGATATGGCCGTGCAAGAGGACATCTGGTTTGAATTTCTTAATCGCTTTTCTTATTGAGTTGCTTCCTGGAAAGCCTGAAAATTCTGACAGACTGCCTGCCGGGTGCATGTGGGTTACCATTATTTTTTTCTCAATGCCTTTTAACCCTGAATGCGCTTTCTCCAGAGTTTCCATTAATTCTTTTTCAGTTATTCTTCCTGGTCCGGGCGAATCTTCTGCTCCTCCTGCTCCGAAAAAACCGATGTTTTGGTACTGGACAGAATAACCGTGTATATTTTTTATACCATACATTGTTGCTAGAAAATCAGCTGTTGCGAATGAATCCCAATTTCCCGGGATAATTAAAACGTGCTTGTCTTTTTCTTTAAACGGCTTTATTATGTTCTTTGTGTCTGTCCAGCCGACGAGATCTCCGCATAGAACTACAAGGTCAACATTTTCTTTTTCTGCTTTCTGAGCTAGTTTCTTAGCCAGTTTGGAATCTCCGTGCAGGTCGGATGCTGCTAATATCTTTAGTTTTTTTTCAGACGATTTTGCCATAATTTACAGAGCAGAAAGAGGGTTTTAAGTTTTTGTATTTATTTCATTTGCGAGATAATTTCTCTGAGCCTGTCTAGTTCGCTGTCTGTGTAATCGTTAATCTTATCTTTTTTTATCTCCCTTTCTGTCTCCTTTTCTTCATACATATCAGCAATAGTTCTGTATCCTTCTAAAATAGCCTGCTGTCTCATTAATCTCTCTTGCTCATGTCAAGATGCATTGCGAAAACTCCATGCTTTAGCATGGAGTTAACATCTTGAGCATCCAAAAATCCAAACAAACTCCACACTTTAGTGTGGAGTAACATACAAGGATTTTTTGATTTAAAGGGGCTGGCAGATTTTCAAGGATATTGCGCGCTTCAGTAAGATCATCTTTTTCTATAGACTCTACAAATCTGTTTTGATGAGTAAGAAAATAAGTTGTTGAGAAGCAGTAATACGCCTGCGGAAAATCATTATTCATTTTACTTCTTTGTAGAAACCATTTTTAATGTTTATTGTTCTGGAGTATATTTATAAATTGTTTTCACATAAGAAAGGGATGAAAAGGAGAAAGTTTAGCTTGCTTGTCTGGATTTTGCTTGGTGTTTTTTTGCTAGTTGGATTATTTGGGGGCTATGTTTTTTATTCTGTATATTTTAAAGGAGACGATGGGAATGGCGGAGCCAGAGTATTAAAAAATCCTACAGAGGGATTGAGCGACGAGGAGGCTATTTTGAATTTTGATGAGAGTTTTGTTCTTTATTTGTTATATAGTATTGGCGCCTATAAATTACATAATCCTCCTTTTAGTGATAATACTCCAAAGATAGAGCTTTATATAGGTGAGAAAATTTTTGGCGCTGAAGTTGACAATGGAAAGATTTTTGTTGATCCTGGGGCAATTGACGGGGAGGATATTGTGATAATATCTCCTGCAAGCGAGGCTGTAAAGATGCTTAGAGAAAAGGGATATATTGCTGAATCGTTCAGAGAAGGAAAATCTTCTGTGGAGATTGTTGCTGGTAAGACTAGTTTGTTTTCTAAGGGATATTTAGATATTTACAAAGAACTTGGCGGCGGAGAGATTGAGTGATTTTTAGTGTTTTCTTTTGTTACTTTTCAGGATAACAAGAAAAGAGAAAAGTTTAAAAGCCACACTTTGAGTGTAATATATAGTTTTGAACATATACTTCAGGACAAAGAGTTTAAAATGAAAGATAATTTTGACATATTTTTCAGGAGAAAGCCAGCATTGATGCTAGTTGCTCTAAAGAGAATAGCGCGCGTGCGTTATGGAAGTATTCTTGCCAAGGAAGTTGACTGCACGTATAGTCATGCTGTGAAGATACTGCAAAGCTTGGAGAGACTAGGGCTTGTTATATTTGAGAAAAAGGGAAGAATAAAACTGATTAAACTTACGAAGAAAGGACAGGAAGTTGCAGAGAATATAGAGAATATAAAAAGAGTTGTTGGTTAGAGTGTTAGGATGAAAGGGCAATCCAGATTTGGAGAAGAAAGGTTGGAAATTAATTCTTATAGTGTAGTAAGTGGTGTTTCTCCCGAGGAATTTAAGATAAAAGAGTTAATTGTGGTTAGTGATGTTCCTGGAATCTTTCAGATAATGAGAAGAGTTGGAGGTCGTGATTGTAGCTCTTGTGGGAATTCTAGAATTTATGAGGCACGGAGAGTATCTCTAAATCATGGTCAAACTTTTAGAAATGTGAGATGCGTTGAAAGGTATCAAGAAGGAGGAAGAGGTATTGAATGGACTGATCCAGATAAAGCAGTTTTATACTTAAAAGATAAAGGAATGCAGAGGTTACGTGGCATTGTTTGAATTAAATCTTGCCGACCAGGTCTAAAGATGGTTTTATGGCTGATTGTCCCGGCGCCCATTTTGCTGGACAAACCTGCCCTGGGTTTTCTCTTACAAACTTTGCCGCCTGAACTTTTCTGAGCAGTTCAAGCGCAGACCTTCCAACATCATTATTATGGATTTCCATGGTTTTTAGAATGCCATCAGGATCGATCACGAAACTTCCTCTTAATGATATCCCTTCCTCTTCAATATATGTTCCGAATTCTTTACATAATCTGCCTGTTGGATCAGCAAGCATAGGGTAGCTGACTTTGGCTACTGCCGGAGAAGTATCATGCCAGGCTTTATGGACTTCTACTGTGTCTGTGCTGATTGCGAGTACTTCGCATTTTTCCTTTTGAAAGTATGGGTAAAGTTCTGCTGCTTCTTCCAGTTCAGTCGGGCAAATGAAGGTAAAATCCTTTGGATAAAATATCATGGCGAGCCATTTTCCCCTGTAGTCAGATAGTCTTATTTTTTTTATGCTGTTATTATGAAACGCATCAATTTCCAAATCGCTTACACGAGAATTTATTTTTATCATTATCTTATTTTTACTTCATATATTAAAAATTTTGTTGTTATTCAACCTCTGCTTTTTTTAGAAACTTTTCTATTCCTTCTATATGAGAGAGCCGCGCCTTGAGCAAAAGTCCGCGCAAACTTGAATCTGTTTTGACTCCGAGTTCTTGCAGAATTGGTTTTATTAATTCGTATAATTTTCTTCCTTTTCTGTCTAGGTCTGTTAAAATGCATACTTTGTCTTTTTTTCCAATTGTTTTGGAGATTTCTTCTATTCTTTCTCTCAAGGATACAGAAGTCATGTGAATTGCGTATACTTTTTCAAAACCTAGTGACTTTAGGGCGAAAACATCTTTTTTTCCTTCGACTAGAATTACATACTCTTTGTATTTCTCAAGTTCGTTTTTTAGCTGTGGATTAAATTTCATTCTTATTTTTGTGCATAGTTTTTTAAATAGTTTTCAATATTGCTGTTCAGGCTGGCTCCGTAGCTCAGCCCGGTTAGAGCACTGGACTCTTAATCCAGGTGTCGGGGGTTCAAATCCCCTCGGGGCCATTTATCTGTAAACGCGCCAAGTGTGCTTGCATTTTGTACATTTATAGAATTTTGTTTCAGATTCATCTGACGCGCGAGTTTGCTGTGTCCAAAAATAGCATTTTTTGCTTTTGCATTTTTGGCACTTCATTTCAACTATCGGATGGATATTATCTTCTTCTTTAATTACTGCGATTTTTTCACTTTGTGCTATTTTTTCAGAGGATTTTATCTTCGGTATTTTGTTTATTCTATGTCCGCAGCTAGCACAGACAGCTCTGACATCTTTCATTATAATCATTCCGCCACACCTCTGACAAAATTCCATTTTATGTTATTTATAAGTTTCTTATATTATTTATATTTTTGCAATATCTGATTTATATGCAGAATCCTCTTTGCTGCTGCGGCTTAAATGGCTCGAAAAATATTAGTTTTACCCATCCAATCATAGGTATTTTGAATACAGCTTTTCCGACAATGTCCTCTTTTTTTATGGATGTTTCGTCTATACCCTGCTCGTTGTTTGTGATTGTCAGCTGCCTTGTATTATGGTCTCCTTTCGTTGCTGTAGGATTTGTGGAAACGACGCGGTGAATTATCGGAAGCTTTGCGTCTGCTTCTGGGTTTGCCTTGAATATTATTATATCCCCTATTTTTGGCTCAGTTTCTTTCCAGACAAATATTATATCCCCTTTGTTGAATCCATTTTTTAGCGGGAAAGAGCTAAAATCTTTTTTTTCTATATCTTTTGCTTCATACCATTCTGCATTTTTTGACCACCACTCCTCGAAAATGGACTCATGATACATTGAGCAGGAATCTACTACAACTAGCGGCAGAGAGCTTCCTGTTATAAGCGAGAGCAGCGGAAAAAAGACTAATTTTATTAGAGCTACTATAAGAACCAGGGAAACAAGCCAGGATTGCCATGTGTCTTTATTTAGAAAATACCAAAATCTTTTTATTGAGTGTGAGAATTTCATTTATATTATTGGAAAAGAACATTTTTAAATTTGTCTTATTTTTGGTTTAGCCAGTGTTTTGCGGGCTTTCTCGCTGCGGAGTATGAAATGGGATTGCCGGGATTCGCACCCGGGTCGCAAACTCCCGAAGCTTGAAGGCTGACTAAACTACCCCACAACCCCAGCATAATGCGCCGTGCGCATTTATTACCTTTTTGGCATCTTCTTGGGACAAAAATCACTAAGTAGATATTAATTATTGAGTAGCAACACTATCAAAAGATTTAAAAATCCTGTAAACTAGAAAGAAATATGGCAAACCATGAGATTGAATGGGTAGCAGAAACCAAAAACAAGAAATTCGGAAGAATAGTCGCACCTTGGGATAAAGAGGTTGAGGCTTTTGGAAAAGTCGGTGCAAGTTTAGTCCTGCCAGAAGATGTTGTTGAAGCAAGACTCGCAGGCTACGACGGTTTTTCAAGAACAAGACTTATTCCTGTTAAAGTTAAAGGAAAGAACACAATCTTATACAAGGGAAATGAGTTAGTTACACCTGTAGGAGCGAGAGAAATAGTAATAGCCCATGTTAATGGTAGATACCCTGCTCGGTCAACAGACTTTTATGACGTTGTAGAAGATATAGCAAGATTACAAGAAGGTTTAGAACCAGAAGACAGAGTCGCAATAGTTGTTGTAGAAGATGGCGACCACTCTTGGACGAAAGAAATGCCAGAAGCAAGATTCACTCTTGGTCCAAGAACAAAAACATACTTTGAAAGAAAAGTAGAACCATTTGGAAAAACAGAAATTCCGTACTTTGATTTGGTAGCAGATTCTACAGAACACGCAACCTTTAATTATGTGTGGTTCTTCAATCCGCTGAACGACTCCAAGCTCGATTGCGGGATCCAGGACCTTCACGACGACAGCAACGCTCTCGGGGTGTTGGAAAAAACCGCCGAAGGCGGTTCGCGTTCTCCAGTATACGTTAATTTGACAAGTGTGAAAAAAGCGAACTCTGAAGCTGTTGCAAGAGTTCTTGAAGAAGAAGGTTTGTCAGGATTAAGTAAAAGACTAACATCCAAAATAGGCGAAGCTACTTTAGAGCAAATTAGATCGTATAGCAAATAATTTTTATATCTAACTATCCTAACTAAATAGCCTCGACCGCTTTCTTCGTGAAAGTTAAGAGGTCACATGCCATTTTGCCAGAGCATATTTGAGTTGATTTTAACCCTTCCGTAAGAAATCCTTGGCTTTCAAGCCAATGAATGAATTACGGCGAATATATATTTCTAAGATGATTATAAAGCCAATTCATGGTTGTAACTAACTCATTCTAAATAAATCTTTGGGAGGAGATAAAAATGGAATTACAAATTGTATGAGTCATTCAAAGGATGGGGAACTTATGCAAAATTGGGAAGCAATCACAAATTAATGAAAAGGATTAAAGGAGAAATCATTGATATTTTATGGGCGAAGACATAAAGAAAGAATGCGCCGTGCGGGAATTGAACCCACCTCACGAGCTTGGGAAGCTCGCATCTTACCGATAGACTAACGGCGCTTTTAGTTAGTTGAACTCAGGATTAATAATTGTTTTGTTTAGCTATTATTTATGTTTCTCTGGCTGAGCAGATTCACGGGAACTTTTATAAAAGGAGGATCTTGTTAAATGTTATGATCGCGTAGCTCAGCCCGGTTAGAGCACTGCTCTGATAAGGCAGGGGTCCCAGGTTCAAATCCTGGCGCGATCATTATGTTTAGCTGTTATAGCTGAGAAACTCGACAAAAAGCTTGCTATCCTGGATTGAGCACTTTTTTATTGGAAGATTTATTGGAATATTGTTAACATAAACTTTCTTGTTTCCAATTGCCTTAACTTCGTAGCCTGATTCAAGTTTTGAGAGAAAGACGTCATGCGGGGATAAAACGCCCGGCATTTCTAACTCGTAAATAATTTTATTTCCGAGTCTTTTCACGCTTGTTTTTGCTTTTTCTTTTGGGAGAGAAATAATTTTCTGCAGTTGATTTTCATTAATTGATTTTTTATGAATTGCCGAACTTTTTTTTGAGTTTTGATCTTGCTCCTGGGAGAGAGTCATTGGACCAACAATTTTAATTCTAATTCCGTTTGGGAAAGTTTTTATTTCTGCTTTTTCAATATCTCTTTCCATATCTTTAAAATGATTCTGCAATTGCTTGTCTAAATTCCTCATTAAGCTGTTAAAGATTGACCCAACTAGCTTGTCTGTAATTCCGAATGAGCTGGATGCTATTTTCTCTTCTGATTTTATAAAATCGTTTCTTCCCAGCACGCCAAATTCTTCCTGTTCTTTTTCGAAGTCTATAAAATTATTTCCGCAATGCGGGCAGAAGCTATACTTTTTTTCTATTTTTGAGCCACATGCTTCACATTTCAGATTTTTGTTTTTTTTGTCAAAAAGCATGCAGATTATAGATTATTTGGGCTTTTAAATTTTCCGTCGTTAGAGTATTATTATTTTTGCTTAAATATTGCCTTGAACCAGCCTATTTCTGCGTGAAGTGTCTTAAAAGGATGTGATAAACTAACGTGAACAGGAGGGAGTCTTTTTACTTTCTTTTCTTCTTTAATCTTTGGAAGAAATAATAATGCAACAATCATTCTAAGAATTGCTGCGAATATAAATATAAAAAAGAATTTATTCAGAGTTTGGAAGTTTATTGTGCTTAATAAAAATCCGCCGAGAAGCGCTCCTGAAAAACTGCCTATGCCAATTAGGAGATTTGTATATGCAATACAAACGCCGCGTTTTTCCTGCGATACCGCATCATATGTGAAATTTGTTGTTGATATTGTCAGCGCTGCGTTTGCTATACCTGCTACTAGCTGGGGGATTAGAACCAAGTAAAAAGGATTCTTTGAGAAAAGCCACAACAGCGGAGTAAAGACAAAACATATGTTTGCTAAAACAAGGAGGAGGGTATTTCCGTATTTGTCAGAGATTTTTCCCATAAATGGAGTAAAAATCAGATAAAATACCGAGGAACTTATGGTTATTGTTGTATAAAGGAGATAGTTCTTGTTGTACCCTAGCTCCTGCAGCATGTATAATGCAAAAAACGGGGAGGCGACCATAACTGCAAAGTTAAAAAATGCCAGATAAATAGAAAATTTTCCATAGTTATCGAATCTTTTTAAAAAAGACCACAACGAAAAATATGAAGATTTGTGCATTTTTAATTTTGGAGAATACTGCGTTCTAAAATATAAAAAAGATATTGTACGGAAAAAGAAGGCAAGCGAGAAGATTATAATAAAGCCGGTCATTAAATAGTCTTTTTTTTCAAATATATTCAGGATAAATGCGCCTATAAGGAACGCGATTAGACTGACTATTCCTGTTATGACATTTCTTTTGCTGAAATATTTTCCCTTATCTTTTTCCGGAACTATGTCGCCCATCCAGGAAAACCAGGCTGGGAACGCGATTCCTCCGAAAATTCCTAAGAGGGTATAAAATACAATCAATAAATAAACATACGAAATATTTTGCTTTTGAGCTGCGAAAAAAGCAAGTCCTGCTATTGCCAGCCACATAATTGCGTTTAAAAGAACAAAATTGAGCACGATTTTTTTTCTTGATTTTTTCATCATTAATCTGCTCCCGCCGAGCTGCGCGAGCGGCGAAAATAATGAACTTAGAGAGCTTAACAGTCCGATATGAATTGGCTGTGCACCAAGTGCGTCTGCGAAAGGAGTTATATACGAGTCACCCAGACCTGTTGAGGCGCTTGCGGCTGAGCCCTCTTTAATGCTTTTTTCAAGAGCTTTTTGTTTTGCGTGAATTGACTTCTCAGACTTTCCTTCAACGTCTTTTTCAACCTCTCTTATATCGAGAAATCTTCTAAATGGGTTTCTCATATAACGAATTGTTATTATAGATTAATAAAGATTACTAACAAAGGGCAAGCTTTTGCTGATTCTGCCTTTCTTTTTCCTGTGCATAAATAATTTCTTCTAAATAGGATAATCTTTCTTTTACATTATCTATTGCCTCATTTGTTATACTTCTTATCGTTCTGTAATACATTCTTCTTTTAGTTCTGCTGTGCTCTCTTAACATAGATATTAAAACAACCGGTCTTTTGTTTCTTGTTTCATATGGAGTATTTACTTCAAGCGGCGTGAAATATATTTTATAATCTCCAACCCTTCTTCTAAATTTTCTTCTCTTTGCCATTTTTTCTCTGGCATTAGAATCCAAAAAGACAGTTTCCAATTCTTCGTGAATTTTTTTTCTAAGTATTTTAAACCTGCTAGACTCAAAATACTTGGCTCCATTTTGTGAATATACTGCAATTGGGGCGTGTTTAAATTTCGGATTGTTTTCTAAGAGTAAAGCTGAAGTAAAAGTAACACTTGCTGTTTTAATATCAAGATTTTCTTCTTTCAAATGATTGTACTCTTTTATAATATCTCCGTAACTGTCCAATACAGACAAATCTAAACCAGACGCCCTTAATCTTCCTAAATCTTTTTTTGTTATTTTGCTTATATTTCTGGCGAGGACATAACTGACAAATTCTTTATATGTTCTTTGCAGTTCATCTGACAAACTTGCTGTTTTAGCTGCTGTTTCTATTGTTTTTCTTGAGTGCTCAAGAGCTTTAGCCTTCTCTTCAGAAAGAAGCATTATCTTCTTTTCGTAATCTTCTCTTTGTCTTCCAGAAGAGATTTCAACAAGGAACTTCTCGTTCTGCAGAGCCTTTAAGTCATACTCCAAAACATCGATGCACCTTTGTTTTACTTTAAGCACATCTTCTTTAGATTTCAGAGACTCGTGATGTTGATTATATGCCGGACTGAATTTTTTAGCTATATAATCTGCAATCTTTTCAGCTTGTTCTTTCAGAGAAATTCTTAGGTTGTTCATATAAATACGCGACAGGAAAAATTTAAATAGTCTTGTATACACGGGAAGTGTATACATGTTGTATACAAAATGAAAGATATATTTGACGCGACTATTTTATGCAAGGAATGCAATATAAAGATGAAACCTTCTGTTGTTGAGAAATCTGGATTTAGTTTGAGAGTTGTTGAGTGCCCTGAATGCGGGGATAAAATAATTCATCCTAGTGATTTGTCCCATTTTAATCAGTATAATGACTTGAAGCGCAAGACTTATAATGTCAAGCTGAGAGTTGTCGGGAATAGCCATGCAATCAGCATTCCAAAAGAGATTGTTGATTTTATTAATGAGATGCACGGAAATATGAGAAAAGATATGAATGATGTTGTCAGATTATGTTTTGAAGATTCTGGAAGATTGAGTGTGAACTTTTTTGATTCTAGAGGAGGCAAGAAATGGTGAAGAGCAATGGCGTGAGGCTTAAAGTTGTAGAGTCCTTGCAGGACGATGTTTACAAAGGCATTGCGAGAATAGACCCCCAGATAATGCGTTCTATGGGCTTGGTTAGAGGAGATGTTATTTCTATTAAAGGGGGAAGAGAGACTTTGGCTATTGTTGACAGGGCTTATCCTGCTGATGTTGGAGACAATATTATCAGGATTGATGGAATGATCAGAAAAAATGCCAGAGTTAGTGTCAGCGAGGTGGTTTCAGTTAAAAAAGCGATTAATGTTAAGGCAGCTAGTAGAGTTGTTATTGCTCCTGCTCAGAAGGGCATTAGTGTGCAGGGAGATCCAGAGATGCTAAAACATGGCTTGTTAGGAAGACCTGTGAGCAAAGGAGATATTATTACTTTGGGCGGAGTAAACAGAAGACGAGATATGATGGGCGAGGGTTTTCCAGATGTTTTTGGGGATTTCCAAAATCTTTTTGGAGCAGGTTTTGGTTTCCCTGGATTTCAGCAGATAAAGTTTGTTGTTGTTTCAGCTTCTCCCGGACAGTTTTGTTTTATAAGTGATGATACAGAGATTGTTTTGAATCCTAAAGCTGTTGAGATTTCTGAGGATGATTTGCCTGATGTTGCTTATGAAGATATAGGCGGATTAAAAGAGGAAATTAAAAAAATAAGGGAGATGGTGGAGCTGCCTCTTAAACATCCAGAAATTTTTGAGAAACTTGGCATTGATCCTCCAAAAGGAGTTTTACTTCACGGCTCGCCTGGAACTGGGAAGACTTTATTAGTAAAAGCAGTCGCAAATGAATCAGAGGCGAATTTTATTCTTTTAAACGGACCTGAAATTATGAGTAAATTTTACGGAGAGTCTGAAAAAAAGATAAGAGATATTTTTGAGGACGCAGAAAAAAATGCGCCGACTATAATTTTCTTTGATGAAATTGACGCGATTGCCCCAAAGCGCGAGGAAGTTCAGGGGGAAGTGGAGAGAAGAGTTGTCAGTCAGCTTTTAACTATGATGGATGGGTTAAAATCCAGGGGGAAAGTTATTGTTATAGGGGCAACAAATAGAGTTAATTCAGTTGACCCTGCCTTAAGGAGGCCCGGAAGATTTGACAGAGAGATTGAAATCTCTGTTCCAAGTAAAGAAGGAAGACTGGATATTTTGAAAATTCATACTAGGAATATGCCTCTTGCCAAGAATGTCATTCTAGAATATTTGGCTGGAAAGACGCATGGTTTTGTCGGGGCTGATTTGAGCGCTTTGACAAAAGAAGCTGCGATGAATGTTCTGAGAAAAATGCTTCCTGAATTGAAATTAGAAGAAGATGCGCCAATTCCCAAAGAAGTTCTGGATAAAGCCATTATTAAGGCGGAGGATTTTGAGGAGGCATTAAAAGTTGTGAGGCCAAGTGCGATGAGAGAGATTTTTGTTGAAGCTCCAAATGTTTCATGGGATGATATAGGAGGCTTAGAAAAAACAAAACAAGAATTAAAAGAAGCAGTTGAATGGCCTATTACACAGCCTGATAGTTTTAAGAGACTTGGGATTAGAGCCCCCCGAGGCATTTTGCTTTACGGGCCTCCTGGAACTGGGAAGACTTTACTGGCGAAGGCAGTTGCTAAAGAGTCAGAAGCTAATTTTATTTATATTAAGGGACCTTCTTTGTTAAGTATGTGGGTTGGAAAGAGCGAAGAAGGAGTTAGAAAGGTATTTGAAAGAGCGAGACAAGTAGCGCCGTGTGTTATCTTTTTTGATGAGATAGATTCACTTGCTGGGAGAAGGGGCTTGGATGCCGGGACTAGAGTAACTGAGAGAGTTTTAAATCAGCTGTTGGCTGAGATTGATGGACTAGAGAACTTGAAGGATGTTACAATAATCGGAGCTACGAATAGGCCTGACATGCTTGATCCAGCGATATTAAGGCCCGGGAGATTTGACAGAGTTATTTTAGTAGATGTTCCTGATGAAGAAAGCAGAATAAAAATATTTGAGATTCATACAAAAAATACTCCTTTAGCTGAAGATGTTTATACAGGAGAACTGGTTAAATTGACAGATGGTTTTGTCGGAGCAGATATAGAATCTTTGATAAGGGAAGCTGCTTTGAACGCTTTGAGAAGAGATTCAGAGGCAAAAGAAGTGAGCCGCGAAGATTTTGAAGAGGCACTGAAAAAAGTCAGACCTTCTGTTTCGAGAGATACTGCACAAAAATATAAGAAGATAGAAGATTATTATTTGAAACGTGCCAAGTCTGGATTAGAAGCCGGACCTGTTTATACAGGTTGATTAATAATTATTTGTGTACTGTTTCTGCTGCAAAAAATGTGCGATTTGACCAGACTTCCTCTGTTTTTCCATCTTTTTCGAAGATTGCTGTTGCTGCGGGAAGCTCAAATCTTCCTACTATATTAAATCTAGAATATATTATGTAAGTGTAGATTCTTTCTTCTCCTGCTGTTAATTTGTCTATATTCCAGAATAGCCGATTTGAGTTGTGGTCTATTTTATCAGGGGTTTTTCCAAATTTTTCGTATAGTTTTGTCATTGCCGGAAGCTTGTCTATTATTTGTATTTTGTCAACGTGCTTCTTTGCTTTTGCATAAAGCGTTACTTTCAGCGCAAATTCTCCGCTTTTTGTTCTTACAAAAGAAACTTTTTTGCTCAGTATCAGGGGTGTTTGTGAATAGATTTTTACTAAGAGAGTTATTGCGATTATTAGAATAATAATTATAAATGGAATTGTGTAGTTTGTTGTCGAGCTTATTGTTAAAAACTCGTCTGGGCCTATTTCTTTCTCCCAGACATATGTTACATAAAGTGATTTTCTATTAATTGATGAGGGCTCTGGCGAGGTTGTTGTAAATAATCTTGATATAAAATCTTTTTTTATTTCAATTACTGCTTTCGCTGGAATGTTTCCTTCGTTTGTTCTTGTTAAAGCTGTCTTTTTTATTATAAATCCCTGAGATTGCTTTTCAAAGGATGTGCCTTCCTTTTCCAGATAATCTATGTAACTTTTAATTTCTGTTTTTGCATTTTTTATCTGAACATTTAAGATTAGGGGGTATGAACCTGCCAGCATTTTTCTTGATTTTTCAGTGTCTATTTCAATTTGAACTTTGGCTTGTTCGTATGGTTTTAGAGAAATTTCTTTGCTTGTTTCGAAAAATGGAGATATGAATTCCATTTTTATGTTTTCTATATTGGTGTTCTCTTTGTTTTTTATAGTTATTAATGCTGATGAATCTGACGGCGTGATTGGCTCTGCAACAATTTCAAGTGTTTCAGGCAGAGTTACTATTTTAATCAGCAGATTGTCTTTCATAATCCCTGAGTTCTGCCCTTTTATCTGGTATTCAAATTGGTAGAAGCCGTATATTTTTCTTATTTCTTCACTTGGATATGCATTAACTTCTATTGTTGTTTTTCCAGAAGGCAGTTCGAATGTGCCTCTTGGGGACATAGAAACTCCAACTAAAGAATAAATTTCAAAGTTATCGCCTGAACCTTTGTTGTTTATTATAAAATCAAATATTGCCGGATTGTTCAGCTCAGAAATAACAACTGAGCCTCTGTCTATTTTTTTTATTTCTAAATCAACTGCAAGAACTAATTGAAAGGCGAGTATTATTAAAATCGGGAGCGCGAGCAGATATTTTTTCATTGCTAAAATGAAAGAATCTCTTATATAAATATTTGTGTATTGATTTTCGTCATTCGCAAGATATAAATAATATTAAAATTATACTTTGGAATGAAGAGAGGAATTGTTCTGCTTTTTGCTTTTGGTATTTTTTTATTATTAATTCTGGATGTTGCTTCTGCTAACTGGTTTGGTGATTTTTGGAGCAGGATTACCGGGAGACAGACGGATGAAGAAGATTGTTATAATGAATGTTCTTCTGGAGCCAGCGATTGCCCTGTTTTGAGAGGGAGAGAGGGTTATAGAACTTGCGGCAATTACGACAGCGATAGCTGTACAGAATGGAGCAGTGTAACTGAATGCTCATCTGGACAAACCTGCTCAAATGGCGCCTGTGTAGCAACAACGCCAAGTTGTTCAGATGAATGCTCTACATCTGGCGTAAAGCAATGCTCAGGAAGCGGCTATCAAACCTGCGGTAATTATGATTCAGATTCCTGTTTGGAATGGAGCACAGAAACAGCTTGCTCATCTGGACAAACCTGCTCCGGAGGCGCGTGTGTTTCTTCTTCTACTGGAGTCTCTCCTAGTGGAGCATCTCCTACTTGCACAAACGATTGCACTTCTGGAGCTAAACAATGTTCTGGAACAGGATTTCAAATATGCGGGAATTATGATTCAGATAGTTGCACGGAATGGAGTTCTGTTAGCAGTTGTTCCGCTGGAGCTAGTTGTTCAAATGGGGTTTGTTCTAGTAGCGGAAGTTGCACTTTTGAGTGCGATAGTGCTGGCTTAAAAGAGTGCTCGGGAGCTGGATTTAGGGCTTGTGGTAATTATGACTCAGATAGTTGTTATGAGTGGAGTACAGAAACAGCTTGCTCATCTGGACAAACCTGCTTAAATGGAGTCTGCTCTGCTACGAGAAATACGGGCGGTGTATCGGGAGAGCGGGAAGATGGAAGTCTGGATTGCAGCGATGAGTGTGAATTATCTGGCGCGAGGGAATGTTCTGGAGAAGGGTATAAAAAATGCGGCAATTTTGACGACGATGGATGTTTAGAGTGGGGTGATGACGTTTCTTGTGAAAGAGGAGAAATTTGTCTGCAAGGCGCCTGCATTATAGAGAGCGAATTAATTAATGATGAAACTGAGCAGGAGGGTGTTAAAGAAATTGAGGCCAGAAGCAAGATTGAAGGATTTGAAAACAGATTTGAATATTTCAAGTTTAAAGTAGACTCGGAGAACTCGAGAATAATAAGCGAAGAGGGTGTAGAGGTAGAATCCGATGTTGAGTTAAATGAGCTAAATGGAAAGGTGTATGTTAATCTGGAGGATGAGGACGGCGAGAAAAGATTTGAAGTCAGAGTTGATCCTGATTATGCTATTAAAAAAGCCAAAGACGCAGGAAAATCAGAAAAACTTCTGAAAATTGAATTGGTTAAATCGAAAGGAAAAGTTGTTTATGCTGTTAAAAGCGAGAAATCTAAGAACTTTTTTAGATTTATTAGATTTGTCTCAGAAATTGATGTTCAAGTTGATGCTCAAAATGGAAAAGTTGTTTCTGTGACAAAGCCCTGGTGGAATTATTTTGCCAAGATATAATTTTTAGCGCCTTCCTGAAAGCTCTAGAAAGGCCTTAATTTTCTCTTTAAATGTTATTATATCTAATTTTATTTTTTCTTTTGTGTCCCTCACTCTGGAAGGAATTATATACTTATTGTAAACATCTCTTGTGAATCTTGTAAATGGAGATTTTTCCCATTTGCTGTCAAAGTCTTTTACAACTATTCCTTTTATGTCTATCGTAATCTGCCCCTTGTTCATTTTTTTCTTTGCACCGTCAATTTCAACTTCTACATCAGTCATGTTTTTTATCTCGAATTTTATCTTGTCTTCTATTCTGAAGTAATCTGAGAGCTGTTTTGTTGCTTTCCATTCTATTGTAATGTCTCTCTTGTTGCCGGTTATTTTTTCTATATATTTTTCTTCATCTATACCATAGAGCTCTTCTTTGAAAATCGAGTGGGCGTAGGAATAAAGCGCTGGAAAATCCATTAAGCCGTCTTGCTCAACTTTTTCCTGAATTACCTGTTCTTTGTCTGCCATTTTTATTAAATATATGTATTATTTTGTATTTAAAGATTGCTTTCTGCAACTTGCAATATAATCTGGTTGTTTTCTTTTGATATTTCGTATTCAGAAGATTCTATTAGGAAGGTTATTTTGCTGTATTTTCTTGGCATTTTTAGATTTGTCACTCTAATCTTTCTTTTTGTTCCTATTTCTATATTTTCCAGGGGGAAAGTTTCAATCTTTGTATTTTCCGTCGTTATCACAAGAGAAGATTCTTCTGAGTCTTTTAAACCATGATTTGTTATTGTTGCTTCAAAGTTCAGATATCCTCTTGTAGTGTTTGCTTTTAATTCTTCTATTAAAAGGTCGCTTTGCGGAGCGGCTTTGTATACTTCATTTATTTCTTTTATAATATAATCATCAATTTCCTGCCCGCAGTTTGTTATAGGGTACATTATGCTTTTTTCATTATTGTTATGGTCAAAACCCAGGGCGTGAAGAATTTCGTGAATTGCTATCTGGGAATTTTTACAATTTTCAGGACGATACAGCGATATTCTTCCGAGAAGAATAACTGAGTACCTGCTTGTGTTGATTATTTCTACCGGTCCGCCTTCACCTGCAATAAAATGTGTTTCCTGCTCTAGTGTGGGAGCTATGTTTGAGCAGGAAATCGATATTTGAGGATCTGAACCTTCCTCAAATTCTAGGATTGTTTTTTCTTCTAATATCTTAAACGCTTCTCTGGCGTCATTTTTTCTTTTTTCAGTGCAGTTTTTTTCCAGCTCGTAAATTATTTTTTTGTCAGGATAGCGCATGTTGGGATAGAACTGAGAACTTTTTAGCGGAAGGTCCTGAGAAAAATTTGATTTATATGCCTCGAAATCAACACTCGGCGCTTTAAGGGTTGTCCAGAGGAAATAAAATCCTCCTAAAAATACAATGAAAAAAACAGCTACAAGCAGGGCGTTTAGAATATTCATAGCTTAATTAAAAATATCAAATTTATAAGTTTAAGCCCTCTTTCTTTTGACGGAAGTTATAAGTTTGTCGGAACTTTATTTCTTATAGTGTATAGTACAATTCTTTATTTTCTAAATGAATTAATGCCATTTGAATAGCCTGCTTAGTATAATCTTTTCTGCTAATTCTTCCTTTTGTCAACATACCAATTGCACCTTCAGAAGAACCAATTTTTCTATTTGAAGTTAAACCTAATCTATAAAATGCTTCATTAGCATCTATTCCATCTTTATGAATCATTCGCGTAACCTTAGTGGGAAACTCAAAAGCACAGGATAATCCTAAATGATAATTCTTACCATCGTAAATGGCACAAGCACAAAAATCCATACTTCCAGTTTTTGTTTGCGGAACTGCCATTAAACCACTTTCTATTCCAAAACTATAAACGCACCCATTAAAAATAACCGTCGCCCTGTTTATTGCACCTTGCACAGTTTCCTCTAATGATTTTGGCTGTGCGCTTACTCCTGAGTTTGTTTGTATTTCTATAACTTTACAATCCCTTAAATCAGGATAAATTTGGAGAACTTCTCTAAGGGCATCAACCTTAACCGGATTCCTAGATGCAACATTTATATTCATAAGATTTTATTTAGGCGTTATTATAAAAATATTATTATAATTGACTTTCTTCTCAAAATTACATTGTGAGCATAATTTACTTATTCTTTTTTAATTATTGCTCCATCACTCTTTATAGGAACCTGAAACATAGAACCGCACTTTTCACATTGGGCTGTTACTACAACCGTTACTGCTGTCAAAACTCTGCATCCTTTTGCAATTAATTTTGAGCCCATTTTTATATCGATGTCATTTCCGCATTTACATTTCATAAGGAACTGATAGCTGATTTATTTTTAAAGATTTACTTGATAAAATTAAGAAACACTTTAGTCGCACTATTTATAAAATTAAGCCAAGTTTCTGGGGCATAATTTTTTTAGAAACTAATTTTTGGGGGGTATATCTACAAGGGATTCCCAAGTCTGTTAGAGTTCTTGCACAATCGGCAATTTCTCTTCTTACTAGATAAAATTCGCTACCCTTATTATCATTAGCAACTCTTCTTGCTTCTTCTATCTCAGAAGTTATATCTAATATACTTGTTCTATTTTGTACGATATAATTTTCCATAATTTTTTCTAGATTAATAAGTTTTTAAATCTTTCTACAGTTTTTATTTTATAGTTACAATATAATAAATTTTGTAACAACTTTTATCATAAAAAGTGTAATCCATTATGTTATAAATTTAAGCTCAGTTTTGTGGGCATAATTTACTTTGGTGTCTGAAAAATGTGGGCAGATCGTGAGAAATTATTTATCGCTTAGAGAAGGCCAAATCCATCTTTGATACCAACTTGAAGCATGGTCTTCTGTTGCATCCCACAATTCCATCATTCTAACTCCTTGTGGATTAACTTTTTCTCCTTCTTTCAAATTATAATTCAAATCTCCAGCTAATTGCCTTTCAACTTGCTCTGCATCGTATAGTGTATGCTCATTTTGGATATTTTTTCTACAATATTCTACTGCTCTCGTTCTAATTAATGGCACATCTCCAACAACAGAGTTATAAGCAGTTCTTGCCAAATCAATTGGACCAAGTGTGAAAATTCCAATTAGAGCAGCTAATCCAAAACCAGTTCCAGCTAATCCAAATGTTCTTCCTCCACTAGATGATTTTTCTTCTGACATAAAATAATGAAAAATAATTGGTATTTAAACCTTTTGCTTGTTACTACTATATAATTATATAATGATAAATTATGTCATAACTATTGTAACAACTTTTATCATAAAAAGTGTAATCCATTATGTTATAAATACGGCGGACATTTTGTCCTCTATCTTAAAACGAATAACTAGTTCTCTGTTGGGATTCGAACTTTACTTTGTTTATATCCATGCCGAACTATATACCTTCAACTTGATCAGAGGAAATTAATGTTATTATATAGTGGTTACTAGAAAGCTTTAAAAAGGATAAATTCGCTTAATTATTATGAGAAAGTTAACGAATATAGCTGGGGAAAGAAAATGAACATACCATTTGATATAGAACAATGTGAGGGCATTTTCTCAAGACCTCAATTAGAATCTCTTTTGTATGCGTTGCCGCTAACTTTAAGATTTAAACCCGACATAGAAAGAGAGATGCCTCAAATATTTGAGTCAATCATAGAAGAAGCATTTCAAAAATTGCCCACTAAATTAATAGTCTCACATAGAGCCCAATTAGTTTCACTTAGGCCACAAAATGGAGCAAGAATTTGTGATGGTTCCTTTCATGGAGAAAACAGAAATGCTTTCTCTCCATCAAGAGTGTTTGATGAAACTCAACAATACTATGGAGAAGCCTGCAGTTATTCTTTCAATACCGCAGACTTAGAACTTCCTTTTTCACAGAGTTTGAGTTTA
>ERZ1292623.14-Hain-H51-01um-R1-14-length-212580-cov-8_pt2 | contig 20117 bp, 26 predicted proteins | sample MGYA00564398_ERZ1292623 | MGnify/ENA primary metagenome ERZ1292623 (study PRJEB36523, sample SAMEA6512633) | groundwater metagenome | collected 2019-01-07 | study: AquaDiva: Metagenomics assemblies of 32 groundwater samples | reverse complement strand
CCAACCCGGGGTGGGGGGGGCCGCGTCCTCTTTTGCCCTGAGGGCCCGAGGGCTACTTGGTCTTCTGCATGAGGCGAGTGCCGGAGATCCCGGTGGGCGTCGTCGAGGCGCCCGAGGAGTTCTTGAACTTGGGCTTCATGTACGCCGCGTGGAAGGGCTTGCCCGTGATGGACCCGACGTCGATCGCCGTCGAGGTCACCTTGTTCTGGAAGGCGGGGGAGGCGACGCCCTGGTCTTCCCAGGCGACGAAGGGGCCCGCTTCCGCGTTGGAGTAATAGAACTCGAGGTCCCGCGTCCCGACGGAGCCGCTGGTGTCCCAGAAGAACGAGACGAACTCGCCCGAGAGCGGGAGCAGGCTTCCGAACGCCGTGGTGGAGCCGTTGGTGAGTACGGCCGTCGAGATCCCGAAGGTCTCGTTCCGGTGCTCGAGCGCCTGCGGGCGGGGCAGGCCGTCGAGGTGCTTGCGGAGGCCGCTCAGCCGCAGGAGCGGGATGGAGCCGACCGCGTTCGTGAGCTTGAACTTCGCCCACTTGGCGCTGAAGCCCTTGAAGTCCGCCCCGGAGGTGGGCGTGTTGTTGAACGTCACCGTGTTCATGCCGCCCGCGGTGACGGTGTCGACGCCGGCCGCGAACACACCGTCCTCCTTGTCGGAGTAGGTGACCGTGATGGTCAGGGGGCCGACGCCGGCCGTCGCGGTGGAGTCGAAGTCGAGGGACACGATCTCCGCGGGCAGCGGGAAGGCCTTCGAGGTGACGGCGTTGCCCGCCCCGGCGCCGATGGTCTGGGCGTCGAGGATGCGGAACGGCTCGTACTGGGTGGGCAAGGCCTGGGACAGACCCTGCGCGAACACGCTGGTCGTCAAGGCGAGGGCGACGATGAGCCCGAGGTACCAGGGGATTCTCATGGTGCTGCGGTCCTCCTTCTAGGACTGGGCGTTGCGAGCTAGGGTTGGTTGCTCCCGGGGCTCGGCTCTACGGGTCCAAGCGTACCACGGTTCAGACGAACGTGACCAGGGACGAGAGACACACCAGCGTGGCCCCGGTTGGGACCACCACGGGCCACGTCTTCCCGCCTCGGTTGTTGTCCAGCTGCACCAGGTACTTGGAGCCTGCTGGGATCAGCTCGGCGTTGGGCACCAGGTCGATGAACCAGAGGCCGTCGTCCTGGGCGTAGGCCGAGGACGACCGCTTCAGGATGTTCCCGTGCCGCACGGCCTGGGGGATGTCCAGGGCGACCTCCGCCTTGATGAGGGGCAGGGGCCGCCCGGCCGAGTCCAGGGCCCTCCCGAACAAGCGGACCCGATCGACCAGGTCCTCCAGCTTGAAGGCAGGGCTCAACAGGAGCTCCACCTGGTTGGCCCGGGCCGAGGCGATCTTGTAGAGGGTCGTCGTGGTGCCCGTGTTGTCCGTGAACGAGAGCAGGGGACCGGCACCCTGCGCGACCTCGCCGATCTTGGCGTAGGTCGTCACCGGCGGCAGACCGGCGGTGGTCCCCTTGTGGACGTTGTAGTGGTCTACCCCAGTCTCGGGGAACGGCGGGAAGTAGAACGTGGCGGCCATGCCCGAACGGTATCAGCCGGGGACGGGGAGATCAACTCGTGGCCCGTTGTCGGGGACAAGGAAAGTGAAGAGCAGGTGTGGCCACACCTGCACGTTGCGTCATACGAGGCGCGGAAGGGGGCTCAGTAATGAGCTTCTTCGAGAAAGTGCGTGCGCGGTTGGGTCGGCTTCTCGCCGATCCCTTCGGTGCGGAAGAGGTCGCGGCCCAGGCGACCCAGACCTCGCTTACGGGCGAGGTCGGCGCGGCCCGGCGGGCGGCCAAGCCCACCCGGGACAAGGCCGCCAAGCGGTCCCGGATGGAGGAGGTCACGCTCGGCGTGACCCGTGAGGAGAACGGCAGCACCTGGCTCGAGGCCAGGTACTTGCCGACTCCGCACGCCCTCGAGATCCCAACGCCGGGGCCGGTCGAGGGAAAGACGGCGGCCGAGGTCCTGGCCGCCGCCATCGCGGAGCAGGAGGGCCTCGGCCCCTGCATCATCGCCGGCCGGTTCATCGACCCGGAGTCCCGCAAGGGGCTGCTCCTGGTCCTCCACGAGAAGACCCACGGCGGGGTCACCTCGTTGGAGAAGCTCATGATCTTCAGCCCTCGGCGGATCCCCGGAATCCGCCAGGGGTGGTTCGGGGTCCACGCTCCCGTCGTGGAAGTGAAGAAGGGGGTCTGGGTCATCGACCAGTACTTCCTGAGGCAGATCGAGACGGTCCGGGCCAAGCCCGTGACCGAGGAGGACGCGGAGCGGGCACGGACGGATCCGGCCGGCTGGCTCGCCGAACAGGCGGGCCTGTCTGGGCAGATCGAGGTCAAGGGCCACCTGCTCGAGCGGCTCCTCGTCACGCACGGTGACGGGGAAGCGGTGCTGGTCGCGGGGATGGAGGCGGTGCAGGCCACGGTTCCGGAGATCTTCCCGTACAACCGGGAGGATCGGAACCGGAAGAAGGGCAAGCGCTAGAACCGGCGCGGGGGCAGGGAACGGGAACGCAGCTCAGGCTGCGGGACCGTTCTCTTTTTGCCCCTGGGACTTGGCCAGGAGCTCCTCGATGAGGTCCTTGAGCGTCTCGAGGCGGAAGGGTTTGGCCAGGAAGGGGTAGTTCGGGACGGGGGCGAGTCCCGACATGAAGATGATCGGGAACTCCTTCGGGTGCATCGCCTGCACCCACCGACCCAGGGAGGGGCCATCCTCCGGCTGCATCTCCACGTCAGAGAGCAGCAGGTCTATGCGGACCGCATCGATGAGGACCTTGGCGGCGGCGACGCTGTGGGTCGTGACCGGGTCGTACCCCTCGAGGGTCAGGTACTCCGCCAAGGCCTCGAGCATGACCGTGTCGTCGTCCACCACCAGGATCGTCTTCTTCATTCGTCGTACTCATCGATGTAGAAGGTCACGTTGGCTTGGTCGCAGGTCAGGAACTTCTTGCCCTGGGAGAGAGTCACGCAGATCTTCATCTGTGCGCTGCCCCTGAGCACGATCGGCATCTTGTACGCCCACGGAGGTATGGACAACGTGCGGGTCTGGTTGCGTAGCCCCACACAGCCGCCGTTCATCCACCCGTTGTCGGCGCACGCGGGCCACACTTGGGGGGTCTCGGCCTGACCGCCCGCCATCTCAACGGCACCGGCCGAGCTGGTCGAGGTGGACTGCATGTTCCCGTACGTCTTGTAGCGGGCACGCTGACCCGCAACACCGTTCGCCTTGCCGTAGAACAGGACCGTGTCCTGCCAGGACGAGCCCTTGGAAAGCTGCACCTCGGTCGTGGTGAGGTGCCACTTCTTACCCGATGGCGGGCCGACTTCGAACATCGCGCCGGTGGCTGTCTCGACAGCATAGAAGTACGTCGCGCGGACCTTCGTGCCGCCCAGCCAGTTGGCCTGGCTTCCGAAGTGAACCTTCCCGAGGGTGTAGTCGAAGGTGTGGCCGTAGTGAGGCTGGTTGTCGTCCGGGTCCGGCGTGACGTCGGCGGCACTCGCCGTGACCCAGCTACCAGTGCCGCCCGGCTGTACTTGGACGATCGGGTAGTAGTGGTTGCGGAGGCGGGTTGTGGCATCCGGCATCCACCACGACCGGTAGTAGGGGTCGAGGTTGCCGGGGTAGCCCGCGGTCGCCCAAGCGACGACGTCGAGCAGCTCGTCGGCGAAGAGCTTCGGGTGCTCGACGTTGATCCAGATGGCGTGCGCCGATGCCCACATGCCGCCCGTCTGGTCGGACAGCTCCTCGTTCGTCACCTGGGTCGAGTTCTGCCACCAGGTCGTCGGCTCCGACAGGTCGTGCGTGATGATGGTGTACGCCGCAGCCTGCGAGATGCGGCTCGTCAGCTCCACGAGCTGAGCGCCCAAGGTGTTCACAGGAGGTGCACTGAGCGCCTGCACGTCATCCGCAGACGCAGCCGCGAGCGCTGCAGCCTTGCGGGTGTCGACGAAGTCCTTGCCGGCGGTGCCGTCACCCGTACCGGACACCTGGCACCGGTACGTCGCGTAGCGGTTCGTGCAGTACAGGTCGTACTTGTTCTGGGCATCCCCACGCGGCACGTAGTAGAGCTTCACCGCGTCGCGATCCACGATCGTCTTCATCGTGGACCATTCGACGTCCTCGAACCCGCCCGTCTTCCGGCTCATCGCACCACCCCACGCAGGACAGCCTGCCAGGTCGCAGACAGGAGACCGGTCGAGTCGACGGTCAACGTCACGACCTGCCCGTTGGACGCCAGGGGCCACTCGCGGTCGAGCTTCACGACCCAGTCCAGTGCGTCGCTGATGGCATCGACACGCTTCTGGTCCTTCACCGTAGCCCCAACCTTGAGCCGTGCCGGGTCGGCTCCGATGGAGATGGCCGTGACACGGCTGATCCCGTACTTGCTCACATAGAGCGTCTTGTTCGCTGGGACCGTGTAGCTCAGGATCGTCACTTCGGAGCCAAGGCTCGTCGTGACGGTGGCCAGTTGGTCAATCTGCGCCTCCGCAATGGCCCGTGCGATGTGCTCGTCTTCTACGGAGTTCGAGATCGACTGATAGTTGGTCACGAAGTCCGTCGCATCCGCTTCGGCCTCGACCTCGGACCTGTAGAAGTAGCGCCCGTCCGTACCGTAGATGAGGTAGCTCGGGTCGGCCTCTGTGCCGCGGGCCGTGTAGTGGAACTGGAAGTTCTTGATGGCCTTCATCGTGGCCCACGGAACAATGAGGCGCTCCATCACACGCTCCTCAGGATGCCGACGAGCTTCCCGAACCATTCGGTCGTGTTACCCCCGCTCGGGGTGACCGTGAGGCGGACCTTCTCCCCGGCAACAGCGATGCGGATTGGGGTGATGGTGGGCGGCGCCCAGATCGCGAGACCCCCCGTTGCCGGCGTCTCGAGGATCATCTTGTCGTAGAGCGTGGTGACCGTGTCCGCGGCGTTGCGGACCTCGATGGTCCCTGGAGATCCCGCGATGCTATTGACGGTGATCTTGGAGAGGGACCAGCCCGCCAGGTAGAACTCCTTGTTCGCTGGGACCGTGTACTCGACGACGGTGGCCTTCGCCGTGGTGGTCGTCGTGAAGGGGTTCACGGCTGGGATCATCCAGACGGAGTCCCCGGGGTTGGCGACCGGTGTCTCCTTGATGGCCACGTTGACGCTGATCTGGGAGTTGACCGTGGTCGAGCCGATCGGGTCGCCGGCCGCGTTGTAGAGCAGGACCTGGGCCCGCCCACCCGTGTCCATCGCCTGGGCACGAGCGCGGCCATCGGACGACACCCCGCCCGCCAGGACAACAGCGGACGATGTCCCAGCGGGGAGATTGGAGAGCAGCGCATCGCGCTGGACAACGGCAATGGCCGCTCCCGTCTCATCGAAGATCGTGACGTTGGTGGTTGGCGGAGGCAACTATTACACCTTGGTGGCTTCGTACGACGCGGCCAGCTTCTGCTGCTGGTGTGAGTCGTTGGTCCCCTCGACCCGGAAGGTGAGGGTCGCGTTCCCCGTGAAGCTCCGCGCCTGGGTCTTGTAGCTCTTGGTGTGCGTCGTGTAGCCCTGCCCGGTGAAGATCGTGTCGACCAGGGTAGCCCCGAGGAAGACCTGGAAGTGGGCGTAGTCTGAGGAGGATACGGTCACCTCGAGCAGCGTGAACACCTCGGCGTTGGGCGGTGTGTAGATCACGATGTCCGTGACGCCGCCGTTGGCGGCGAGCAGGGCGGAGAGGGCCGCCTCGTTCTGAGGAGAGCCCACCGGGTTGCTGGGGTCGGCGATGGTCACGCTGATCGGGTTGGTCGGCGTCCCGAAGGCGGTCGTCCCGTCGGAGGGCACCACCCAGATCGCGTTGGCCACCGCGTTGATGGCGTTGTTCTTGGAGACCGCGGCGAAGACCGGGTTCGCCTGGGCGTTGTACGCGGCGCCGTCGCTCAGACGGACGGAGAGGACGTTGGTCGCCGAGAGGACGGCATCCCCATTCAGGATGTTGGTGAACAAGCCGTGGGTCGCAGACAGCACGGCGTTGCCCTGCAGGATGTTCGTGAACAGGCCGTTGGTGGCCGTGAGGACCGCCCCACCCTGGGAGAGCTGGGCGGGGAGGGGGTTGGCCGCCCCCAGGACGGCGTTGGCCGTGGTCACCTCAGCGTAGATGCCGTTGGCGGCCGTGGGCGCCGCGCCGTCGCGGGAAGTCTTCACCCCGTTCAGGGCCTGCGAGGTGATGTCGATCTTCAGGGCGTCGCTGACGTGCCCGAGCGACGTGCCGTCCCCGGCGAAGAGGTCGATCAGGATGTGACCGGGACCCGTGATGACGAGCTCGTTGGTTCCACCCGTGTCGACGAGCTTGGCGGCGACATCGCCCTTGGTCTTGGTCCTGACGTTTGCGATCCCGGTGACTTCGGCTCCCATGGGTGCTCCTCCTAGTTCTGCGGCTTGGCTTCGACTGGTGCTGTGGCGGGGGCTTTCTCGAGGGTTTGGAGGACGGCTTCGGCCTCTGCCAGACCCTTGAGCTGGATGCGCTCTTTCTCTTCGGACTTGGTCAGCTCGAGGCGAGCCCTGAGGATGGTGATCTCGGCGGACTCGATGTTGTCCCGGATGGTCTGGGACTCACCTTGGAGCCGGGTCAGGGCCGTGCGGATGCTCGTGACCTTCTGGCGGGCCTGCCGGATGGCGATCTCCCGCTCGATGCGCCGGTTCTCCGCCTCGATTGCAGCGGTCCTCTTGGCCTCTTCATCTGCTTCGGTCTCTCTGGTCTTGGTCATAGGGGCCTGGTGAAGCCGGAGATGTCCCCGGTGAATTCGAGCGTCGATCCACTGAACTGCTGGACCCAGATCTCCACGGCCTGGCCGGCGTCAGCGGTGATCTCGCCCTCGGCGAAGGGCCACTGCTTGTCGACCTCGAACACGGAGCTCCGTCCTCGAAAGGGTACGTCAGATCCAACACGGAGCTCAAGGTAACCCGCGTCCTGGCCCTCGAAATGGATCCGGGTGAAGCAATAGATCAGGCCCGCGGGGACCGTGACCTCGTAGACCTTGGTGAGCGCCCCAGAACCAAGGTCGAGCTTCTCCCACTTCGCATGGAAGACAGGACCCCGGACCGGGACGACGGTATCCTTGAGCCTTCCGAAGATGCCTATGGTGGCCAAAAGGTGGGACTCCTTCCCGCCAAGTCTAACCCGCCCGGGCGAGATTAAGGGAGGGCCCCGCGAACACCGGGGCTCGCGCCGCCTTGACGATCCCCCGGGCTACAGGAGAGAGTGCCTGCCATGCGGCTGATGGTAGAGGAACTGCAGGACTGGATCCGATCCAAGCCGGTCCACGCTGAACTGAGGCTCGGAAAGGGTCTCGGCGTGCTCGTCATCCGGGCTCTCGGGCCTGGGGCCTTCCTGACAACGTGCCCCGGCTGTGCGGCCTGGATCAACCTTCCGCAGACCCGCCGGGCCGAGGTGCCCCACGAGGATGCGCTCCTCGGTCCGGCGAGCTGCGCCGAATGCGAGACCGATCTGGTCGTGCACCCCAACCGGGTCGAGGTCGCTCGGATGGGAGTCCCGGGGAAGCGCCGTCCGATGCCTCCCAAGCCGCCGCGGGAGAAGAAGCCGCCTCGACGGAAGCGCGAGGCCTGGGCGGAGGACGTTCCGGACTATGAGCCTTGACGCCCCGCCCGAACCGGCGTTAGCCTTCCGGTGTCTGAGAACGTACGTTTCGGGTTGACCATGCCGTAGAAGGAGACTCTGGATGCTGCAACGACAAGACGTGGTGGAGGCGATCGCCAAGAAGGCGGATCTGCCCATGGCCCAGGTGGGACGGGTCCTGGATTGCTTCTGGGACGTGATCGGGGCCAGCTTCAAGAAGGACGGTGGGGTCCAGATCAACGGGTACCTGACCGCCGACGTGGTGGCCCGCAAGCCGCGGGTGGGCCGCAACCCCCACACCGGAGAGGCCATCAAGATCGCGGCCCGCAAGGTGATCCGCCTGCGCCCAGGATCCAAGCTCAAGGCCCTGGTGAAGTAGGTCAGCCCTCTCCGGGCAAAGAAGAACCCGGGTCCGATGGGCCCGGGTTCTTGCTTTCCCCTAGGAACCGCAGATCCCCGGTGCTCGCCGCCCGCACCAGCAGCTCGAGGATCACGGTGACCGGGACCCCGGACCGCACGGACATCCTCCTCAAGATGTCGTGGGTCTCCGGGGTCACGCGGATCATGCAGGACTTCTGGGTCATCCCTCGAGTGTAACCCAGTCGGGCTTGGTCGCCATCACCGCCTTGAGATCCACCTGGGTCCGGTTCTCCCCGATGAACTGCTTCCGGTACTGGAGCCAGCCGGGACCGAGGTTCGAGCGCGGCACGATCGTGTCCGTGGCCATCGCCGCGTGCTCGAAGGGGCTCCAGTGTCCGGAGGTCTTGAGCTGGTCGTGCAGGCGGCAGTCGTCCTCCACGCTGGCGTTGCCGTCGAAGGTCAGGTACGACAGCCGAGCCGCCCGGGCGGTCACGACCTTGAGGGCCGTCTCCGTGTCGAGGCCCTCGAGGCGCTCCCCGAAGGGCAGGTGCCAGCTCCCGTAGTCGAGCCGCCGCGGGGTGGATGTCAGGTAGGGGTCCAGCATCCGATAGGCGAGGACCTGGAACTCGGGCTGGGCATCTGGATGGGCCCGCAGCGCGAAGAAGTTGTCGTAGGCGGTCGCCGTGATGATGACCGTGATGTGCATCCACGTCTCGATCAGGCGGTTCACGAGCTGCTTGTGGAGCCCGTACTCTTCGAAGATGAACTCGGCGTTCTTCACCATCGAGTCCCGGAGCTCCAGCCAGGCCACGGCCGCCCGCTCCGCAGCCGCACCCTCCAGCCGCCCGGCGGCTTGCATCCCCTTCGCGTTGGTGCCCCAGATTTCCGGCATCGCCGGCTCCTCGAGGACCCGCTGCGACAGCTTCTTGAAGGGGATGGCCCGGGAGCTGGCCGCGTTCCGGCTGAACTCCCGGTGGGTCATGATCTCCGAGTGGATGAACCGAGGGTACTTCACGATGAAGGTCGTCAGGCGCACCCCCTGTGGGTTGATGCTGTCCGCGATGATCTTGGCCGTGATGTTCAAGTTGTTGGAACCTCCTCGAGCTTCTTGAGCTCGTTCCTATTCTCGTGTGTGCCGTGCCCGTGAATGCTCGCGGCGAGCTTGTGGATCGCGTCGTGCATGGCATTCATCTCGTGAGTCCCGTTGACGTCCCCCTGGAAATGCTGCTCCAGGCGAGCGCACCACTTGCAGCGCCACATCCGCAGACCTCCCGTCACGTCCACCCTTGTACCGGTTTGCCCTTGCTCAAGAGGGGCCGCTACACTTCAACCATGAGCGACCCCCTCCACGCCAAGCTGATCCTGGTACAAGGGACCAGCATCGCGTCCTGGTTCATCAAGCGGGCCACCCAGTCCCCGCACAGCCACGTGGGCCTCGTCATTGGCGGGCTGACCTACGAGATGGACTTCGGGGGCTTCTTCTCGCGCCCCATCGAGAGCTACCCCTGGCCCCACAGCCTCCACGAGATTGATGGGATGACGGCCGAGAGGACCCAGATCATCCTCCGCCGCTGCCTGCTGTTCAAGGGCGCCCGCTACGACTACGGGAAGGTCCTCGGGCAGGGCTTCGAGATCTTCCTCGCGGCCCTCCGGGTCCGCCCCGTCTTGGATTGCCAGGCCTCCCTGAGCTGCGCGGAGGGCACCATCGCGGCCCTCGAAGCTGCTGGCTATGAGTTCACCGTGGGCCAGGCCTGCGCCACTCCCGCCTCCATCTCCAAAGAAAAGTTCATTCTTCCCTAGCGCCACAACGCATCTTCGGCTTATCCTGGACCCAGGATAGGCCTTTTCTGCTATATCAAGGAGCTCAACGTGAAGATAACCCAACCCATGCTCGCCGCCAAGGATCCGGTCGAGGCCAGCCTCAAGTTCCCGCTGGCCGTCTCCGACAAGCGGGACGGCATCCGCTGCGTCATCGGGGACCTCGAGAAGTACGGTCCCTGCGGCCTCTCCCGGAACTTCACCCCGATCCAGAACAAGTTCACCGCGCAGCTGGTGGGCGAGATCTTCCCCCCGGACTTCGACGGGGAGCTCCAGGTCGTGGCCGAGCCGGGCAAGGAGGCCGCCTTCCGCCAGACCTCCAGCGGGATCCAGTCGCGCGACGGCGAGCCCAACTTCCTCTACTCGGTCTTCGACTGGGGCTACGACCTGACGATGCCTTACGAGAAGCGGGTGGCGCTGATCAAGTCCTGGTTCAAGAACAAGGCCTGCGAGAAGGCGCTCAAGCACGGGACCTACCTGGACATCACGATCGTGCACAACCTGAAGGAGCTCCTCGCCGCGGAGGAGAAGGCCCTGGCCGCAGGCTTCGAGGGGTTGATCATGCGGGCCCTCGATGGCCCGTACAAGTGCGGCCGGGCGACGCTCCGCGAGGGCTGGATGACCAAGTGGGTGCGCAAGATCCGCTTCGAGTGCTCGATCATCGGCTTCGTGGAGTCGATGAAGAACAACAACGAGAAGCTGAAGAACGAGTTCGGCCGGGCCAAGCGGTCCTCCCACAAGGAGAACAAGGAGGGCAAGAACACGCTGGGCTCCCTGAAGCTCCGGGCCCTGGGGGACAAGGACTACAAGATCGCCGCGGGCCTCGAGTTCGAGGTGGGCACCGGCTTCGACGCCGATCTCCGGCAGGAGATCTGGAACAACAGAGATAAGTACCTGGGGCGCATCTGCACCATCGAGAGCCGGCCGTACGGGGGCTACGATCTGCCCCGGTTCCCGGCCTTCATCGGCTGGCGGGACGAGAGCGACATGGACACCAAGCCGCGCAACGGGGGCGGTGCCGGCAAGTGACCGCGACGATCACCGTCAGCTTCCCCGAGCGCACCCGCTACCGTCGGTGTTTCGAGGCCGAGCCAGACGCCCGGCCGGAGGAGCTGCTCGACAAGTGGGCGAGCATCCTGGGCATCTCTGGTTACGCCCTCCGGATAGTCCCGCAGAAGCCCGCCGCCGGGCGCTGGTACGTGGATCTCTTGGCTGGAGAGTTCGAAGTCGGCGAGGGGCCAATCCGCCTCGCCAGGGAGTGGTGACTGTGAACAAGCCCATCGTTCTAGGAAAGAATGCCAAGCCGCACGGCCGTGGTCCTGCCCTCGTGCTCTGCGACCCGCGCTACCCGCACAACTTGGGCGCCGCCGTGCGGGCCGCGTCCTGTTACGGCCTCTCGCAGGTCTGGTTCACCGGCGAGCGGGTCCGCCTCGAGATCGAGGCCAAGAAGCGCCTCCCCCGGGAGGAGCGGATGAAGGGCTACAAGGACGTCGACATCATCAGCTTCGATCGACCGCTCGAGCAGTTCCCGCGGGACTGCACGCCGGTGGCCGTCGAGGTCCGAGAGAACGCGGAGCTCCTGCCGAACTTCGTGCACCCGGAGAACGCGATCTACGTGTTCGGCCCGGAGGACGGCTCGATCCCGCAGGCGGTGCTGGCGGCCTGTCACCGCTTCCTGCGCATCCCGACCCGTCACTGCCTGAACCTGGGCGTGGCGGTCGGCACCATCCTCTACGACCGGCACGTGAAGCTGGGCGGGGAGTGGGCCCTGGCCGAAGAGCAGGAGCAGGTCGAGGACGCCAAGGTCGAATTCGGGGACGTGCTGTTCGCGTGAGCGACGAGGCCCAGGTCATACCCAACCTGATCGTGATCTCCAACTCCCCGGAGGGGCGGGAAAAGCTTGAGGCGGTCGGAAGCACCTACCTCCTTTGCCGGGTCCGAGACCATGAGATCACCGTGAGGCCCCTGACCCTCGCCGAGGAGCTGAGCGGCGGGTACATCACCCTCGTCTGGGCCGTCAGCGAAGCTGACCTACGGGGATGCCGAGAGCCGTTGACCGCTCTGTTCGATGAGCGTCTGGTTCTCCTGGTGAAGGAGCTCAAGAGCCTCGGCAAGTCCGAGGTCAGCGATGCTCGGGTCAAGATCTGGAAGAGCGGTGCGACCATCACGTTCGAGTTCTGGCTCGTCGTCCCGGGTCTGATGCCCGGTGAGCGCATCAGGCTGGGGGAGATCTCGAGCAAGAGCTCGACGGAGGAGAACACATGCAAGAGCTCGTCATCCTCGTAGGCCAGCAGGGCGCGGGCAAGACCACGTTCTGCAAGGAGCGCTATCCGACGCACGTGCACCTCTCGAAGGACACGATGGGCGGAACCGACAAAGACCTGCGGATCCTGAACAGGATCAACGGCTGCGCCCGCACCGGAAGGTCGGTCGTACTCGACAACACGAACCCCACGCCCGCGTCCCGGATGCCGTTCGTGGTCCTCGCGGAGGAGCTGGGGATGATCCCCGTCGCCGTCTGGTTCGACGTCCCGACGGACGTCTGTCAGGACCGGGTGACGGCCCGGAACCGGGGAATGTCCAAGAGCAAGCAGGTGGACACCATCGGCTTCGAGGTCGTCCGGAAGTCCCTGTCCAAGCCCACCCTCGACGAGGGGTTCGTCGAGATCATCACCATCACCCGCGAACACCAGGGTTCCCTGGGGAAGTCCAAAGCGATGAGCACCAACTTCGATCCCGACGACATGGGCGAGCGCCTCAAGTACTACGAGGGCCTGAACGCCCGCGAGCTGATGCCCAAGCTCCCGGTGATCATCCGTCTCGATGGTCGGGCCTTCCATAGCTTCACGTCCGACATGAAGCGCCCGTTCGACGAGGGCCTGACCGGCTGCATGGTCAGCACGATGCGGTACCTGGTCGAGGAGACCAACGCCATGATCGGCTACACGCAGTCGGACGAGATCTCGCTGGTCCTGTACACCCCGGACACGAAGAGCCAGGTCTACTTCGCCGGCCGGGTCGACAAGATCACCTCGGTCCTGCCAGCGCTGGCCTCGCTCGAGTTCAACGCCCAGGTCTGGCAGCAGGACTGGGGTCTCCAGGACCGCAAGGCAGGGGTGCTCACCGTGGAACACACCGAGCGTGCCTCCCGCCTCTCGGAGCGCCGGCCGGTCTTCGATTGTCGCGTGTTCAACGTCCCGACTCTCGAGGAGGCGGCGAACGTACTGCTCTGGCGGGAGCAGGACGCCACTCGGAACTCGGTCCAGATGGCCGCCCAGCACTACTACTCGCAGACCCAGCTCCACAAGAAGAACACCGCCGAGATGATGGAGCTGCTGCACGCCAAGGGCGTGAACTGGAACGACTACCCGAGCTTCTTCAAGCGTGGGACCTACCTGCAGAAGAAGCGGGTCGTGCGGGCCTTCAAGTGCGACGAGCTCGAGAAGCTGCCCGCCAAGCACGCCGCCCGGACCAACCCGGATCTCCAGGTCGAGCGCTGGGACTTCCAGCCGATCGACATGCCGCCCTTCGGCCGCGTCACGAACCGCGTCGGCGTGGTCTTCAACGGGGAGGCGCCGCTGGTCCTGGTGGAGGCGCCGCCGATGCCCGGCGTGGCACAGCCCGCGGGGGAGATGGTGGCCGATGCCGCGGCTGACTGACGTGATGCTGGAGGAGGGTGCCGAGGCGCTGAAGGCCCTGAAGGTACCGGAGAACTCCCTGTTCTCCATCGCCTTCCCCTTCGACAAGTTCCTGATCTGCCCGGCCTGCCACGGGGACTTCCTGGCCAAGGACGTCCGCTACCAGTTCAACCGGGACGGGCGGTTCGACTACAGCGGGAAGTGCCCGAAGAACCCGGACGGCGAGACGGTGACCTTCGAGGCGCAGGACCGCTACCTCGCCCAGACGGTCAAGGGCCTCGGGCTGATCCGCTGGCCACATCTGTCGATCCAGGTCGCGGTGAACCCGATGGTTCCCGGCGCGGTGGATTACTACTGGCGCCCGCCGCGGAGCATCCGGGCTCTGGTGACCTCGGGCGACAAGCTGCTGACCTCGACCCTGCCCGTCGACATGCTCGCGGCCATCAAGATGTCGAAGCGGGTCAAGCTCCAGAACCACAACCTCTTCACGCTCCAGCAGCTCGAGCTCTTCGCCAACGCCCTGTTGCTGAAGGTCCGAGAGGACTCGAACTTGACCACCAGTCAACGCTTCGTCCAGACCCTGCTGGCGGTCGGAGACACCTGGTGGTGGGCCCACCTCGATCCCGAGGACGAAGACCCCGAAAAGCCGGAGGTGACCCCGCCGTGAGCGACCAGGCATCCGACGTCTGCACCTGCGGGCACCTGCAGTCGGTCCACCAAGGTCGCCGCTGCACGTTCCCGGGCTGCGGCTGTACGTTCTTCCAGGCGAGCTTCATCGAGAAGCCCGTCCTGGGCGAGTCCTACGTGCTGAGTAACCCTCCGACCAGACCCGGACCTCTCCCGACGGTCCCGCCCTTCGCGGTGGGCACCCCGTATGGGAACCTGAACTCGATCGCCCGGAGCTTGAACCCGATCCCCGAGGCCGCGTTCACGAGCACCGTGAGCAAGGGCACCGGCTCCTGTGCCGAGTGCGGGGCGACCAAGCACTTGGTGAGCTGCGCCCACTGCGGCGACAAGGTGATCTGCTTCACCTGCGCGGACACGAAGCACTACCACCCGTCGTCCCGGCCTCTGCGCGAGCTCTGCCTCGTCTGTGCGGGGCGCGGGGTCACCGGGCAGCCGATCACCCAGTGCCCCTCCTGCGGGGGCGGCGGCACCAAGGAGCGCGAGCTCCCCTACGACGAGATCGGGCCGCCGGAACTCACCCTGGAAGTCTGCATCGAGGCCTGCGAGAAGCACGGGGCGCTCGTCGCGGCCTGGAGCTTCAAGGTGCGCGACGGGAAGTCCCAGGTGGAGAGCCTCAAGTTCCAGGTCGAGGCGACCTACACCAACCCGACCACCGGGAGCGTGTTCAAGGTTCCGATCTGGAAGAGCTTCGAGCGCATCCGCCTCCCCGAGGAGGAAGCGCTGAAGATCGTGCAGCGCCTCGCAGAGTGCGGGGCTCTGGGCGTGGAGATCGAGTTCAGGAGGACCAAGTGAAAGATCTGCGCATCCATATCCGCGACCTGAACCCGGCGGTCGTCGAGGCCTGGAACCCGCTGGCCACCCAGGACAAGCGGGACTTCCAGTTCAGCGTGGGCGACATCTTCCTGGCCGGGAGACACGACGCCATCATCGCGGCCGGCAACAGCTTCGGGATCATGGACGGGGGCCTCGACCTCGTCTACCGGAACCATTTCGGGATGGAGATCCAGGACCGCACCCGGGCGGCGATCAATTCCAAGTGGGGCGGGGTCCTCCCTGTCGGGGCGGCCGAGGTCGTGGCGACCGCGAGCGAGGTCATCCCCCTGATGATCTATGTCCCGACGATGGTCCGACCCATGGTCGTACGGGAGACCTGGAACGCCTACCTGGCATTCAAGGCGGCCCTCTGGGCGGCCGTGATGGACCCGCGCATTCGGACCGTCCTCTGCCCGGGCCTGTGCACGCTGACCGGGCGGATGCACCCTCGGGTCGCCGCTCAGCAGATGTTACGGGCCTGGCAGGAGCTTGGGCTCCACAACCGCAGCTCGTATCCCTGGAGCTGACCAGAATCGGGGATAAGCCTCTAGGACCCAAACGGTACTCGACAGAAGGAGAGAGATGAACATCGAACACGTTCAGGTACGGCCGGGTCTGGTCGTATCGAAGCTCGAGGTGGGCAAGGCCCAGGTCACGATGAAGGCCGTGACCAAGACGGTGGCCCACGAGGGCGCCTGTCACGTCGTCCTCATCCGTGACTCGTCGGGCTCGATGTCCCCGCACGACTCGGACACCAAGGCGGACGCCAAGGAGAAGGTCGGCGCTTCCCATGAGGGTGATCGCTGGACGCTGGCGGACTTCTCGTCGCAGGGCGACTTCAACTACTTCGGCAAGGGGATGCCCGCCGACTCGCCCAAGGACCGCGAAGTCCTGAAGTCCGTGATCGACCGGATGCGGATCCGCGCGATGACCTGCTTCGCGGAAGTTCTCGAGGAGCTCGACAAGGTGCTGAAGGACCTCGAGCCCCTGGGCCTTCCGGTCGCGCTGGTCTTCCTCACCGATGGGTACCCGACCGATGGGCTCCCGATCGCGCGGACGATGGCGGCGCTGGACAAGATCAAGGATCGGATCGACAGCAAGCTGTTCGTCGGGTACGGGCAGTACTACAACAAGCCCCTCCTGGCGATGATGGCCGAGAAGGCCGGCGGTTCGATGTGCCACTCCGCCGACATCAAGGAGTTCAGCCAGAACTTCACGACCATCGTGGAGCAGGTCCGCGAGGTGTGCCCGACCGTGAAGACGGACGTGCCGGCGGACTTCGCCGCCGACGAGCTGGGCGGCCTGTTCACGGTCCGGGCGAAGAACGTGGTGATGCTCTCGCCGGACAAGGACAACCGGGTGAACGTCCCGGTGCCCAGCCGCGGTGTCGGCTACCTCTTCGGGATCTCGGCAGCCCCGCTGCCCGGCTCCAAGGAGGCCAAGTACGACCACACCGACGCGGGCGACCCGATGCTCAAGGGCCTCTATGCGGCGGCCCTGGTCCAGGCCCAGAAGCTCAAGACGGATCTGGCCGTGGAGGTCCTTTCCGCGGTGGGCGACCCGGCGCTGGTCGACGAGGTCGCCAACGCCTTCACGCCGGACGACTACGGCCGCTCCGAGTCCAAGATCTCCCGCGCTGTGGAGCGCTCCGACGGGCGCTTCAAGCGGGGCCGCAAGGTCGGCTGCGCCCCGGACCGGAACGCCTTCTCGATGGCGGACGCCCTCGAGCTCCTCGGCAACGACCCGGATGCGCGGTTCCACCCGTACCGCCCGGGCTTCAAGTACCGGAAGATCGGACGCGACTCGGTTCCCGAACCCGGCTACCCGAAGTTCGTGGCGTCGGACCCGGATCCGAGCGTCGAGCTCGACACCTTCGTGCCACACGAGAGCCGGCTGAACCTGTCGGTGCTCGTCCGCGTGCCGGGGCACATCACGCTCGACGAGGACGCGAAGAAGTTCGGGTTCGAGAAGGAGTTCCCGACCTTCATCTTCCGGAACTACACGATGATCGAGTCGGGGAACGCGAACTGCCCGCAGGTGCCGTTCGCGATGTCGAAGGCGACCTTCGACGCCTTCGCCTCGCACGGGATGGTCACGGGGACCTGGGAGAAGGGTGAGCCCGCACTGGTGGACTTCACCGTCATCCCGGTGATGAACCGCGCCCGGGCGGACGGCGCGACGTCGGCCAAGGCCGTCTGCGAGCTCAAGGGCAAGGAGCTCGAGCTCAAGGGCGAGCAGAAGGTCCTGAAGTACTACCTCGACGAGGCCACGGCCGGCGAGGGCGTGAAGGAGAAGGGCCCGCTCACGAAGGACCAGGTCGAGTACCTGGCGAAGTTCGGCGTCGGGTTCAACGGCTTCGCGCCTCCGGTGAAGAAGGCCGACCCGACCGACGAGTACGAGGCCAAGGAGTTCTCGATCGACGTCAAGGGCTTCTCCAACCTGCCGCCGGTCAAGGAGGTCCTCCAGCGGATGGACTTCCTCGTGGTCGGGAAGGACGACAAGGGCAAGGCCGCCAAGCCCCTGACCGTGAGCCAGGAGCTCCTCGCCAAGACCGTCCGCAAGGTCCAGGCGGAGGTCACCAAGCGGAAGGGGAAGCTCGATGCGACCTACACCCGCTGGCTCAACACCCAGATCCAGGACAACAAGGTCGGCTTCAAGTCGCTGCGGGCCGAGATGCAGCGGATCAAGATGGCCGTCATCCTCGCCGGCCGGTGGTTCGACGAGTTCTCCAGCCGGGAGAACTGCCAGCTCGAGCACAACGGGCTGACGTTCAAGTTCTCGCTCGACACGGTGAAGATCAAGATCTGACCCCAATTCTGGCCTGGGCTCCTACGGGAGCCTGGGTCTTCACGGTGCGGTTCTAGTCCGGTTACGACTCCGGTCAAAAGTCGAAAGGAGCTGGTGCACATGTCTCTGAATTTCCGCGACCTGTCCAAGGCGATCTCCAAGCAGTTCGCCAAGATGACCACGACCGGCCTCTTCCGGGTCACGATCGACCCCGAGCCGGAGGTCGAGGCCCCGGCCGCGGCCCTCAGCAAGAAGAAGGCGAAGGAGCTCGAGCGCGAGGCCGCTACGAAGCCCTCGAAGATCTGGGATACGTACCTGGGCGCCTTCCCGGAGGGCGCGAACCCGATGTACCTGAAGAGGACCGAGCACGACTGCTCGTGCTGCCGCGGCTTCATCAAGAAGCTGGGGTCCGTGGTGTCCATCGTGAACGGGCAGATCGTGACCCTCTGGGACTGCGAGGTCGGCGGGCAGTACCAGCCGGTCGTCGACAAGATGGCGGAGCTGGTGCGGGCCTCGGCGCTCGCCAACGGCATCCACAACCTGTTCCTGCACAAGGAGCCGGTGGTCGGCGTCGCCAAGAACCGCCAGCTGCTTCCGGACAAGATGGTGAAGGAGTGGGAGCACTTCTTCGTCACGCTGCCTGGCGAGTGCGTCGCCACAGGTGAGCAGATCGGCCCGAAGCAGTCCGATACGCGGGCCACGCACGACGTGATGCTGCGCTCCCTCAAGGAGCTCACGCTCGACTCGGTCGACACCGTGCTCGACCTGATCGCGCAGAACTCGCTCTACCGCGGCGAGGAGCAGAAGTTCGCGGTCAGCGAGTTCCGCAAGTTGAAGATCGAGTTCGACAAGCTGGGGCAGCGGGCCGTCGGGTCGGCGGGGGCCGCCGCGCAGCGCCAGGACCTGTTCGTGTGGACTCGCCTCAAGGTGGCGCCGCCGAGCGTGACCCGCATCCGCAACACGGCCATCGGGACCCTGCTCGTGGAGCTCTCCGAAGGCAAGGAGCTGGAGGACGCGGTCAAGGGCTTCGAGAAGATGGTCGCCCCGACCAACTACAAGCGCCCCACGGCGCTCGTGACGAAGGCGATGATCGCGAAGGCGCAGGAGAAGCTGCAGGAGCTGGGGTTCATGCCCTCGCTCGAGCGGCGCTACGCGGTGATCGAGGACATCACCGTGCGGAACACGATCTGGGCTGACCGCGAGGCCAAGAAGGCTATGAACGTCTTCGACGACATCGCGGCGCGGATCCCGGAGAAGTCCAAGTCCCTGGACAAGGTGGAGGAGATGACGATCCTCGACTTCACCACCAAGATCCTCCCGGTGACCAAGTCGCTGGAGGTGATGGTCGAGAACGGGCACGCGGGCAACTTCGTGTCCTTGATCGCACCGGCTGACCCGACCGCCAAGCTGATGTTCAAGTGGGGGAACGGCTTCTGCTGGGACTACGCGGGCGGCAACGCCGACTCGCTGAAGGAGCGGGTCAAGCGGGCCGGCGGCAAGGTCGACGCGGACTTCTGCGCTCGGCTCGGCTGGGCGAACGGCGACGACCGCGACCTGCACCTGATCGAGCCGGGTGGCAACCGGATCTTCTACGGGGCCAAGGTCTCGAGGACCGGGGGCCAGCTGGACGTGGACATGAATGCGGGCGGGCCGCAGTCGCGCACGCCGGTGGAGAACATCTTCTACGCCAAGCGTGAGCAGATGCCCGAGGGCACCTACCTGCTGGCGGTCAACCAGTACAACCAGCGGGAGCGGATCGACGTGGGCTTCGAGGTCGAGCTGTCGTTCGACGGGGTGACCTACAACTTCCACTACGAGAAGGCCGTCAGCCACCAGCAGACGATCCCCGTGGCGGAGTTCAAGTACACCCGCAAGGACGGGCTCGTGTTCTCCAAGGGCCTGCCGAACACCCAGGCGAGCCGCGTGGTCTGGGGGATCCCGACGCAGACCTTCCGCAAGGTCCGCGTGGTGATGGCTTCCCCGAACCACTGGGACGGTCACGGTGTGGGGAACCGCCACACGTTCTTCATGCTCGACGGCTGTCTCCGCGAGGAGAAGGCCCGGGGGTTCTACAACGAGTTCCTGAACGCCGAGCTCGACGCTCACCGCAAGGTGCTCGAGATCGTCGGGGCGAAGATGAAGACCGAGGAGAGCGACCGGCAGCTGTCGGGCCTCGGCTTCTCGTCCACGCAGCGGAACCACCTGCTCTGCAAGGTGGCCGGCAGCTTCACCCGCACGCTCAAGGTCACGTTCTAGGAGGCGGCGCAGATGCCTTACGATCCGAGACCCGTCTCTCAGGGCGGGAACAGGGGTATGGGCGAAACATTCAGTCGGAAGGCGCCTCCGGGCAAGTTCCGCACGATCGGCGTCGATACCTTCGATGGGACGGATT